>MDTC01103707.1_pt1 | contig 44919 bp, 49 predicted proteins | sample 811181 | NCBI WGS metagenome assembly MDTC01 (sample SAMN05326644, study PRJNA326480) | marine metagenome | isolation source: seawater | place: Pacific Ocean: North | collected 2011 | reverse complement strand
TGGCCGCGGCGGAGGTCGACGGTGAGCGCCTCACCGACCAGGACCTGCTCAACTTCTCCTTCCTGCTGCTCGTCGCCGGCAATGAGACCACCCGCAATCTCATCGCGCTCGGCACTCTCGCGCTGCTCGAGAATCCTGATCAATTCGCGCTCTTACGCGCGAACCCCGAGCTGATGCCGAGCGCGGTCGAGGAGATGTTGCGCTTCACCAGCCCGGTCACCCACATGGCACGGCAGGCCACCCAAGACGTTGAGATCCGCGGTCAGCAGATCAGAGCGGGCGACACGGTCGTGATGCTGTACGGCTCCGCCAATCGCGACGAGGAGATCTTCGGGCCCACCAGCGAATCATTCGACATCACGCGAAATCCCAACCCACACATCGCCTTCGGAGCAGGAGAACACGCCTGCCTCGGAGCCCAGCTGGCACGGCTGGAAGCCAGGATCATGTTCGAGGTGCTCTTGGGTACCTATCCGACTATCGAACTGACCGGAGACGTCACCCGCTTACGCGCCACGATGGTGCCAGGTGTCAAACGTATGCCGGTACGACTGGGAGCGAGTATCTGATGGACTTCGACTACACGCCGGACCAGGTCCAGTTACGCAAGGATTATCGCGAACGCCTCGAGGCGGTCATGACCCCCGAACGGCGCGCTGCGGTGGCCGGACTGACGGAAGGCGGCGCCGCCATCACCGAGGTGCGCCGTGCGCTGGGCGCAGCCGGTCTGCTCGGGGTCGCGTGGCCGACTGAGTACGGCGGCCACGGGCTGAGTGCGATGGAGCAGTACATCTTCGGCGAGGAAGCCCGACGAGTGAATGCGCCGCTTCCGATGATCACGCTGAACACCGTGGGCCCGACATTGATCCAGTTCGGGACCGACGAGCAGAAGGACACCTTCCTGCCCGCCATCTTGAAAGGCGAGATCGACTTCGCCATCGGATACTCCGAGCCCGGCGCCGGTAGTGACCTGGCGTCATTACGGACTACCGCGGTTAGGGACGGCGACGAGTTCGTCATCAACGGCTCGAAGATGTACACGAGCGGCGCGGAGTTCGCCGACTACGTCTGGCTGGCTGCCCGCACCGACCCGGACGCCAAGAAGCACAAGGGCATCACCCTGTTCATCGTGCCGACCAGTGACCCGGGTTTCTCGTGGAAGCCGCTGCACACCATGCCCGGTGTGACGACGTATTACACGTTCTACGACGACATCCGGGTTCCCGCCAGCTCGATCGTACTGGGCGAGAACGAAGGCTGGAAACTCGTCACCAACCAGCTCAACCTGGAACGGGCGGCACTCGGCAACCTCGGCGCACTCGAACCGTTGTTCCAGAAGACTCTGGAGTGGGCCCGCGAGACGCCGCTGGACGACGGGAAGGTGATCGATCAACCCTGGGTGCAGCAGGCCCTGGCTCGAGTCGAAGCCCAGGTCTCCGCGTACCGGCTGCTCAACCTGCGCGTGAACGCCAACATGGGCTCCAGCGCCCTCGGCATGGCCGAGGCCTCTGCTGCAAAGGTTTTCGGCACCGAGCTCACTCAGCAGGTGGCTCGCGAGCTGCTCGACGTGGTCGGTCATGCAGCTGTGCGTAAAGACGACACCGCCCCGCTCGCAGGCGAACTCGAGTCCGCCTACCGATTGGCGGTCATCAACACGTTCGGCGGCGGAGCGAACGAGCTCCAACGCGACATCATCGCGATGGCCGGTCTCGGGATGCCACGGGCACCTCGCGACATGCGGGCGTCCTGAAGTGAACCCTCCACCTAGGAAAAGGACGGACAAGTGACCGAGGTCGACAAGGACGAACTCCGCCGGCGACTCGACGCGCTCATCGGCCAGCCGATCAGCTCGGGGCAACCGGTGACGTCCCCGGATCCGGTGAACGTGCCGATGATCCGGCACTGGGCGTACGCGCTCAGTGACTTCAATCCCGCGTATCTCGACGAGGATTTCGCCAAGAAGTCCCGGTACGGCGGCATCGTGTCGCCGCCGGTCATGCTGCAGTCCTGGACGATGGCGCCGCCCAAACTCGAGGGCATCCACGAGCGTGGCGGTGTTCCCGTGGAACTGGGTGAGAATCCACTGCAGTTCCTCGCAGACGCCGGCTACACCGGCATCGTCGCCACCAACTCCGAGTTCGAGGTCGAGCGGTACCCGCGCGTTGGTGACGACATCACGGCCGAAACCGTTTTCGAGACCATCTCAGATGAGAAGAAGACCGCCATGGGAACGGGCTTCTTCGTCACCTGGCTCACGACGTACTGCAACCAAGACGGGGAAGTGATCGGAAGGCAGAGGTTCCGGACGTTGCGATTCAAGAAGGCGGGCTGAGATGGCACAGCGGCTCGCCCCGTCGATCAGCCCGGACACGGAGTTCTTCTGGTCGGGACTCAAAGTCGGTGAACTGCGCATCCAGCGCTGCACGAAGTGCAAGACGCTGCGCGTCCCGCCTCGGCCGATGTGTGGCGTCTGCCAATCACTCGACTGGGACTACGTCGTGTCGGCCGGACGCGGCACGGTGTACAGCTTCATCATGCCCCAGTACCCGCCGCTTCCATTCCTGCAATATCCGTACGTCGTCGCGCTGATCGACCTCGACGAAGGTGTGCGCGTCGTCTCCAACCTGTGTGACGTCGAGCCCGGCGACATCGAAACAGGCATGCCCGTCGAGGTCTTCTACGAGACCTTCGAAGCACTTCCCAGTGGCGACGAACTGGTTCTGCACCAGTTCCGGCCCGTGAGCTGAACCGAGGCGGAACACGATATGGACTTTTCCTTCAACGAAGAACAAGAAACAGTCGGAAAGGTGGCGCGGCAGCTCTTCGAAGCCCGCGCCACTCCCGAGCGCCTCACCGAGCTCGAGTCCGGCGGCCTGCGTCACGACCCGGAGTTGTGGAGTGAACTCGCATCGTCGGACCTGCTCGGGATTGCGCTACCCGAAGCCGTCGGCGGCAGCGGAGGTGGATTCCTCGAACTGGGTGTACTGCTCTCCGAGGTGGGGTGGAGCGTCGCCCCGGTACCGGTGTACGCGACATTGGTTCTCGGCGCCGACCCGATTGCGAGGCACGGGGATGCGGACCTGCAGCAGCAGTATCTGCCCGGGGTCATCGACGGCAGCGTCATCCTGACGGCTGCACTCGCCGAGCCGGGCAACTCCGACCCGGCTGCGCCTCGAAGCACGACTGCGCGCCAGAAGAACGACACCTGGCTTGTCGACGGCGTCAAGGACATGGTTCCTGCTGCACAACTGGCCAACGCGATCGTCGTCTCCGCTGTCGCCGACGACGGACCAGGTCTGTTCGTTGTCGACGCCGCTGCCGCCGAGGTCGTCATCGCGCCGGTACCGACCACCGACAGCCAGCCCTACGCACAAGTGACCTTGACGAATGCACCCGCTCGGCGGCTGCGCGGCGACGGCGACATCGTCGGTTCTCTGTACACCCGCGCGGTCGTGGGACTGTGCGCCATCCAGGTCGGCGTCACCGAGCGGGCGCTGCGCATCGCCGCGTCCTATACGGCCGAACGCGAACAGTTCGGCCGGCCGATCGGATCCTTCCAGGCCGTGCAGCAGCGTATGGCGGATGCCTTCATCGACACCGAGGCGATCCGATGGACGACCTGGCACGCCGCATGGCTGATCGCCGAGGGCAGGCCCGCAGCGCGGGATGCGTCCATCGCCAAGTTCTGGGCCGCAGAAGCCGGCGCGCGCGTGGTCGCCACCGCGCAGCAGGTACACGGTGGGATGGGTATCGACATCACCTATCCCGTGTCCCGGTACTACCTGTGGGCCAAGGACATCGAACTCGCGCTCGGAACCGCCTCCCAGCAGCTCGCCCGGCTCGGCACCGCATATCCGGAAGGACGCAGATGACCTCCACCACAACGCGAACGACAACACTGGCGTACAACGACATCAACGTCGGTGACGAGATCACGCCCATGGACGTCCCCGTCACGACCACGTTGATCGTCGCCGGCGCTATCGCGTCGAGGGACTACATGCCGGTGCACCACGACCGCGACTTCGCGACCGGCCAGGGTTCGCCGGACATCTTTCTCAACATCCTCACCACGAACGGACTGTGCGTGAAGTTCCTGCACGACTGGGCCGGTCCCGAGGCCATGGTGAAGAAGCTGTCGATTCGCCTCGGCGTACCCGCTTTTCCCAACGACCCGCTGCATTTCACCGGCGGCGTGAGTGGCAAGTCGGTGTCGGGCAATGAGGGCCTCGTCGAGGTGACCCTGAAGGGAAGCAACAAACTCGGCGACCACGTCACCGGAACTGCGATCCTCAGCCTGCTCAACGGGGTTCAAGCGTGAGCGACGGCATCGGCGGGCGGGCCGCGCTGGTCGGCATCGGCCAGACCGAGTTTTCGAAAGAATCGGGCCGGACCGAGATGCAGCTGGCCTGTGAAGCAGTGAAGGCCGCCATCGACGACGCGGGCCTGCGTCCCGGCGACATCGACGGCATGGTGACCTTTTCGGTCGACGAGAACGAAGAGATCGAGGTCGCCCGTAACGTCGGCATCGGCAACCTGTCGTTCTTCACCCGGGTGCCGCACGGCGGCGGCGCCGCCGCGGGCACGGTCATGCAGGCGGCCATGGCCGTCGCCACCGGGGCCGCCGAAGCCGTTGTCTGTTACCGGGCCTTCAACGAGCGCTCCGGGTTCCGGTTCGGCGGCGCCGGGCGGCAGCCCGGCGTCACGCCGCTGTGGATGGCGCCCTACGCCCCGTTCGGTTTCATGACTCCGGCCGCGTGGGTCTCCCTACACGCCCAGCGATACATGTCGACCTACGGCGTCACCAATGCCGACTTCGGCAAGATCTCGGTGATCGACCGCAAGCACGCCGCGAAGAATCCCGACGCCTGGTTCTACGGCAAGCCGATCACGATCGACGATCATCAGCAGTCCCGCTGGATCGTCGAGCCGGTGGTCCGCCTGCTGGACTGCTGCCAGGAGAGCGACGGCGGCGTGGCGATGGTGGTCACGAGCGTCGAACGAGCACGCGACCTGCCCAACCCACCTGCGGTGATCACCGCAGCGGCGCAGGGCGCAGCCTTCGACGGAGAGGTGATGACGAGCTACTATCGCGAGGACATCACGGGGCTGCCGGAAATGGGTGTGGTCGGCAGCAAGCTCTGGCGCGACTCGGGTCTGAAACCCGAGGACATCTCCACAGCATTTCTTTACGACCACTTCACTCCCTTCGTGTTCACCCAGCTCGAGGAGCTCGGCTTCTGCGGGCGCGGTGAGGCCAAGGATTTCGTCGACGTCGACGAGTTGTCCATCGGCGGCAGGATGCCGATCAACACGAACGGCGGACTACTCGGCGAGGCATACATCCACGGCATGAACGGCATCACCGAGGGCGTCCGGCAGGTACGAGGCACGTCCTACAACCAGGTGGACAACGTCGAGCACGTGTTGGTCACGTCGGGAACGGGCGTGCCCACCAGCGGGCTCATCCTGGCACCTGTCCGCTAGCCTCTCCCGCATGACGCAAGCCACCGCCGCCGACACCCGGGAGATGATCATCTCGGCGGCGTTCGCCTGCTTTCGCACGCGCGGCCTGGCCAAGACCACGATCGTCGACATCGCCCGGACTGCTGACGTCTCCCGCAGCACGTTCTACGAGTACTTCCGGGACAAGGAGACGATTGTCGAGGCCTGCGCCGAGGCCGCGTCGCAACGGTTCTACCGGAACATGGCCACGGCGATCGATCGCCATGGCGGCAGCACCCTCGAAGGCCGGCTGGTGCGGGCCGCAGTGTTCGTCGCGCAGGCCCGGCGGGTGGTGGAACCCGAGGTCTACTTCGATCACGAAGAAGTCAACCTCATGCTCACCAAGAATGCAGCCGCTCTGTTGAGGGAGTGCGCCGAATTCCTCGCACCCTACGTAGCCGCCGCCCGCGTCACCGGCGAGGTGCGCAACGACCTGGACGTACCCACTGCGACGGAGTGGTTCGCCCGCATGTTGTTCTCTCTGTTCACCACCCCGTCGCCGTATTTCGACTCACACGACGAGGAGGCAGTCGCGGATTTCGTGCGCCGATATGCCGTGGCCGGGTTCGTCGAGAACCGCTCGAAACGTTCTTAGTCGCTCGCAGGGAGTGGTTTGGCCTCCTTGAGGCTCAGGGGTGTTTCGCCGACAGTCAGCGTGCCCGCCCCGGCCTTGGTGACCAAGACTTCGGCTCCGGTCTCGTCGACGTACCGCTTACCCATCACCACTCCGCTGCTCAGCGCAGGATCCAGTGCCAGCGCCGAGTCTGTGTCGGCGTCCAGTGCCACCATGGCGGCACCGCCGCACCGGAGGTCTGCGAGGCTGTCGAGGCCTTGACGACGATCACCTGCGTGTCACACACCTGACTCTTGAGCCGTGAACCCGATTTCATTGCCGTACAACCTTTCTCGCGTGTGACTACTCGGCCGGTGACAACTGGAGCTGTTCGACGATCACCCGGCGCAGAATTTTACCGGTCGGCGTGGTGGGTAGGCCGCTGACGAATACCACCCGGTCGGGCGTACGCGAACCACGCAGCCGCGCCCGGACGTACTGTCGGAGTTCCTCGCCGTCGGGCGAGGCGCCTACCTCGGGTACCACTACAGCGACGATGAGTTGCCCCCATTCGGCGTCCTCGAGACCGACCACTGCCACTTGGTGCACGGCGCCGTGTTCGACGAGTACATCCTCGATCTCGGCAGGAGCGATGTTCTCGCCTCCGCGGATTATGGTGTCGTCGCTACGGCCGCCGATGTAGAGGTAGCCGTGCGAGTCGACGCTGGCGGTATCGCGGGTGGCGAACCAGCCGTCTGGGTCGAGAACCGAACCGATGCCGGTGTAACGTCCTGAAACCTGTTCTCCCCGAACAAAGAGCTCGCCAACCTCGTCTGGTCCGAGAACCTCGCCGTCATCGCCTCGGATCTCGATCTCGACGCCGGGTACCGCCCGGCCGACTGAGCCCAGTCGTCGGGCGATGTCCGGGTCCGACGCCTCGAAGGCCGTCACGTGATCTTCCGGTGTCAGAACCGAGATCGTCGAGCTCGTCTCGGTCAGCCCGTAGGCGTTGACGAGTCCGACGCCCGGCAACATGTCGATGGTCTTGCGAACCAGTGGCAAGGGAACTTTGGATCCGCCGTAGGCGAGGTTCTTCAGCGTCGGCAGTGCGATCGGTTCCCGTTCCAGCTCGGAGATGATGCGGTCGAGCATCGTCGGAACCACGGTTGCGGTGGTGATGCCCTCCTCGGCCACCAACCTGACCCATTCGCGTGGGTCGAAGTGCCGCAGATACACCGTCTTTCGTCCGGCGTAGAGGTTCGACAGCGCCGCTCCCACACCGGCGATGTGATAGGGCGGCACGCATACCAGCGCAGCATCGTCCGGTTCGGCTGCTCCGAAATCCACGGTGCCCATGACATAGCTGGTCAGGTTGTTGTGCGTCAGTTCCACAGCTTTCGGCTGCGCACTGGTGCCCGAGGTGAAGAGCACGACCCCAACCCCGTCGGGTTCGGCAAACTCGTCGACCGCAGCCGTCCTGCCCGCCGCAGCCAAGAACTCCGCGGATTCGATGATCCGTCGACCCGCGCCGGCAAGAACGCCGACGTACTCGCGGTCGGCGACGACCATCGGCTCCGGTAGCCGACTGATCAACTCGTACAGGCCGCTGCCGCTCAGGCGGTAGTTCAACGGGCAGAACGGCAACGCCGCGCGAGCGGCGCTGAACATCAGCAACGGCAGCATCGCGCCACCCGTGCCCACGTAGACGACGGTTTGCGCGGCTGCGGCCGACACCACGCCCGCTCCGCCGTCGGCAAGCGCGCTCAACTCCCCCGCGGTGAGCCGCACGCCGTCGGACACCACAGCCGTACGATTCGGCTCAGCGGAGACAGCCATCTCCAGCAGCAGCGAAAGGCTCATCGAGAACCCACCCTCGGTGGCGTCGCGGGTTGCCTCAGCCAGCGGTTATGGACATTCTCAGAAATGGAAGCGATCATTGACACCATGTTCTCATATCGCACGTGCCAATCGAAGCCCAGACAGCTAAATGGGCGCACCGTGCATGGTGAGGTCGATTCTGCAGACTACGAACGCCCTGCGCCGTGAGTCCGCTGACCAAACCAGTGGGCGGGTTCCCGACGTTCCCGAAAAGCGCTGCAACCCCAGCTCGAGCGTGCCGTTACACGATGCTCGTGCTCGCCAACGACGAGGCTGATGCCGTCGAGGCGGCAGGCGGGCTGTTGTTCGACCGGGCAGGGGCAGGGTGGATCGTCGACGTTCGCACCGCGCTGCCGACCGATGACACTGCTTTTCGGATTCTCGGCGTGCCCGTGTGCGCGCTCGCAGACGCAGTAGATGCGACGCAAGAGTGGCCCGACGTCCTCGTGGTATCAGGAAAGCTGCATGGGCAGGATGCTGTTGTCCGCGACCTCTTCCACAAAGCCGCGAACCTCAGCGGCACGGAGGTGGCCATGTGGGGCGGGCGGTGGCCGCGCGACCTCGGAGGCGGCGTCGTACGCGTAGAGCACCGGCTCAGTCATGCGGCAGTGGCGTTCAAGTCTCACGCGATGGCAGCGGCCGGCTTGGCGCCCGAACCCGCTCCCACTGAGGAGTTCCACAGCGGCCGGAACGGATTCGCACTCGCGGGGTCGAGAAGGGCGTCCCCCTAACTCACCCGACGAACCGGGACGTTGGAATACCCAGCCACGTTCGACATCGCCACCCGCTTCAAACCGGCGCGGTCCACCCGGTACTCGGGCACGAGGTCCAACAGCGCATCCAGGGCGATACGACTCTCCATCCGCGCCAGCGCGGCGCCGAGGCAGCTGTGCACGCCGTACCCGAATGCCAGATTGAAACCCATCCTGCGTTCGCGGTCGATGTCGAGCCGATCCGGGTCCGGGAACATCCGCTCGTCCCGTGTCGCGGAAGCGGTCAACAGCAGTACAGCACTCCCTTCGGGAATCGTCGTACCGTGCAGCGTGACGTCACGTGTCGTGGTACGCACCTGGTACTGGGACGGCGCTTCGTAGCGCAGCAACTCCTCGATGGCGGCCGGTATCTTGCTGCGATCTCGCCGCAGGCTCTGCCATTGATCCGGAAAGTCGGCGAAGGCGACCATCGCATTGCCGATCAACTTGGTCACAGTTTCCGCGCCGGCTCCACCCAGCAGCGTGGCGAAGCCGGCGATGTCGACGTCGGTCAACTTGTCGATGTGCCCCTCGCGCTCGATCTCGGTCTCGATCAGCCGGCTGATCATGTCGTCCTCCGGCTTTTCGCGCCGCTTCTGGATGAGGTCGTAGTAATAGACACCGGTGTTCATCGATGCTTCGAAACCTTCATGCGGAACGGCGATTTCACCAGGGCGGCGCTCCAGCAGGAGATCCAGCCAGAGCCGGATCTGATGGCGGTCTTCCTTCGGCACGCCCAGCATCGTGGTGATCACCTCGTTGGGAAAGACCGCCGAGAAATCGGCGACCACGTCGAACTCCGAAGAATCGATCGCATCGATACGCTCGTAGATCTTCTCGCGCACCATGTCCTCGAGCGATGCGATCGCGCGCGGAGTGAATACGCTGCTGACCAACTTCCGCATCTTCTGGTGCTCGGGCGGGTCCATCGAAATGATCACCTTCGGCGGCCGGATGGCATCATCGTGGGCCTTCACCATGTCGAGGGTGGCGCCCTTGGCCGACGAGTACGTCTCGTGATCCTTCGTGGCCGGAGCGACGTCGTCATAGCGTGACAGCGCCCAGAAATCCCACGTCGCGTTGTAGTAGACCGGCTGCTCGTCGCGCAGCCGTCGGAAAGTCGCGTAGGCGCCGCCGAAGAACTCCTCCGAGAATGGGTCGAATTCGAGCGGCACTTCCGATACCGCAGGTCGGTGAACGCTCAAAGAATCGCTCCTGATTCCTTGTATTGCTCGATCGCCTCCCAGGTGAAGCCCGCGCCCATCAGCACTTCTTCGGTGTGTTGTCCGTGCTCAGGCGCTCCGGGCGGGACAACCGGCTGTTCGTCGAACTGGACCGGGTTGGTGGGCAGGGCATACGGCGCGCCGCTGGTCGTGGTCGTGTGCGCGATGTAGCCGTTGGCGGTGACAGCGGCGTCCTCGCAGAGTTCCCCCGGGGTCTGGACGATCGACCAGGCACCCGACAACCCCGCCAGGGCGACGCGCCATTCGGCGACCGTCCGCTGGGCGAACACGTCGTCGAGGATCGCGATCAATTCCACCCTGTTCTCGTATCGCGCCGCCGGCGCGGCGAACCGCGGATCATCGATGAGCTCGGGGACACCGAGCGTCCGCATCGCCTCGGGGTAGAACTTGTCCAACTGCAGCATCATCAACTGCACGTAGCGATCATCTTTCGTGCGGTACGTCCCGACCAACGGATTGGGCGCGTCGGCGTGCCCGTATTTGGGAATGGCGCCGCCGCCGTGGATCTGGCTGACCGCGACGTCCGGGCTCAGATTCCAGGCCGCCAGGCCAAGCAAGGACACATCGACCACCGAACCCTGCCCTGTCGTCGCCTTCTTGTACAGGGCTGCGGCGATGCCGCCTGCGATCGTCATTCCTCCGAGCAGGTCACCGAACGCGGGGCGCGATCGCACCAGTTCGTCGTGTTCTTCGGTGAGCACCGTCGCAATCCCACCCCGTGCCCAGTAGGACACCCCGTCGTAGCCGGCCTTGTCCGCATCCGGACCTTTCGGACCGTGGCCCGACCCGCGCACGTAGACGACGCTCGGATTGACCGCGCGGATGTCGTCGACGTCGATGCCCATCTTCCTGCGTCGGTGGGGCAGGTAGCTGGTCAGGAACACGTCGCAGCTCTTGGCGAGCTCGCGGACGACCTCCTGCCCTCCCGGGGTGCTCAGGTCGACGCCGATCGACTTCTTGCCCCGATTCGGGATCTCGATCATGTAATTGACTGCATCGCCGCCCTGATCCACGATGCCCATGGTGACCAGACCACGCTGCGGATCTCCGCCGTCGCGCGGTTCGACCTTGACGACCTCCGCCCCCCATTCGGCGAGCACGGCGCCCGCCGATGGCACGAACGTCCACGCAGCGACTTCGAGCACGCGAACCCCGTTGAGCACTTTGTCTGTGGAAATGACAGCCTCCAATGAATCGTTGGTGATGACGGCTCGCGCCGTGGTGTCTTGATCGGTACTGGTCACGGTCGCGCGGACAGTCGCGCGGGAAGTGCGGGATCCCCTTCCTCCCAGAAACGGTGCCATGATTCCATCCGGTGCGGCATCGCCGCGCGAAGGTCGACATCGGTGGGCCAACGGATGAAATCCGGGCCGGGCCGCTCGGTCACGTCCACCGAATACCACGGGTGTTCGCGGCGCCGCACGAAATACCACCTGCCGTCGCGGCGCTGGTAGACGTCGTCGTAGCGCATCGCGATGACATACCAACCCGCGCCGTCCTCGTGCTCGGCACGGCAGTACACGGACCCGGTGGCATGGTCGGCACCGACCATATCGAACTGATGCCCGCAAACCAGGTGGATGCTGCGGTAGAAGCGCCGGAGCACGCCGTCGTACCAGCGCTTCAGCGCGTCCCGGCCCCGGCCCAGTGACCCGGCCTCGACATCATCGATGAACAGCGCGACCAGCGCGTCGAGGTCACGGGCGTCCAGCGCCATCGCATAGCGACTCGGCAGCTGGCTCAGCTCGAGCTCAGATTCGATGCGCTCGAGCCGCCGCTCCAGAGCCCCGCTCGCTGCAGAGTCCACGGCAACAGTGTAAAGGTCGTTCGCATCATTCGAGAACCACGATTCTCGTTTGCATTACTATCAGGACCCATGCCGTTTCCCTCCATCACCCCGACCGTCCCGGCTCTGGCGCGGTCGAGCGCAGAGCGCTTCGGCGATCGGCCGTTCCTGGTCGCGGCAGGGGATGAACTCAGCTACACCGAACTGGAGCTGCGCTCGTCCCGGCTGGCAACCATTCTGCTTGCTGCGGGCGTGGGCAAGGGAGACCATGTCGGGATCTTGATGCCGAACAGCATCGAGTGGGCGGTCGCCTGGTTCGCCGCCACCCGAGTCGGCGCTGTCGCGGTCCCGCTGAACACCTTCTACAAGGCTCCCGAGCTCGCGTGGACAACGCGACATGCCGACCTCCGGATCATCCTGGCGCGGTCGACGTTCCGCAACCAAGACTTCATCGGACTGCTCGAAGAGGCGCTGCCCGGACTGGCCCAGCAGCGCGATCCGGGACAGCTCGCCGTGGAGTCGGCACCATACCTGCGCAGCATTGCGGTGTGGGGAGAATGCGATCGTCCATGGAGCACCTCGATCGGCGACGAGGGGTCGTCGCGAATCGACGCGGAGTTCCTGGCCGCCGTCGAATCCTGCGTGACTCCGGCCGACGACGCGATGATCATCTACACCTCGGGCAGCACAGGCAACCCGAAGGCACCGGTGCACAGCCAGGGAGCGCTGGTCCGCCACACCTACAATCTCACCTTCCACTACGGTGTCACGACGGATTCCGTGATGTTCACGGCCATGCCGTTCTTCTGGGTGGGCGGGCTCATCACCGGCCTGCTCGCGGTGATCCACCACGGGGCGACACTCGTCACCCAGCCGGCGTTCGACCCCGCCGAGGCGCTCGAACTGATCGAGAAGCACCGGGCCACGATCACGCTCGGCTGGCCTCAGCAGGGCAAGACATTGGCCGAGCATCCCGAGTTCGGTAGCCGGGATCTGACGTCGGTTCAACGAACCAGTATGCCTGCGATGGTTCCTGCGGATCGGCGGCCCCAGGGCCCGAACGCCCTGGGCATGACCGAATTGTGCGGTAACCACATCGGGGTCGATCCGTACATCGCGCAGCCCGCCGATCGCTCCGAGACCGGTGGCTACTCGATCGAGGGTCTCGAGCACGTCATCGTCGATCCCGACACCGCGCAGCCGGTGCCCGTCGGGACCGAGGGCGAGATCTGGGTGCGCGGTTACTCATTGATGCAGCGGCTGTACAAGCGCGAGCGTGAGGACGTCTTCACCCCCGACGGCTATTACCGCACCGGCGACTGCGGTGTGCAGTACGACGACGGATGGATCAGGTTCACCGGCCGACTCGGAGAGCTGATCAAGACCGGTGGAGGCACGAACGTCACGCCGTCGGAAGTCGAACTGGCATTGAGCAAGTGCGACGGTGTGCTCGAGGCCTACGTGGTGGGCGTCGAGGACGGTGACAACGGTACCGTGGTCGGCGCCGCGGTCGTGCCCCGCGGGGACGCTGCACTCGACAGTGGCGAACTGCGCAAGCAGGTCCGGGGAATGCTGTCTGCATACAAGGTACCGAAATTCATCTGGATCACGGCCAAGCAGGATCTGCCGTTCACGGCGTCGGGCAAGGTCAAGAAATCCGATCTCGCCGACCAGCTCAGCAAGCTGCTCGTGCGCCGCTAGTCCACCAGCGAACGGTCGTCGGGCATATCGGTCGCCATCAAGGTCAGCGGGATACCGAACAGCGACTCGAGCTTCACCTCGGTCAGCTCGAATCCGTCTCCCTCATGGTGCTGCCGAAAGTCCGCCTTGGCTCCGTACCGTGCGGCGATGTGTTCGGCCCCGTCACAATCAGCGAATCGCACAACCACGGAGAACAGGCCCTCACCGTTTCGCGCCAGGAAGTCCGCCGCGGTCCCCGGGTTCACCGGTGCCGTAGCGGTCGGCGCGATCAGCTCGAACCCGCGGTCCCAGTCGAGACGCACCTGCAGACCGAGCTGCTCGAGTTCGAATGCCTGGAAGTGGAATCCCAACGCAGTCAGGTAATCCGTTGCAGAGTCCAGTCGCTCGAGCCCGATGGCGAATACCACATGATGCAGCAGTGGTAGCGGTCGCGTCATGGATGTCACGCTACCAATTCTCGAATATCTGAGTTCTCGAATAACGATCATTGCGGTTCTCGCAGAGTTAGATTGACCGGGGGAACGCGTAGGCAGACCGTCCGAGAGGATTCCGTGGCGCTGGAGCAGTTTCGTCTCGACGATCACGTGGCGATTGTGACGGGTGCGGGCCGTGGTGTAGGCGAAGGTATCGCCAAGGTGCTCGCCGAGGCCGGCGCGACGGTCGTGGGCACCGCCCGAACCTCGTCCGAAGTGGATCAAACGATCAACGCCATCAGGGAAGCCGGGGGCAAGGGGCTGGCGATCACCGCCGATGCGCTCGTCCGTGAGGACAGCGAACGGGTGGCCCGAACCGCCGTCGACGAGTTCGGCCGCATCGACATCCTGATCAACAACGTCGGGTTCGCCACCTACGGACCCTTTCTGGACCTGACTGACGACAACCTGCGCCACACGTTCGACTACTGCGTCACCTCGGCGTTCATCATGAGCCAACTCGTTGTTCCGCACATGCTGAAGGTGGGGCGAGGCTCCATCGTCAACATCTCCTCCGGAGCGGGCCGGTTCGGCATCCGCGGGCTACTGCCCTACTGTGTCGCCAAGGGTGGACTGGAGGCATTGACCCGGGCGATGGCCCAGGAACTCGCGCCAAGAATTCGCGTCAACGCCATCGCTCTCGGCGCGTTCATGACCACTGGACTGCAGTCCAGCTTCGATCTCATGCCCGGTTCGGAGGAGCAGCTGAAGGCCCGCACGCCACTGCACCGCGTGGGCGATGTCGAGGACCTCGGCCGCCTGGCGCTCTATCTGTCGACACGCGACTGTTATGCGACGAATTCGGTCTTCGCCGTCGATGGGGGTCTGCAAGGCCCCAACTCCGAATTGCCCATACCCGATCTGTAACTGCTTCGAGGAGCGAATACATGAGTGTCAAACCGCTACGGGTGGCCGTCATCTCCACCGGGTGGATCAGCAGCGTTTCGATCCGCGCGATCGTGCGACGTCCGCATCTGGACCTGGTCGGCGTGTGGGTGCACAGCCCCGAGAAGGTCGGCAGGGACGCAGGCGAGATCGTAGGCCTGGGCCCGATCGGTGTGCTGACCACAGGTGACCTCGACGACATCATCGCGTTGAAGCCGGACTGCGTCCTCTACGGCGCCGCCAGCGCGGAGATGGACGCGGCCGCGGTGCGCGACTACGTGCGGTTACTCAACGGCGGCCTCAACGTCGTGACGACGAACACGCCCGGAATGATGTTCCCCGACAGGTGGATACCCGACCTCGCCGACCAGGTGCGTGCCGCCGCCGAGGCCGGCGGAGTCACCATCTACACCTCGGGCATCGAACCCGGCTTCGCCGGCGACCAGTTCGCGGTGTTGCTGACGACACTGTCGAACACCATCCGGGCCATCCGGGCGCAGGAAATCTTCGACTACTCCGCGTACCCGAATCGCGATCTGATGGTCACCGCCATGGGCTTCGGCAAACCGCTCGATTTCACTCCGCTACTCGAACTCGAGGGCGCGCAACAGTTCGCCTGGGGTCCACCCATCGGGCTGGTAGCCAAAGCCCTGGGTGTCGAACTCGACGGAATCAGCGAGAAGTACGAGCGTGTCCTCACCCCGCGCGACCTCCACGTGGCGTGCGGACTCATTCCGGCAGGCACCGTCGGCGCGGTACGCGCGGAGACCACCGGGGTCGTCGACGGGCAACCGTTCATCACCATCGAGCACATCAATCGCATGGCGCCCGATCTGGCACCGGAGTGGGCCACCGCACCCAATGGAACGTATCGACTCATCATCGAGGGCCAACCCCACATGCAGTGCGATCTCCGTCTGGGCACCGAGGACACGGCAGAGTCCGCCAACGCCAACGCGATGGAGGCCACCGCCATGCGCGTCGTCAACGCCATCCCGTACGTGGTCGAGGCCGCACCCGGGATCGCGACCTCTCTGGACCTGCCCATCACCGCGCCCCGAGGGGCGCTCGAGACGCCTACACGGTGAACATCGGGCCGCGCGGAGCCCCGCGGACCTCGTTGCCCCCGTCGACAGCGAAGCTCTGCCCGGTCATCCAGCTCGATTCGGGACCTGCCAGGTAGCGGATGGCCGGCGCGATGTCGTCCGACACGCCCAACCGCCCGAGGGGCACGCGCTCGAGGAAGCTGCTCGTCAGTTCCTCGAGGTGGATGTAGCCCTGCGTCGTCGCTGCCTCGGTCAGTCCCGGGCGCACGGCGTTGACGCGGATGCCTTTCGGGCCGAGTTCGGACGCGGCGACCTTGATCAGCATCTCGAGGGCAGCCTTGCCGGCCGAATAGTGGCCGAGTCCCTCCATCGGGATCTTCGCCGACGTCGACGATACGAACACGATGGACCCGCCGCCCGTCATCAATGGCGCCCCGTAGCGCAGCGCCAGAAAGTTCGACCGCAGGTTGCCCATCACGTGGTCGGTGAAGGTGGCGAGATCCTGCTGTACCAGCGGCCCGGTGCCGCCGGTGGCGACCGTGCCAACGACGATGTCGAGCCGTCCCGCGACGTCGAACGCGGCCTGGGCGGCCTTCTTCACTGTGTCCTCGTCTTCGGGGTCCCCTTTGTGCAGATGAACCTCGGCCGTAGGCGCGTGTTCCAGGATGCGGTCCCGCGTCGCATCCAACCGCTTCGACGAACGGCCGAGCAGAAACAACGTGGCACCGTCGGCCGCGAGCAGCCGCGCGCTGGCCTGGGCGATTCCCGCTGAGGCCCCAAGGATGAAAGCCGTGTGGCCATCCAGAATCGTCATGCGTTGCCTCGCCTTCAGAGTAAGGCCGTTGCGCCTACGCGCACCGACGCTACCAGCGTCCGATAATTATCGTTCTTGTTTACTGCAATACCAGTTCTCGGACGGCCGGCGCTGCTGTAGCGTGCCGGTGTGACTGACTTGACCGGGCGTGTCGCGCTCATCACCGGGGCCGCGCGCGGCCAAGGCCGTGCCCACGCCCAACGGCTGAGCGCTGACGGCGCCGACGTCATTCTCATCGATGTCGCGGGGCCTCTGCCGGACTGTGTGCCCTACGATTCCGCCACCCCCGACGAGTTGGAGGAGACCGCCGAACTCGTGCGGGCCAATGGCCGGCGAGCCGTCGCGGCTGTCGTCGACACCCGTGACCACCAGGGCATGTGCGACGCGGTGGACGACGCCGTGGACCAGCTCGGCAGGTTGGACGTGATCGTTGCCAACGCGGGCATCTGCGTGCCCGCTCCGTGGGATCAGGTCACACACCGCGACTTCCAGGACGTCGTCGACGTCAATCTGGTCGGCACCTGGAACACCGTGATGTCAGGGGCCAAGCACATTGTCGCGGGCGGCCGCGGCGGGTCGATCATCCTGATCGGCTCGGCCGCCGGTATCACCATGGAGCCGTTCATGATTGCCTACACAGCGAGCAAGCACGCAGTGGTCGGCCTTGCACGCGCATTTGCCGCGGAGCTCGGAAGGCACCGCATCCGGGTGAACAGTCTGCACCCGGGGTCCGTGGCGACACCGATGGGCACCGGCCGCATGCTCGACGCCATGGCCGAGGCCGCGGCCTCCAATCCTTCGCTGCGCAACGGGTTCGGCAAGCAGCTTCTGCCAGACGCTGTGACGATGCCCGAGGATGTCGCCAGCGCGGTCGCGTGGCTGGCCTCCGACGAATCGCGGTACGTGACCGCGACGGCGATGTCGGTCGATGTGGGAGCGACGCAGGGCTAACCGGCGCCGATTCGGGCGAGCGTGTCTGCCAGGTCGATGGGTCGGGAGAAGAACGGCGAATGCCCGCCGTCCATCTCGACGAGATCGGCGCCGATCCTTTCGACGGCGTTGCGGCGCGCCCACTGCGCACCGACTGCTCGGTCGCCGCGCAGCAGGATGTAGGTCGACGGGGTCGATGGCCAGTCAGCAATCGGGCAGGTCTCGACGAACACCGTGAACGACTGGTCGCGCATCTCGTGAAAGGCGCGACGCGCAACGTCTTCAGGGCAGTCGTGGTAGAAGCCGTCGCGGACGGACTCCCACGTCAGCCCGAAGGGCCCGGTTCCGTCTGTTCGTGGTTCGGGGAACGTGATCGCATCGGCATTGGCCGCGAGGTGTTCAACGAATGACTGTCCTGGCACCGGAAGCAGTCCGCCGACGAAGACCATCCGGCTCACCGGTCGCAGGGTGGCCAGCACCGGGACGCACAGACCCGCTATGGAGTGGCCAACCACCACCAGGTCGTCGATTGAATCGCCCACCGCATCGCCGATCGCGGCGCCCGCAACCCGAGCCCATTGCAGGGCGCCCGCCGCGTCGTCGTCCACCGGAAGGTTCGGCGCCACCGTGAGATGGCCGTGCCGCCGCAACTCGTCCTCGACAGCTTGCCAGCACGATCCGTTGTGCATGCCACCGTGCAGCAGCGCGAACACCGTCACCGCTCCGACCGCAGTGCGCCGAAACGCGGCTGGCCCAGAGCGATCCGGATCAGATGGTGCATCGCGATCGATGGCGTCACGCGCCCGACGATTCGGAACATCTTGGCGTCCAGACCCGCCCCCCGGTGCACGATCGGGCGGCGATCATTTTCGAGTGCCCTGCTCAGTGCGCGTGCGAATCGTTCCGGTGGATTGGCGACACCGACAGCGAGTCGGCCGCGCCGCTCGATCTTCGGATGCTGCATTCCATAAGGCCCGGTACGGTTCCGGTACACAACGGCGCCATCGGCGGTGATATCGGTCCGGTAGGTTCCGGCCAGCAGGATCGTCACACCGAGCCCGTACGGCGCCACCTCCGCAGCCAGTGCTTCTGCCCAGCGTTCTGCGGCCGCCTTACTCGCCGAGTACACGGATGCCAACGGCATCCCCCGAACCGCCCCGGTACTGGACACGATGACGATGCGACCGCGCCCGGCGGCACGCATCGACGGCAACAGTGCGTTGGTGAGCGCGGCGGGGGCGAACAGGTTTGTGGTGAACACCCGAGTCCATTCCTCGGCCGGTGTTTCCTCGACGAAGCCTGCCACCGCTACACCGGCGTTGTGCACCAGCGCGTCTGGTGCACCGCCGGCTTCCAGGATCGCGTCCGCAGCGCTCTGCACCGCATCAGGGTCGAGCAGATCCAGGGCGATTCCCTGCAGACGCGGATCACCCTTCCTCGCACCCGTGGCTTCGCGCAGCAATTCCAGCCCGGCGGCGGCGGAGCGCATCGCGGCCAGGACCCGCCATCCCCGCCGATACAGCTCGACCGCCGAGGCGAATCCCAGGCCTCGGGAGGCTCCGGTGATGACCGCCGTGCGGACGTCTCCCTGACTCTGCGAGTGGCGGATCCGCGACGTCATCTGAAGAACGGCCCGGGCTTTCCCGCCTCCTCCACATGGCCGTACGGGTCGTACACCTTGACTGTCGGATAAGGGTTCTGGTCGTAGATGGGCCGGGACAGGCCGGCTTCGCGCAACCCCGCCAGCACCGCGAGCGGGATGGCGAACGAGACGAGCCCCACCGTCATCGACACGAGCAGCTGACGCGTCAGCGTCACCGGTGAACGGTTCTGCCGCGTGGGTAGCCGTCGCACGATGCGGTTGATGAGGACGAGTTCGTCGTCCTCGTCGCGGACGCACATGACTGCCACCATCGCGAAGATGAAGGAGTCGTAGACCGCCATGACCAACGGAAAATGGATGTGGCCCAGCTGCACAACCGGCCCCACGGCCTCGGTGTAGAAGAAGATCCCCGCTCGCATCCAGGTGGTCTGGATGACGAAGTTGATCGGGAGTGCGATGAGGAAGGCCCCGATGAACACCGAGACCAGACGATGGCGGGCCAACCAGTCGACGCGTTTCATGACGGGATCGAGGAACCGGTCGTGCAGTTTCAGGAAGCCGAGCCCGTTCAGCAGATAGTAGGCGGCGTAGCCGCCGAGGAATGCAAGCGCGGGCTCGAGGTTGGGTGAAATGTTGACGTAGGGCCACGAGAAGGGGAAGTGCAGCATGCGGGGGTCGAAGATTGCGAAGGTGGCCCAGTTGGCGAGCGGATCGAGCGCCCCGGTGATCAGGCCGGCGAAAGCGATGATGACCGTCCAGTGCACCTTGCGCTGTCGCCACGAGAGCACGACGAGCACACCGATCAGCCCGATTGCCATCGGGATCGAGCTGAGCCCCACCGCGAGCGGCCAGTTGTCGAAGCCCAGAAAAGGCGGATAGGGCCTGGGGCCCGGATTCGGGTTCGTTCTGGTGGGATCGCCATGTAGGCCTGTCTCTACCGTCGCGATCGTCACCACCGCGAACACCAGGTAGGCCGCTACGAACAGTGACCATCCCACTCGCGCCGGCCAGGGTGACCTCTGCGGCGCCCCGGTCGACGACTCCGAGGGCACGTCAACGGTGCCGGTCATCCGACCCGTACCGGTAGGGTCGCCCAGCCCCGGACGCTGGTGGTGTGCGCGTGGCGTGCGTTCTGATAGTCGACTTCCCAGTCGGGCCATCGGGTCAACACCTCCTCCAGTGCGACGCGGGCCTGCACCCGGGCCAGCGCCGCGCCCAGGCAGAAGTGGATTCCGTGGCCGAAACTGAGGTGGGCCGCCTTGCGGCGGATGTCGAATCGGTCCGCGTCGGGGTACTGCCGTTCATCACGATTGGCAGATCCATTGATCAATAGCATCACCGACCCTTCTCGCACCGTCTGTCCGTAGAGCTCGACGTCACGCGCGACATACCGGGCCTGCACGGGAGAGGGCGCCTCGTAGCGCAGCACTTCTTCGACAGCATTCGGAATGAGACTGAAGTCGGCCGCCAGCGCCCGTCGCTGGTCGGGATGGTCCGAGAGCAGTTGCCCGGCGAAGCCCAGTAGCCGGGTGGTCGTCTCGTTTCCCGCTCCGACGACGGTGCCCGCGTATGTCAGCACCTCGGCGCGGGTAAGTCGCCTTCGCTGACCGTCCACCCCTTCGATTTCGGCGTTGACCAGATCCGTCATCAGGTCATCGGACGGGTGTTCGTAGCGCCAGTCGATGAACTCCTCGAGCATCGATCCGCTGCGCGCGAGCATGTCGGCGGCGACGTCCCCCGGTGCGCCACGGTCGAGGTTGAGCAGGTCGTCGGTGTTCTGGCGTATCGCAACCTGGCGGTCCTCCGGTATGCCGAGCAGATAGCCGATGGTTCGCATCGGCATCCAAGCACCCAGATCTGCGATGAAATCGAACGAATCCGCCTCGGCCAGAGGCTCCAGAGCACGTCTGCAGAACTCGCGGGCCATCGGCTCGATGGCAGCCATCCGGCGCGGGGTGAAGACCCCGGACATCAGGCGGCGGTGCAGATCGTGGATCGGCGGGTCCTCGAACAGGATCACCCCCGGCGGGACCTCGATGCCGTTGAGCAGTACCTCGATGACCGTGCCCCGCCCCGAACGGAAATCCCGCCAATTGACCAGCTCGCGGGACACGTCGGAGTACCGGCTGAGCGCGTAGAAGCCATATCGGTCGTTGTGATAGAGCGGGACCGAGTCACGCAATTGCTTCCACACCGGATAAGGATCATCGTCGATGTCGAAGTCGAACGGATCGTAGTACGGCTGCGCGTGCACTGTTTCGGCCACCTGTGGCGTCCCCTTAAATTGACCCGAGTTCCGCGATTCTCACGTGCCTGCGTCCGCCGCTACAGCGCTGTTACCTCTGATCACAGGCATGTTCGTCCACCGATTCCGGTCGTCCCGATACCAACCGGCCGCGGCGAGGGCGCCACCGTCGGCATATACCACCGTTCCGGACACCCATGATGCGAGCCGGCTCGCCAGGAACAGGACACAGCCCGCGCTATCGTCGGGCGCACCGAAGCCGCCCAACGGAATCCATCCCGGGTTGTTGTGGCGCTGCGTCGGGTGGATCATCTGATCGAGCGGAACCTGCGCGGTGTCAGTGGTTTCGGGGGCGACCGCGTTGACCCGGATCCCGTCCGGGCCCAGCTCCAGCGCCAGGCTCATCGTGAACCCGGTGACCGCCGCCTGGAACGGCGAGTCCGGTCCGAGTTCATCGCGCAGAGCCGACGCCAGGTCGGCGTCGACCTCGAGCACGGCCGGCGCGGCTCCGAACTCGTCGAAACGACGCACCGTCGACAAGCCTGTTCCGGCCCCGCCCCCGGTCACCAGTACGGTCTTACCGTCGACGTCGATCACGCACCGCCACCTTCCCCAGGTGTGAGAACATAGATTCTCTCATGCGAGAATGGCTGTATCATAGCCCGACTAGATAATCCCCGGACGTAAACAGACCAGGAGGCTGACTGATCAGCGCCGTCATGTCTCGCACGTATGTTTTTGCCGTCGAGTTCCAGGTCCCGGCGTCCGAGCGCGTAGGACCAGTCCTGGAACTCCACCAGGAAAGCCTCATCGACCTCGGTGCGCGATATGCGTTCGTCTACGAATCCATCCCGGAGCCGGGCAAGGTCCTGGTCGTCATCGGCATACGGACAGAACAGCCGCTACTGAACCTGCTGCGCTCGCCGTATTTCTTCGAATGGTTCGACGCCGTCGGCGTCAACGAACTCCCCGCGGTCTTTGCGGGTGAGAAGGTCGAGCGCTTCGACCTCGGCGATCCGCCGCGCCCTGGCAGTGATCTCGTCGTCGCCGCCGTGATGCCGGTCGAGAACGTCGAGGAGTTCATGACCTGGGTACGCAAGTCGCTCGACGACTTCGGTCGGGCCGGTATCCGCCGCACGTTGGTCTACCGTGCGTTCGACAATCCGCGTGAAGTGATGTTCCTCCAGCAGCTCGAGGACAAGGAGTCGGCGCTGCTGTGGGCAGAGCAGTCCGACGCCGCGTCGTCATGGCTGGAGTCCGCGGGAATCGGTGCCTATCCTCCGGTTTTCATCGGCCAGCTGGTGACCGCGATGCGCTTTGCCGAGCCGAGCAAACGGGGTAGTTACTGATGTATGTATGCCTCTGTCTCGGGGTCACCAACGAAGCCGTCGCCGAGGCCGTGGCGGCAGGCGCCCGGACCACCCGCCACGTCGCTCAAGCCTGTGGGGCAGGTTCGGAGTGCGGGCGCTGCCGCCGGACTGTTCGCGCCATCATCGACGCAATGCACCACACCCCCAGGACCGCACGACCACGCAGAGAGAGCAGAGCATGAGCGATCGCCACGCCAACATCGCCGGAACCCGCATTCTGATCGTCGGGGCGTCCTCAGGCATCGGACATGCTCTGGCGCTGGCCGCCCATTCCCGAGGCGCGAAAGTCGCCTTGGCCGCGCGGCGGATCGACCGGCTGGGCCAGCTCGCCGCCGAACTCGACGGTTCCGCCCACGAACTCGACGTATCTGATCCCCGCGCCATCGAGGATGTCGTGCACCAGGTGGGTGCCGCGTTCGGGCACCTCGACGCGATCGTGTTCACGAGCGCCGCAGTGCCTTTTGCTCTGATCGAGGATACGGACTACACCACCTGGCTGCACGCATACAGCGTGAACGCCGTCGGGGCATCGCACGTGTTGCGGACAGCCCTGCCCTATCTGACGCAAAACTCGGTGGCGGTCATCGCCTCCAGCCACGACGTGGGCCACCCCCGGGTGGGGGTGGCCGCCTATCACGCAAGCAAGGCTGCGTTGGACGAGATCCTGCGTTCATGGCGCGCCGAGCATCCCGAACTCGCGGTGATCAGAGTCAGCGTAGGCCCCACCGAGGGCACCGAAATCCTGCGCGGCGCCGACCGTGACCTGTTGGCCGACCTCTACCGCGCGTGGGCACATCAAGGCCAGATCCCGGCGAAGATGTCGGCGGTGGACGATGTGGCCAACGCGATGTTGTCCTTGGTCGCGGTGGCCCGGGCCAACCCGTCGGTCGTCACCGACATCGTCCACCTGGCCCCCAGGGCGTCGCGATGATCGCCCCCGGCCGAGCAGCCGTGAGAGAAGGCGACTGAGATGGATCTCGGGCTGGGTGGAGCCAGCGCCGTCGTCACCGGGGGCAGCAAGGGCATGGGACTGGCCATCGCCGAAACCCTCGGAGCCGAAGGTGCCCGCGTCGCCGTCATGGCCCGCGGCGTTGAGGCGCTCGAATCCGCCGCACACCGCGTCCGAGCGGCCGGAGCGCCCGAGGCGCTCGCGATCAGCGTCGACATGGCGAACGCGGACTCGATCGCCGCCGGATACGCCGCGGTGCAGGAGGCGTGGGGCAGCCTGAACGTTTTGATCCACACCGTGGGACCTGGTGCGGGCTCGTTCGAAGAACTCGACGACGCCGACTGGCACGCCGCCTTCGACCTCGGCACCATGTCGGCGGTTCGCTCCGTGCGTGCAGCGCTGCCGATGCTGCGGGCGGCAGACTGGGCTCGGATCGTGACCCTGTCGGCCCACTCCATCCAGCGGCAGAGCCCCCGACTTGTCGCCTACACCGCGTCGAAGGCGGCCCTGTCGAGCTTCACCAAGAACCTGTCGAAAAGTCTCGGCCCGGAGGGCATCCTGGTCAACTGTGTGTGCCCGGGAACCATCGTGACGGCGAGCTTCACCGACATCCTCAAAGAGGTGCTCGCCGCAGACGGGTTCGATTCGGCGGACCCGCATGACGTCATGGCGTGGGTGGAACGGACCTATGGCCATCCCTGTGACCTCGGGCGAGCCGGACTGCCCGAAGAGATCGCTTCGGCCACGGTATATCTGGCGTCCAGACGAAACGGCTACGTCACCGGGGCGACGGTGAACGTCGACGGCGGCAGCGATTTCATCTGAGCCTTCGTCTGAGCCGGGCTCAGCCCTTCTTCGCCATCTGGTCGGCCGCGGTGTCGGCCCATTGCGCATTGTGCCGGCCCATCGTCATCGCGCCGTGCCATCCCCCGTCGGTCCACAGCACGGTTCCACCGACGTAGCTCAGCCGCGGGCTGCCCAGACACACCAGCGGCCAGGCCTGTTCCTCGGCCCTCGAGTACCGCCCGACCGGCCCGATCGCATCGTCCACGGTCTCCTTGCCCATCAGATCTTGGAACGCCGGCATCATCGCCGTTTCGGTGGGCCCGGGATTGATGCAATTGATGCGGATGCCCTTGCGCCCGAGCTCCGGGTACCACCAGCCCACCCACGCATCGATGATGTATTTCGAGTAGGCGTAGCCACTCCACGACCACTTCTTCTCATTGGCCTCGAGCCATTCGACGGCGGCGTCGAAGCCGTCGGTCTCGAGCAGCGTGGTGATGACCTTGATGTGGTCCTGCCATCCGATCGCCGCCGACGACGAAATCACGCTGATGGCCGAGCCCGCGCTCATCTTGGGAACCAGAAGCTCGGCGAGATGGCGGGCGCCCACGAAGTTCACCAAGATGGTGTCCCATTCGCTGAACGGCGGACCCGGCAGCCCTGCGCAGCTGAACAACCCATCGACGGGACCATCGATCGCGTCCACCACTTCTTCGATGCTCGAGCGATCTCGGAGGTCGATCTGCAACGCACGGGCGACCGGAACCGTGGTCGGCTTGATGTCCAGCGCGGTGACCTCCGCACCGAGGTCGACGAGGATCTGGGCCGCCGCCTGCCCCATGCCAGACGCCGCACCCGTGACGACAACGGACTTGCCCTGGTACCCCAGCACGTCTTCCATGACCACTTCCCTTCGACAGGTCAGCCCGAACCGGATGAGAACCTGAACTTACTCGATTTGAGAGCAAACGTTATCACTCGCCATACACTGGCTGGATCAGCGATCCGCAGGAGGCGCCATGACCGTCAGTGACCGCCCGATTCGGGTCATCCAATGGGCTACCGGCGCGGTCGGCACCGAGATGGTGACCACCATCCTCGACCACCGGCCCGACATCCAACTGGTCGGGGCTCGGGTGTACTCAGAGGCCAAGGACGGCGTCGACATCGGCACCCTCGTGGGTCGGGCGCCCATCGGCGTGTCGGCCACCACCGACGTGGACCGGATACTGAACACCGACGCCGATCTCGTGCTGTACGCGCCGTCGTTCACCGACCTCGACGACGTCTGCGCGTTGCTGGAGAGTGGCAAGAACGTGGCCACGGTGTCGTTTCTGTTCCACCCACGACGCATCCCCGAAGCTGACCGTGAACGTCTCGCGGCGGCCTGCCGACACGGCAACAGCACCATTCATGCCAGCGGCCTGAACCCCGGCAATCTGTCCGGGGTGCTGCCCCTGGCCCTGTCCGGGATGAGCCGCACGATCGACAAGCTCACCTTGCAGGAGCGCGCCGACTGGTCACTGTGGGAGAGCACAGACATCACCTTCGACGGGATGTGGTTCGGGCGACCGGTCGACGACGTGCACCCGACGGCCAACGACTTCCTCTCGTTCAACACCCGGTTGTTCACCGAGCAGACCTGGTTCATCGCCGACACGTTGAACGCGGCGATCGACGACGTCTCGGTCACCCTCGAGGCGGTTCCGGCGACCAAGGACCTGCAGATACTCGGCCACGAGCTGAAGGCGGGAACCACCGCCGGGCAGCGGTGGAGTTTCGTCGGCTCACGCCGGGACACGCCGCTGATCGAATTCGAGACGCTGTGGACCGTCGGCGGCGAATACCCCTCACACTGGCCGGCGCCCGATGACGGCTGGACCCTCACGATCGAGGGCGACCCCTCGATGCGCACGCATTTCCTGTGCCTGGCCAGCTACAGCCGCGCGGCTTCGGTCGAGGAACACGTGCGCGCCGGTCTCATCGCCGTGGCCATGCAGGTCGTCAACGCCGTACCCGCGATCTGCTCCGCACCGGCTGGTTTCGCGACCATGGCCGACCTGCCGCTGATCCGCAGCTTCACCGGCTTCGGGGACCACCCGGCGAATCGGTGATCGCTTCAGGTGTTGAAGTCCGGCAGCGGCGTCTCCGGAGCGCCGTCTTCGGACGGCACGTCGACGTGCGCGTCGCTTTTCGCCTCATCCTGCAACTCGGCGGCGCGCCGCAGGTTGTCGCCCGTGTTCTCCGCATGATCGGGTGTAGTCACGAAGTCTCCCCTCAAGTTCGGTCGAGGAGCGCTATACCCACCCGCAAGCGAGTTCTACACGCTCTCAAGCGAACCTGTGGTGGACCCGGCCACGATTGTGGTCCGTGTGCGTACGTGATCGTCGTGCACCTGGCTCAGGAAACGGCCGATCGCCGCCACGACAGGGGCGGTGTGTCGAGGGTCGACCAGGTCGAAACCGTGCCCCAGACCCGGCAACTCGATGTAGGCGACCTTGGCACGGGCTACCGAACGCAACCGATCGACAAACGAGCGTGCTTCGCTTGCGGGAATGATGGAGTCGTCGCTTCCGTGGACGACCAGGAACGGTGGTGCGGAGTCGTGTACCCGCGCGATCGGGGACGCCGCCGCGAAAACCTCGGGATGGCGAGCCTGCGAGCGCTTGACCACGATGCGTTCGAGGAACTGCACGAAACGGTCGCGTTGACGCGTGGATCTGTCCTGCCAGTCGTACAGGCCGTAAACGCTGACGACCGCGTCGACTGACGCGTCGGTGCCTGCCCCGCCGTCGGTCCCCCACTCGGGGTCGTTGGCGCTCAGACCCGCCAGACTCGCCAGGTGACCACCTGCCGAACACCCCGCCACCGTGATGAAATCAGGGTCGCCGCCGAACTCGTCGATGTGCTCGCGCGCCCACGCGATGGCCGTCTCCACGTCGGTCATCTGGCGCGGCCAGCGGTGGTGCGGGCTGGTGCGGTATTGAACTGACAGGCAGATCCATCCGCGGCGCGCCATGTGCGCCATCAACTCGTGGCCCTGCAGTTCCCTTCGCCCGAAAACCCACGCGCCGCCGGGGATGAAGACCATCACAGGTGCCGGACGCTTCGGCGGTTCGGCGATGCGCCAGATGTCGAGCAGCTGACGTGGATGGTCGCCGTAGCGGACCGAGGAGGCGTGCACGTAGCGCCGTTGCCGGGTGGCCTTCCAGACCGGCACGAGATTCGGATGCGAGGGCCAGGGCTGGGCCAGCCGCTCGGCGGTGACGACGTCTCCCAACGCCTCCAGCAACACGTCCGGGGTCAGTGCCCGCTGCACCCGTCGCCGTTGCGCCGCGTCCGCGTCCAGCCGCGGTTTCGAGAGCGCCAGCAGGATATCGGGCAGATAATCGCGACCTCCCACTCCGAGAGCGGCAAATCCGCCCAACAACTCGAGGTGCCTGCCGACAACCGGTATCGAGGCAGCAGCGGTGCTCAGCGCGATGAGATAGTCCCCGGGCTTGGCTCGGGTCAACCAGCACCCGCGGCGCCTGGACGCATTTCCGGATGGCTTCGCCGCAGAGGTGCGCACCTGCACAGCCTAAGCCATCACGGACGAACACCTTCGGCAATCGCTGATTCCCAGCGGGTTTCACACAACTACACCCACCGGAGGTGGGCCCGTCAACGGCCCCTGGCGAGCGCGTAGGCCTGCGTCGCCATGTCGAGGAGTTCAGGGGTGATGAGGCCGCCCCCGTATTCCGACCAACACCAGCTTCGCGCGATGCTCCTTCCCGACGAGGTGGCGGTCAGCGGACCGAAGGTGTGCAGCGGGCTGCCACTCGAGTCGAACGACATCGTGTAGGTGTCGGACCCCATCGACGTATCAAGAGCGATGAGTTTTCCTGCGTCGCTGAAGGTCGGCCTGGCCACGACGTCCTTGTGCACCGTGGTGGCACCACTCTTGAGTTGATAACCCGGTCCGAAGGACACGCTGTCTCGGCCCTGCCAGAAGCTGCCGCCGCCAAGCTCCCCGTCTGCGAATTCGTGCAACCAGGACACCCACATGCCTTGCAGGTGGCGGACTATCGGCAGCTCGGTGTAGATCGTGCCCGCCGGACCGTAGGCGAAGTCCTGGTGGGTGTACCCGGACACCTCGGTACCGTTGATCATCCCGGTGGCATACATCAGTTCGTGCCGGTAGTAGACGTCGGCATCGATCCCCTGCTGTGGCGGCACGTGGGTCATGACGATGTCACTGACCGTCTGACCGTGAAGCTCCCATCGCCCGCTGGCGTCGTACCAGTGGAATCCGTCAGCATCCCGTTCGATTCGGCCGCTTTGGTAGCTCAGTTGCACGCTGGAGTCAGTTTCGACCAACTGCATGGGTTCGAACCAGTCGAGCGTCGAGTATTCGTCGAACAGGTGCGGGGCGTCGACGTCCATGCCCTTGCGCAACGGACGAAAGCCACAGATCGGAGACACCACGTGCGTCATCCCTGCGATGAAGTCGTCACACCCGCGCACTCCCCAGTAATCGTTGCCCGCTGCATCGCTGACGATTCCGCCCAACCAGATGCCGCACAAACCAGGGGCCGAGTCCGGCCGCCAATCACGGCGGTAGTGGTCCAACGTCGGCTGTTGGCTGATGACGTTGAACTCAACGTGCTCGTACATGTTCGATCGTCTTCCTCTCGAGCGTCTTCGGCCGCGGAAAACCACCACGGCCAGTCGGCCGGGCACGGGTGATCGCGAAGTCCGATCTCACGACGAGTAGGCCATTTCGTCGAAGATCGAACCGGGCACCAACAGGTCGTGAGTGTCGGTGATCTGGTCCAGGTGACTCGCCACGTCCTCGGCGCTGACCATGCCGGTCTCGCTGATCCAGCCTCGTGTCACACCGATCTGCAGGGCTGCCACCCGGCCACGGAACGCACTGAGCACCAATTGTGTTCGACTACATGACTCGCTGGCCAGGTAGGCGACAACCGGAGCCACCTGATCGACGCGCAGACTGTCGAGGAACTCCCGCCCGTCGGCGGTGTCGGCAGCGTCGGCCATCAGGGCCCGCGCCATTCGTGTCGCTGCCATCGGCATGATCGCGTTCGCGGTGATGCCGAACTCCGCGCCCTCGAGAGCGACCACGTTCATCAGTCCGAGCATCCCCGTCTTGGCGGCGGCGTATCCGGCCAGTCGCGGCTGGCCGAAGACCCCGGCTGCCGATGACACGAACACGATTCGGCCATAGCCCGCATCCTTCATCACCGCGAATGCGGGACGCACCACGTGAAACGCCGCCATCAGATGGTGACGCAGCAGGGCCTCGAACCGATCGGTCGGCCAGCCCTCGAAGCTGTCGTCGTGGATGATGCCTGCGTTCGCGACCACGGCATCCAGCCGGCCGTACTCGCGCAGCGCCAGGTCGATCGCCTCCCGACCCCCGTCTTCAGTGCTGGCGTCGCTGACACACGCCACGGCTCGTCCGCCGTCGTCGACGATGGCGGCCGCCACGCCCTGCGCGGGAGCAGGATCGCAACCGCGCCCCTCAATGCCTGAACCGTTGTCGTGCACCACGACCGCCGCGCCGCGGTGTGCCAGTTCACGGCAGTAGGCCTCGCCCAACCCCCGTCCACCACCGGTGACGAGGACGACGCGGCCCGCAAGATCGATACGGTTCATCATCGGTGAAACAACCCTTTACCGGACGGCAGGGGAAGATCGAGTGTGGTGACGATGCCGGGTGGCGCCGCGACCACGGCCGGGATGCTGTTCACCACTCGGGACGCCGTGGCCACCATGCCTGCGTGCGCATGATCACCGTTGCGGCTACTGAGGTTGAAGTCCATGACATACGAGGGCTCCCCCGTGATCTCGATCCGGTAGGTGTATGAACCGGAGACAGGGCGCGGCCAGTCCGGGCACAGGTCGTCCCGCATGCGGGTGACGTGTTCGGCCACGATGACGGGTCGACCGTCTACCAGGCCGGCCACCTCGAATCTCAGGGCCGCGGCGGTCCCTTCGGCGATGTGGCCCCACGCAGTATCGAACGATTCCGGCGCGGGCACCCGGACGGACTGCTCGGTGATCTCGCCGAGCTCCACGTCGAGCCACTTCGCCCCCAGCTTGATGACCGAACCCCAGGCCATCGACAGCGCTCCGGGCGACAGCACCATCGGAACGTCCTCGAGTGGCCTCCCGAATCCCATCAGATCGCGCATGACGAGTGCGCTGTCGTAGGTCGAGTAGTCGCAGATCTCGATACAGCGGATCTGTTCGACGCTCTGACAGGTGCCCGCCAGCGCGAGAGGCACGATGTCGTTGGCGAAGCCGGGGTCGATCCCGTTGACGTAGAGACTCACCCCATTGGCAGTGGCCGCCGACTCGAGCGGCGCAAACAGCTCGTCGGGTACCACGCCCCACGGGAACTGCAGGAATGTGCCTCCGGTGCCGACCACGTTGACCCCGGCGGCAAGGATCCGACGGTAATCGTCAAGAGCTTCGAGCATCCGGGTGTCGGCGATCGCGGTGTAGACCGCGCAGTCAGGCTCGGTCTCCAGCAGGGCCCCCAGGTCGGTGGTGGCAACGATCCCGGTCGCCCGACCGATTCCGGCGAGTTCGCCTGCGTCTTTGCCCGCCTTCTCGGCCGAGGACACCCAGACGCCGGTGAGGTCGTAGCCGGAATTGCCCAGCACCGCACGTAGTGCGTGCGCGCCGACGCCACCGGTGCCGATCACGATGACGCGCAGGGACATCAGCGCCCCGCCCAGTGCGCGACGAAGGGCGTGATGGTCGACAAGTCATAGACCCCGGGGTCGGCAGCCATCACCGCGGGGATGGCGTTGATCGCGTGCATGGCCGTGGCAAGACATCCCTGTTGGGCATGATCTTCGTCAGGTGAGCCGACCACGAGATGGAATCGCAGGTTCGGCTCGCCGGAAAAGGTGACCTCGTAGCCGATTTCGGTGGGCCAATCGGGCGCCAGGTCATCGGCCATGCGGGTGAGGTGTTCAACGGTCAGCGTCACCTCGCCGCAGTCGGCCACCACGCCGAAGCGCATCGCCCCCACCGTTCCCGCCGGGATTTCACCGGCAGCCACCGACAACGCCCTCGGCGTTGTGGCAACCTCGCGGTACCCCTCGACGCCGCGGATGTGCAGGCCCAGCGCCTGAGCCAGCACGGTAGCGCTGCCGATCCAGGCACTGGCGGCGTACTCGGTGTTCGTGAGCAACGGAGTGGTGTCCTCGGGCGGGAAGCCGAAACCCATCGCGTTGAAGATCAGGTCGTGACTTGCGTAGGTGGAGTAGTTGAGCACTTCGCGAACATCGATGCGGCCGGCGCGCGCGGTGATCCGCGACAGGATCGGCCCGAGTGACTCGCCGACGAACCCGGGATATAGACCCAGGCCGAGAAACGTCGAATTTCCTGTGCTGCAGGCTGTTTCGATACTATCAGCCAGTGTCGCGTCGAGCGAGCGCGGGTGTACGAAACGGCTGCCGGTGGTGATCACGTCCTTACCGGATGCCAGAAGGTCGCAGACGTCGGCGAAGCATCCGGGTGTGTCGGTTTCGACCTTGCCCATGTAGAGGACCACATCGGCGTCGGTGGCCAGCAATGCGTCGCGGTCATCGGTCGCCGACAGGCCGATTTCCGGCATCCCACAAAGAGATCCAGCATCCACACCCGACTTGGCAGGGTCGTACACCCGCACGCCGACCAGGTCCAGATCATCTCGGCCGATGACATGGCGGAGCGACATCGTTCCGGTCACACCGGTGGCCCATTGAATGACGCGTGTCATCGACGTCCTCAATCCCAGACGACGTCGAGCCTGGATGGGGAACGGAACATGGTGCCGGTGATGTACGGCGCAGGGGCGTCGGGGTCGAGTCGAAGGCCTGGTAACTCGTCGAACAGGGCGTTGAAGATCTTGGTGCTCTCCAATCGCGCCAGATGCATCCCCAAGCACACATGCGCGCCGTGCGCGAAACCGATGTGTGGCTTGCGCTCCCGAAAGATGTTGAACTCTTCCGGGTCTTGCCAGCGGCTCTCGTCGTGATTGGCGCTGCCCAGGCTCAGCATCATGGTCGACCCTCGCGGAATGCGCACTCCGCCCAGTTCGGTATCGCAAGTGACCGCACGCATGAAGTTCAACAGCGGGGTCTCCCAGCGAATACCCTCCTCGATGGCCTGCGGCAACAGGCTCCGGTCGGTTCTCACCGCGTCGAGCTGATCCGGGTGCGTCAACAAGGCCAAGGCCAGGCTTGCCGTGGACCGCGAGGTGGTTTCCGCACCGGCGGGCAACAGGTTCCTCATGAAGCCGTAGATCTGCTCATCGGTCATCTTCACGCCGTCGACCTCGGCCGCAGCCAGGATCGAGACCATATCGTCTTTCGGCGACCTCCGCTTCTCGGCCAGGATGTCGACGAAGTAGTCCTTCATCTGCGCCGACGCCGCCATCGCGGTCTCCATGTCGCCACGAAACCCCAGGATGTCGATCGCCAGACGGTGAAACCACAGAACGTCGGCGTCGGGCAGTCCCAACAGCGCAGCGATCACCCGCACCGGAATAGGCATGAACACCGCGTCGACCAGATCTGCGTGCTTGTCCTCTTTGAACTTCGCTATGGTGCGGTCCACCAGCGGACCGACCAGTTCACCGTCCCACCGTTTCATCGACGAGCGGGCGAACGCGAACTCGTGCAACTTGCGGTACACGGCGTGTTCGGGCTCTTGCATCTCGAGAATCGTCGGGCCCTGCAGCGGACGCACGATGTCTTCGTAGCAGCGCGTGCTGAACGTGACGTTGTCGGTGAAAACCGCCTTGACCGCATCGAAGGAGTAAGCGGTGAACGTCTGCGTCCCCTTGTCCGGGTTGCCGACCAGGCCCATTTCCGGCCAGCCCGGATGCACCGGTGCCTGCGCACGCAATTGCTTCAGCAGCGGATACGGGGAGGCGTCGCCGTCCGCCCCCATTCCGACATTGAACTTCTCCTGCGCATCACGGATGCTCTGCTCGAGCTCCTCGACGGTTGGCGATTCCACCATGCGGCGACCCCTCACTACTACAGAACACGCTCAACATACACCCTGGTGGTTGCGAACATACATCATGTAGGTTGATTGATCGGGCATGTTGACCGCCCTCGAAAGCACTACCAGGAGTGATCGATTGACGATTCGAGTGGCACAGTGGGCAACGGGTGCGGTCGGGCGTGCCGCGCTGCGGGAACTGATTGAGAATCCTAGTTTCCAGTTGGTGGGAGTGCTGGTCTACGATCCTGCCAAAGACGGTCTCGATGCGGGCGCACTGTGCGGACTTCCGCCCACGACGGGGGTCCGGGCCACCACGGACAAGGATGTCATTCTGGAGTCGGGCGCCGAGGTGGTCGTGCATGCGGCCAGCAAGGCGCATGCAGTCGAGACGAACGCCGAGGACATCTGCCGGATGCTCGCGGCCGGTATCGACGTGATCAGTACGACGTCCTACAACCACCTCCCCACCTACGGCGCCGCCACCGCCGAGGCCTTCCTCGATGCGTGCCGGACCGGGAACTCGCGCTTTCACGCCGCCGGTGAGAATCCGGGTTTCATGTTCGAGCGCTTGGTCACCACCGTCACCGGGTTGAGCAAGTCCATCGACCGGATCGACCTCTACGAGGCCACCGACGTCTCTTCGGTCGACAGTCGGCCGATGTTGATCGACCTGATGGGGATGGGTCGCTCGCCGGCAGACGTCACCGTCGACTCACCGATCATCAAGAAGCTGGACATGGCGTACCGGCAGACGCTCAACGGCACCGCCGACGTCCTCGGCATCGAGCTGACGCACATCGACGTCTCGGTCGACTGCACGACTCTGCCCCACCCCATCGAGATAAAGGCCGGTGTCATCGAGGCCGGAACCGTAGTGGGCCAGCGGTTTTCCTGGGTCGGCCACTGGTCGGGCCGGCCGCTACTCGCCGTCCACGAGGAGTGGGTGCTCACCCGCGACCTCCCCCAATGGGGCCTCAAGCCGCTCGCGCACGGCGAGAAGGCGCCGCTGATACGGGCCGTCATCAGGGGCGAACCCAGCTTCGAATTGAATCTCGATGTCGGATGGGACCCCGAAGTGCCCAGCGGCCAACACGCCATGCCAGGTCACCTGATGATCGCGATGAGCGCCGTGCGCGCGATCCCTTACGTCCGGCAACAGAGCGCGGGAATCGTCGCCGCTCCGGTGTTCGGCGCGATCCAACTGTCAGCCGACGCCCACCGCGCGTGAGATGTTGTCACTGGGAACCGCGTGAAACACGTGGCCGGACCCGTCCGGGAGCACCCGGCGGGCGACCAGATAGTCGCTACCCAGCCACCCCTGGCGGATGAAGCGACCGAACCGCAGAAACGTCCCAGGTGCGCCGCTGGCCGCCGGAATGAGCTTCACCTGCTCCATCGCCTGCTTGACGCCTCCTCCGGTCAGTGGCCGCGCCCCCGCCAGTGCCCGGACGATCACCGTGGCCGCATCGTGAGCAAGTCCCGGCATCGAGTGGCCCGGCCGTCGCCCGTAGCGCGCCTCGAATCGATCGAGAAAGGCCTGCCCTACCGCGTTGCGCTCGTCGTAACTGTCCAGGCCGATCCAGCCTGCGAGCTGGCGCATCCACTCCGCATTGATGTGCGCCATTTCGAAGGCGGTCGTGGTGTAGCGCGGCGGATCCCAGCCGGCGGCCAGCAGTGCGTCGGTGAATCCCCACAGGCCGTGGCCGAATCCGACGTGGACCAGCGCGTCCGGTTCAGCGGCTCGAAGCCGGTCCACGACGTCGGCCTTGTCGGCCTCGACCTGTGGGATCGCCATAGTGGCTGTGACAGTCAAACCCGCTGCTATGTAGGCTTTTTCGGCGAAAGAGAGGTATTCCTTGCCGATGAGCGACGCCTCGTAGGCGATCGCGATGCGCGACCTGTTGTCACCCAGCATGACGGCCGCCAGCATCACCGGCTCCTCGGCCATCGAGCCGTTGTTGAGCGCGAAGCACCATTCGCCGAGCGCGCCCTCCGAGCCGGACAGGGTGATGATCGGCGTCCGCGCCGTCGCGTCGACACGGGGGCGCAACGGCACGACGTTGTCGGAAATCCACGGGCCGAAGATGGCCAAGCATCCTTCCCCCACGAGTTCGTCGAACGCCCGCTCCACGGCGTCGTAGGTCCCGTTGGGCAGGCCGACGACGTTGCGCTTGACGAGCTGCACCGGTCGATCGATCAGTCCGGCCGCAAGCGCCTCGTCGATCACCAGATTGATGGCGGCGATGGTGTCGTTGTCGGTGTCGCCCATCGTCGGATAGTCGTTGAGCAACCCCACTTTCAACGGAGCCACCGAACCGTACGCGCGAACCTCGTCGTCAGCCATCTTCGCAACATACATGATGAAGGTTGCTACGATGTCGACATGGCGAAGCGGGGCGGTACCGATCACGAGCGACGTGAGCGCGGCGACCAGACTCGCCGAGATCTCATCGACGCGGGCCGCGCGCTGTTCGTTGCCAATGGCTACTTCAACACCAGCATCGGGGACCTGGTATCCAAGTCCGGAGTGGGTACCCGTGGGGCGTTCTATCACCACTTCAAGGACAAGGCCGAACTGTTTCGGGCGGTGTTCGAAGAAGTGGAACACGACCTCACCCTGAGGTCGTTGACATCCCCGCCCGAGGGCGCGGACCCGTGGGAACGGCTGAGCCGTGGCCTGCACAGTTTTCTGCAAGCGGCCACGGAGCCCGAGGTTCAGCGAGTCACGTTGCTCGACGGGCCGGTCGTGCTCGGATGGCAGACGGTGCGCGTCATTCAGGGGCGCAGCAGCATCGCAATGATCCAGAAGAAGGTCGGCGAAGCGATCTCCGAGGGGATCATCGAGGACCAACCGGTCAGCGAGCTGACGCATATGCTCGTGGCCGCCGTCGAGGAGGGCGCACTGCTGGTTGCCCACGCGCCGGATCCCGCGGAGGCACGTCACCGAGCCGCCCGGATTCTGGATCGCCTACTGCTGAGCTTCGCCCCGAACTCTCGAAAAACGCTGCGCCGCTGATGTCTTCCCACCAACTATGGATTTCACGGGCTCACCCGGAAACGATTGTTTTCGTTTTTCGCATATTGCCCCTCTATAGTCTTGATAGCTTTGCCTCTACGCTGCGCAAGGAGACTCATGCACCCATCTGACGAGCGACCCCGAATGTCGGACGATTCCCCGATGCGGGTCGCCGTCGTCGGCGCGTCAGCAGGCCTCGGCCGGTGTATCGGCATCGGTCTGGCCGCAAGGGGCGTCCGAGTCGCCTTCATGGCCCGCCGGAAGGACAGGCTCGAGAACGCGGCCAAGGAAGCGGGAACCGACGCAGCCGCGGTCGCGTGTGATGTCACAGACGAGGCCAGTTGCCAACGAGCCTTCGCGGAGGTGACCGAGACGTTCGGCGGCTTGGACGCCCTCGTCTACACCACGGGGATGGGGGTCCTGGCGCCATTGGCCGACGTGACCGCCGCGCAGTGGGCGCAGCTGTTCGCCACCAATGTCACCGGCGCGTCGCTGGTGACCGCTGCCGCTGCACCGCACTTGGCGGCGAACGCCGGTTCCGCGGTGTATCTGTCCTCACTGAGCGCGTCGTACTCCACACCGTGGCCGATGCTGGGTGCCTACGCGGTCAGCAAGGCTGCGCTGGACAAGCTCGTCGAGGCATGGCGGATCGAGCATCCCAACATCGGCTTCACGCGGCTGGCAGTCGGCGACAGCTTCGGCGGCAGCGGCGACTCACAGACGGAGTTCAACAAGACCTGGGATCCCGCCGCACTGGACGCCGCGATCCGATTCTGGATGGACAACGGCTACATGCAGGGCGGCCTTGTCGATGCCGACCACCTCACCGACGTTGTTCATTCCGTGCTCCGTTGCGGCAAGAGCAGTTTCATCCCCTATCTGACATTGGCTCCGCGGCCGGCGGACGCGGTCAAGGAACTTCGACAGTGGTGAAGGACATCAACCCGTGACACACGAATCTCGCATGCTCATCGACGGCAAGCTCGTCGAGTCGGAAACAGGTCGGCAGTTCGACAACGTCAATCCCGCCACCGAAGAGGTGATGGGCGGCACCGCCGACGGCACGCGGGCCGACATGGAACGTGCCGTCGCGGCGGCGCGGCACGCCTTCGACCACACGGATTGGTCGCGCGACGGCGAGGCCCGCGCCGCCGGTCTCCGGCAACTGCAGGCTGCGCTGGAGGCCGAGCGCGAAGAGCTGCGCAGCGAGCTCGTCGCAGAGGTGGGGTGTCCGGTACTGAGTACCTACGGGCCCCAGCTCGACGTTCCCCTCAACGAAGCGTTGACGTGGCCGGCCGACATGATCAGCCAGTTCCCGTGGAAGCGGTCGCTGCCCGACAAGGATGCGTTCGGCATGGGCACGCCGGCCGCCCGCGAGGTCTGGAAGGAACCCATCGGGGTCGTCGGTGTCATCGCCCCGTGGAACTTCCCGTTCGAGATCATCCTGAACAAGATCGGCCCCATCCTGGCGATGGGCAACACCTGCGTGCTCAAACCTGCTCCAGACACGCCGTGGAACGCCACTCGGATCGCCCGCATCATCGCCGAGCAGACCGACATTCCGCCCGGGGTGCTCAACGTCGTCACCTCCTCGGACCACCTGGTGGGCGAAGTGCTGTCCACCTCGCCGCTGGTCGACATGGTGGCATTCACCGGATCGACGGCTACCGGTCGGCGGGTGATGCAGGCCGCCGCTGAGACGATCAAACCGACCTTCCTGGAGCTCGGCGGCAAGTCCGTGTATCTGGTGCTCGACGAGGAGGGCGACCTCAAGGCATCCGTCGGAGGCAGCGCATTCATCTCGATGCACGCGGGCCAGGGCTGCGCGATGCCGACCCGCCTGCTGGTGCCCAATTCGCGCTACGACGAAGCCGTCGAGATCGTCAAGGTGGCCATGGAGAGGAACAAGTACGGCGACCCCACCGACCCGTCGGTGCTGCAAGGCCCGCAGGTGTCGAAGCGCCAACAGGAGCGGGTACTGGGCTACATCGAGAAGGGCAAGCAGGAGGGCGCACGCCTCGTGACCGGGGGCGGGATCCCCAAGCACCTGTCCAAGGGGTTCTTCGTCGAGCCAACTGTGTTCGCCGGCGTCGACAACCGGATGACCATCGCCCAGGAGGAGATCTTCGGTCCGGTTCTTTCGGTTATCGGTTTCGACGGCGACGACGACGCCGTACGCATCGCCAACGATTCCATCTACGGCCTGTCCGGTGTCGTGTTCGCCAGTGACCTGGATCGGGCGAAGGCGGTCGCCGGTCGCATTCGCACCGGCACCCTCGGCATCAACGGTGGTCTCTGGTACGGCGCCGATGCGCCGTTCGGCGGCTACAAGCAATCGGGCATCGGCCGCCAGTGCGGCATCGAAGGCCTGGAGATCTTCACCGAGACCAAGACCGTCGGCTGGCCGGCGTGATCGCCCCGACGACCGCGACCAAGGAGACACGATGAAGTCCAGAGCAGCAGTGCTGCGAGGGGTCGGTGTGGATTGGGAAGTCACCGACATCGAGCTCGACCCGCCTCGCGCGGGCGAGGTCCTCGTGAAGATGGCCTTCGCCGGCATCTGCCACTCCGACGAGCACTTCTACACCGGCGACAGCGTGCCGAGCGCCGACATGGAGGAGATGATGCGCGCGGCCGGCGTACCGGTTCCGGAGTGGTTCCCGATGCTCGGTGGTCACGAGGGTGCCGGTGTCGTCGAGAAGGTGGGTCCAGACGTCCGCACACTTCGACCCGGCGACCACGTCGCCGTCTCCTTCTTTCCGGCGTGCGGCAACTGCCGGTGGTGCGCCACCGGGCACACCTATCTCTGCGACGTCGGCGCAGACATCTACAGCAAGGACATGACCACCGACCACACCCGCCGACGCCACGTGTCGGGCCCGAACGGCGTCGAGGACCTGATGGCGATGATGCAGGTCGGCACCTTCTCGGAATACGTGGTCGCCTCGGAACGGTCTCTGGTCAAGATCAACGATTGGATCCCGCTGGAGGCCGCATCGCTGGTGTCCTGCGGCGTCACCACCGGATTCGGATCCGGATCCCACGCTGCCGGAACGGAGCCCGGTGACACCGTGGTCGTCATCGGCGTCGGCGGGATCGGAATGAATGCCGTTCAAGGGGCCAAGGTGTCCGGCGCCAAACACATCGTGGCGGTCGACCCGAACGAGTTCAAACGCGCCATCGCACCCACTTTCGGTGCTACGCACACCGCCACCGATGCCGGGGCCGCGCTCGAACTGGTGAAGGAACTGACCTGGGGCGTGATGGCCGACCGGGTGGTCTTGACTCCCGGCGTCGTGCCACCCGACCTGATCATGATCGCCATGATGCTGTTGCGCAAAGGCGGCACCTGCGTGCTGACCGGGATGGCCAAGATCAGCGACCTGATGGTCCCGATCAGCCTGCCCGACATGGTCAGCTCCTGCAAGACGCTCAAAGGCGTTCTCTACGGCGGCATGAACCCCCGCGACGCCATGCCCAAACTGCTGTCGATGTACGAGGCCGGCACCATCAAGCTCGATGAACTTGTCACGCGAACATACAAGCTCGACGACATCAACGAGGCCATGCGTGATCTGCGTGCCGGCGACAACATTCGCGGCGTCATCGCGTTCGAGTAACGCTCCGATTCACACCTACGCTGAGGCGGCCAGCGACTTTCGGTCCTCGTCGGCGAAGGTGTCCTCCAGCTGCAGCGGCGAGTAGTCCACGTCGATCTCACGGAGTGGCCGCCCTCGCGCGCTGCTGATGGTGCCGAAGCGACGCATGCCCTTGTCGGCGGCATACTGCTGCATGTCTTCCTTCTCGAGATGGAAGGGCACTTCGTCGTAGAGGTCGTAGGCATCGTCGGTGTTCTTCAGCGCCAACGGGATGAGCTCGTTCATCCGGGACTCGAACACCGACCAGTTGGCGTCATCGGCAGCGACATGGCGACGGCAGGTGAACGTACCCCAGGCCATGTGGCGTCGCTCGTCGTCACCGATCCGCCGAACGAGTTCCTGCATTCCCGGAAGGATGTTGTTGTCCACGCAAATCCTGTGCCACGCATAGTATCCCGTCAATGCCATCATTCCTTCGATGACGTGGTTGTAGGTAACCGACGCACGGACCTGCGCGGCCGGGGACGGGTCGGCCAGCAATGCGTCGAGGGATTCCGGCAACTCCTCGTAGAAGATGGTTCGGTAGGTCGGCAGGTCGTCGAGGAAGCGCTGCAGGTCGTCGGTCACGCCGACCGCGTCGAGCCACAACCGGAACACCTGGGTATGTTTGGCCTCTTCGAACGCGAACTGGGTCAGATACATCTCGTCACCGAGTCGGCCCTCGGCGCGCATCGCCGCCATGAAGGGCTGGATGTCCTGTGTGACCGCTTCCTCGCCGGCGATGAACTGCGCGCACAGGCGCGTCGCCCATTCGCGTTCCAACTCCGTCAGCGCTTCCCAGTCAGCCCGGTCCCGCGAGAAGTCGATGTCTGCCGGATTCCAGAACTTGGCGTTGCCGCCGGCAAACAGCTTGAGCGGCAAGCTGGCCCAGTTCAGACCTCCTTCGGCCAATGAGTCTGAGCGAGTTCTAGCCATGCGCTTCTCCTTGCGTGATTGTGGCGGTTCGGGGGGATGGGTTGGTGGAGCCAAACGCGGCCGACAGCACCGCGACATAGCGACGCACCACCAAAATCGGTTGTTCAGAGGACAATTCGTCGAGCCCGAGGAGGGGGTCCATCCCGCGGACGTACGGCGCCAGTGCCAGGTGAGGCATCAGCATCAGCAGCAGCGACAACAACGCGTCGGTGTCCGCATCAGGCCGCAGATCGCCGCGGGTGCGCGCAGCGTGCACCAACGGTCGCAGCACCTCCAGGTAGTGGCGATGCACGACAGCCCGCACACTGACCCGCGCGTCGGTGTCGACCTCGAAACTCGAAGCGGCGTGGAGCGCTCGATCCCGCGGATGGTCGGCGAAGTACGCCACCCACACATCGAGCAGATCGGTGAGGAACTCGAAGAACGGCCGATCGGCCTCGAGCTCATGGATCTGATACTCCATATAGGCCCGCACCCGCTGGCTGCCCACATCGGTGATGTAGGCGTACAGGTCTCGCTTGTCGGCGAAGTACTGGAACAGACTGCCTTTGGCAACGCCCGCCCGACGAGCGATGACGTTGAGGCTGCCGCCGGAGAATCCGTGTGCGGCGAACTCCGCTTCCGCCGCGTCCACCACCGCCGAACGCCGCTCCCCTCCCAACCGGGACCAGGTGACCGTCGGCATCGAGCCTCCCAGGGACTATATGACCACTGGTCATATTACTGTGATCGGCAACACAGTCAAGGGTCTTTCCATAGTCTTGTGTCTATATAGTCACTGAGTAATATACGCGGCGTGGATGTTTTCGAGGCCGTTGCCGAACCGAACCGGCGGGCTCTGTTGGATGTACTGATCAGCGGCGAACGCACCGCCGGCGAACTGGTCGCGACGTTGCCCGACCTGACGCAGCCGACGGTGTCGCGACACCTGCGCATATTGCGCGAAGTAGGCCTGGTCGAAGTCCGCCCCGATGCGCAACGTCGGGTCTACGCGCTGCGCGTCGACGGCCTGGCGCCCATCGACGACTGGATCGAGCGCTACCGACGGTTCTGGAGCGGCCACCTGGACGCGCTCGAACGCCACCTGCATGAACAGCACGGAGGAAAGCGATGACAGACCCGCAGACCGGCCGCGACCGACGCCTTCTCATCGACGGCGACCGAGCCACGCTGGTCTTCGAACGACGTCTACCGTTCCCGATCGACGTGGTCTGGGCTGCGATCACCGACCCGGCGCAACGTCGCCGATGGTTCGGCGAGACGACGATCGACTCGCGCGAAGGCGGACTGATCGACATGGTCGCCGACGGGCCTCCGCTGTCGCCGGAACGAAAACGGATGACGGGCCGCATCCTGGTCTGGGACCCGCCGAACGTCTTCGAGCACCAATGGTGTCAGCCGATCGTCGAGGACGGCGTGGTCCGATACGAACTGCGAGCAGACGGGCAGGACACCATCCTGCGCTTCACCCATCGCGGGCTCGGCGTCCGCAACGCCACTGGGTTCCGCGGCGGCACCCATGCCTACCTCGACAGACTCGAGGCGTACCTGAGCGGAGACGTTCTGCCGGACTGGCTCACCCGCCGCCGTCAGATCGTTGCCACCGGAGGTGAAACACCATGACAGTCCACGAGCTAACCGACCCGCGCGTCGCCGTCGCCTACCACTCCGGCTTCGGCCACACTGCGACGTTGGCGGCAGCTGTTGCCGCCGGGGCTCGGGACACGGGCGCCGAGGTCGTGATGATCGCCGTCGACGCGATCACCGACGACGGCTGGCAGGAGCTTGATGAGTCCGACGCCGTGGTCTTCGGTTGCCCTACCTACATGGGCAACGTATCCGCTGGATTCCAGGCGTTCGCCGAGAAGACCGGCCGACGCTGCATCAACGGCACCTGGCAGAACAAGATCGCGGCCGGCTTCACCAACTCAGGCGCGAAAAGCGGCGACAAGCTTCAGACGCTGATGTCGCTGGCGGTGTTCGCCGCCCAGCACCACATGCTGTGGGTCAGTCTGGGCCTACCCCCAGGCTGGAACAGCTCCACAGGCAGCGATCAGGACCTCAACCGGCTCGGCTTCTGGCTCGGTGCCGCCGCAGCCACCGACGTCGACGCCGGACCCGAGCATGTTCACTCCGCCGATGTCGCGACATGCCGGCATCTCGGTGCGCGGGTCAGCGCGGTGTGCAGACAGCTGATCGCGGGCCGTGCGGTCACGGCAGCGGCTTGAGGTCCTGCAGCATGGTGGGAACCAGCTCGCTGACCGTGGGGTGGATGTGCATCGTGCGGGAGATCGCCGTGTAGGGCAGCTTGGCGGTCATGACGTCGAGGATGCTGTGCACCACCTCGTCGCCACCGACGCCGAGGATGGCTGCGCCGAGGATCTCTTCGGTGTCGGCATCGACCACCACCTTCATGAAGCCCTGCGTCTCCCCCTTCTCCACCGCTCTTCCCACCCGGGTCATCGGCCGCTTGCCCACCAGCGCCTTGCGCCCCGAGCGGCGCACCTCCTCGACGGTCATTCCCGCCCGGCCCAGCGGCGGATCGATGTAGAGCGCATAGGTGGTGATGCGGTCGCTGACCCGTCGCGGATCGTCGTCGAGCAGATTGGCGGCGACGATCTCGAAGTCGTTGTAGGAGGTGTGGGTGAACGCGCCACGTCCGTTGCAGTCGCCCATCGCCCAGATGTGGTCGGCGGTGGTGCGCAGCTCATCGTCGACAACGATGTAGCCGCGTCCGTCGGTCTGCACCCCGGCAGCGTCGAGACCCAGATCGTCGGTGTTGGGTTGGCGTCCGACCGCCACGAGCAAGTGGCTGCCCGCGATCGGCTCCGCGCCGTCGCGCGGCGTGACTGTGAATCCGCTGTCCTGCTTGGCGAATTGGATGTTGTCGGTATTCACGACGACGTCGATGCCCTCGGCCTCGAGGATGTCCTTGATCGCCGCCGAGACGTCCTCGTCCTCGCGCGAGGTCAATCGAGGCCCTTTCTCGATGACCGTCACCGTCGCACCGAAGCGGCGGAACATCTGCGCGAACTCCAGCGCGATGTAGCTGCCCCCGATGACCACCAGGTGGTCGGGCACCGTGTCGAGGTCGAGAATGCCGACGTTGGTCAGATAGTCGACGTCAGCGAGTCCGGGCATGTCCGGTGCGACGGCACGCCCGCCGACGTTCAGGAAGATCCGGTCCGCCGTCAGCAGCTGCTCCCCCACCCGGATCGTGTGCGGATCCTCGAAGCGGGCGTGGCCGCGGATCAGGGTGCAGCCCTTCATCCCTTCCAGCCACGATTCGACACCCTCGCGGTCACCGCCGCTGATCCGATCCTTGCGTGCCTTGACCGCGGCCATGTCGACCGCGACTTCCCCTGTCCCGACCCCGAAATCGGCACCGCGGCGCGCCAGATGTGCGGCGTGCGCACTGGCCACGAGGGTCTTGGTCGGGATGCAGCCATAGTTCACGCAGGTGCCGCCGACGAGTTTGCGTTCGATGACGGCCACGGTCTGACCGGCGGCGGTCAGTCTGCCCGCCAGCGGTGGGCCGGCCTGGCCGGCGCCGACGATGATCGCGTCGAAGTGCTGTGGGGTATCCACGGCTACACCAGGCTCACCAGGAAGGCGACGAGCAGTCCGCCGCCGACGGCCAGCGCATCCTCACCGAAGGCACCGGGACGATCGTTGCCCTTGTTGGCAGCGGCCACCCGACTGCGTAAGGCGGCGCCGGCCAACGTGCCGAGCACCGCACCGACCATGCCGGCGCCCAGGGCGCTGAAAGTATGGAAGAACGCGCTGCCGATCACCGC
>MDTC01233140.1_pt1 | contig 44922 bp, 35 predicted proteins | sample 811181 | NCBI WGS metagenome assembly MDTC01 (sample SAMN05326644, study PRJNA326480) | marine metagenome | isolation source: seawater | place: Pacific Ocean: North | collected 2011 | reverse complement strand
TAAAGTGTATTGTTTAATATCTGGCATCCAGCCAATGGTAGGTTGGTGATAAGGGCTATTAATAAAGGCAGCCGCGTTAAAGTGTAACCACGTTAATCCTTGAGGATCATCATCAACTCGCATATGACGTTCTTCCATTACCACTGCATGTTCTTTTTTGAAACTAGACTCATCAGGCAGTAAGTACTGCATGCGATCTGCCTCCAATTTCATTGCCGTCGGTAAAGCGTCTGCAGAAAGGAGTTGGTAGTAGGCCGTAAAGTCATCAGATGTCATCGCATTCTGCTCGCCACCTAATTCAGCAATCCTCTGCTTAAATACACCATCTGGAAATTTCTTAGTTCCTCTGAACATCATATGTTCAAGCATGTGTGAAATACCGGTTAGTCCATTAGGCTCATCACTACTACCTACTCGATACCATATTGAAGTATAGACCACAGGAGATTGGTGATTTTCGACAACTAATATTTTAAAGTCGTTTTTTAATTGTAGCTCTTGGATAGGTGGCATAGCCGAGACTTGAGAAAGATAACCTGTCAGCAAAAAACACCCCAAAAAACGCAACATGATTATTCCTTGTGACTGAAAGACGATAGGTGCTATATTCGCGACAAGCAGCAAACTCATTGTAATGTTTTTACGGTAAATTACTACCCGGCTAGATCAGGTTAAATTATGTTCAAATTCAAGAAAAATTCCTCCTCATCTCCGAATAATCAAGACCAATCAACACAGCCTTGGTTTAAAAAACTGGGTGGTGGGCTGAGCAAAACTCGTAAGACGCTCAACACGCACCTGGGTAATTTTTTCTTAGGTAAAAAAGTGATCGATGAGAGTATTTTAGAAGAATTAGAGACCGCATTATTACTAACAGATGTAGGAATAGATACCACCGATTCGGTGATTGAAGAAATTAAAGACAAAATTTCTCGTAAAGATTTACAAGATACCGATGCCCTCTTTGAAACACTCAAAAACTGTCTCAAAGCTAAATTATATCCGCTATCAGAACCTCTGCACCTTACTGAAACACCTTTTTCCGTACTGATGATTGGTATCAATGGTGCTGGTAAAACCACAAGCATTGCCAAATTAGCTCACCATTACCAACAGCAAGGTCATTCTGTCATGTTAGCTGCAGGGGATACATTCCGAGCAGCCGCTATTGAACAGCTTCAGTCTTGGGGTGAAGCTAATCAAGCGCCTGTTATTGCTCAACATCAAGGTGCTGATAGTGCCTCTGTCATATTTGATGCAATGGCATCCGCTCAAGCAAAAAAAATTGATCTGTTGCTCGCCGATACAGCTGGGAGACTTCATACTCAAGACCATCTAATGCAAGAACTTGCTAAAGTCAAACGAGTCATGAATAAGCAGAATCAACATGCACCTCATGAGACTCTACTGGTGATAGATGCAGGTATTGGACAAAATGCTTTGACACAATGTAAACAATTTCACGACGCCATTGGTATTACAGGACTATGCATCACAAAATTAGATGGGACCGCTAAAGGAGGTATTATTTTTGCACTTGCGGAACAATGTAGAATACCTATTCGTTTCATTGGTGTTGGTGAAGGCATGGATGATCTACAACCTTTTGATCCTGATACATTTGTTGATGCCTTGTTTGCAAATCCAGAATAAACCTTCTATCCTGACAGCATGATTTTTGTAGGCTATATCGACGAGAAAGGACGCTTCACCACATGCTTCGTCTTGTAAAAGTTAGTAAATCTTATCCACGACACCACGCATTAAGGAATATCAGCTTCGAACTAGAATCTGGTGAAATGGCGTTTTTAACTGGCCATTCTGGCGCAGGGAAATCCACCTTACTTAAACTACTACTTATGATGGAGCAACCTAACGCAGGTCAAATTTTTATTAATAATCGTCTCTGCCACCGTCTCTCATGCAAGCATGTCTCACTACTCCGGCGTGATATTGGTATGATATTTCAAGACCCTAAACTTATTCCACATCGCACGATTTTTGAAAATATAGCGCTCCCCTTATTCATATCTGGGTACCGAATGTCAGAGATCAAACGACGAGTTCGAGCGGTCTTAGAAAAAGTTAACCTTGAGAATAAAGAACATGTCTTCCCCAATGAACTATCGCTAGGTGAACAACAACGCATAGGTATTGCTCGCGCGGTGGTTCATCGGCCATCCATTCTACTAGCCGACGAACCTACCGGTAATTTAGATCCTGAACTCTCTAGAGACATCATGTCATTATTCGCTGCATTTAATGCGATTGGCGTCACTGTATTGATTGCCACTCACGATCTTTCTCTAATTGCGACAATGAACCAACGCATTATTCAATTGCAGCAAGGTCAACTGATAACAAAGGAACACCGCCATGAAATCTATTGATAGCCAGGCAGGTCGATCCGTTCAACTCTCATCGTTCGCCCAATGGGCATCAGAACACTGCCGAGCTCTATTCTCTAGCATCGGAGCCATCACAAAACGTCCACTGTCTAACTTTATTGCCATCACGATCATTGCTATTGCCATTGCACTTCCAGCAGGAATGCACCTTTTCATCATGAACCTCAAGCTCATGACTCAACAATTTCAAACTAAACCGACGATCTCTCTTTACCTTGCTCCAAATACCAGCGAGCAAAAAAGCCGCCCGCTTATCAAACAAATCCATCAATATCAACAAGTGGAAGGAACGTCATTCATATCATCACAAGTCGGCTTAGATACTTTTGCCAAACAAACAGACCTTGCCCAAGTATTGCCTCAGCTTTCTCAAAACCCGTTACCAGCCATCATTGAAGTGACTCCGAAACGCTCACAACAAAACCCTCAAGCATTAAAAACCTTACAAACACAACTCAGAAACTTACCAGGCGTCACCTTTGCGCAAATGGATACACAATGGGTGTTTAGACTCTATCAACTTCTCCAAATTGGCAATCGGGTCACTCTAGTCCTAACATTGTTGTTCTATATGACTGTATTACTGGTTGTTGGGAATACGATTCGTGTTGCAGCACAATCTTATCGAGAAGAAAGTCAAATCCAACGACTATTCGGAGCCTCATCGTCGATGGTAAGACGCCCGTTACTTTATCGCGGTACAGAACTAGGGCTTTGCGGAGGCTTGATATCCTGGATAATAATCGAACTATCAATGCTTTACATAAAAGGTCCTGCGCTTGCTTTCGCCCATAGCTACCAAGCAGGGCGATTTATTACCCACGTTCCCTTTACAATTGGACTCACAATGATTATATCCAGCACCATTCTTGGGTGGTTAGGGGCATGGATCGCCGCAAGGCAGCATCTAAAAACTCTTTAAAAACATACTGTTATTTTAAAACCCTACCAACGAGCCCAAACAGACCAAAATGTTAGCGGTTAGCAAAAAGAAGTGGTATAATTTGTCCGCAATTTAACCCAAACGAACTTGACCTTATGAATAATGCACTCATTCCATTGGAAAAATCCCTCTCTGTAGGCAGCTTAGGTGCTTACATTAACTGGGTGAATCAAATTCCATTATTGTCTGCTGACGAGGAATTACAATTAGCGGATAAACTCCGTCGCACGGGAGATCTTGAAGCTGCGCGCAAGCTTGTAATGTCACACTTGCGTTTAGTTGTCAAAATGGCACGGGGTTATGATGGATATGGATTACAACAATCAGATCTCATTCAAGAAGGCAGTATCGGTTTAATGAAAGCTGTGAAACGCTTTGATCCTTCCGTGGGTGTTAGGCTGGTTTCTTTTGCCATCCATTGGATTCGTGCTGAGATGCATGAGTTCATCTTGCGCAACTGGCGTATTGTCAAAATTGCTACAACAAAAGCCCAACGCAAATTATTTTTTAATCTTCGCAAGTCAGCTAAGAAAAGAGGCTGGTTTAGCCAATCAGAAATTCATACGATTGCGGACACACTTAATGTGTCCCCGAGAGATGTTAGTACCATGGAGCAGCGTCTTAATGCTCATGATCTTGCATTTGAAAGTAGTGATACAGATGATGACCCTGACTATTCATCACCAGCTTATACATTAGAAGATCACAGCACTAACCCTGAAAAGGTACTCACTCAACAAGACTGGACACATCAACAAGAATCCCGCCTCAAACAAGCTATTCAACAACTTGATCATCGTAGTCGTGATATTCTAGTAAGGCGTTGGCTCAGTGAAAAAAAATCTACTCTACATGACCTAGCTGACGAATATAAAATATCAGCAGAAAGAATTCGTCAACTAGAAAAAACTGCGCTCAACAAGCTAAAATCACACATTCAAGCTGCTGCCTAATACTAGAATCAATTCGTTGAGATGACTCAGTCTGAGAAAGAGCATAGTTTCTGCATTCAAAATCAGTTAGACTCCAATGCATTAATTCAAAATTAAAAACGTTCTTAATGATACAAAGACATAAAGAAAAGGATGATTATGAAACACTTCAAAGCGCTCTTAACAATCTCAACAACGGTGCTAGCCATATCAACACCATGGATAACAGCACTCGCTAAAGATACTAGCAGCGCTAACGCTACCTCTGAAAAAGTATCCAATTCTCTCTCACAAAAAACTGATAGTACAAACGCTACAATAACCAGCGCATTAAGTGGACCGCAAGTTGAAGAGGTCAATCAGCTAATCCATGATTATATCATTAAGAACCCGGAAATACTCATCGAAGCAGGTCAGATTTTACAAAAAAGACAAGCAGAGGCACAACAGAATGCTGCAATCTCAGCGATCTCAGCCAATAAGGAAGTACTTTTTAATAATGATACCTCACCTGTCATTGGTAACCCAGAAGGCTCCGATATCATCGTGGAATTTTATGATTACCAATGCGGCCATTGTAAAGATATGAACCCTTCAATCTCTGAGTTATTAAGTGATAACCCAAGTGCAAAGATAATACTCAAAGAACTCCCTATCTTCGGTGGCAATTCGGAGTTTGCTGCTAAGGCCTCTTTAGCCGTTTTTAAAATAGCACCGAAATCATTTGCACACTTTCACAAGCAGTTACTTGATGTAGAAGGCCCGTTAAGTGAAGAGAAAGTCATCGCCACTGCTAAAAAGCTCGATATTAACGTCAATAAAATGAAAAGCGCCATGGAAAAGCCTGAGATCCAAGCAGAGTTAAAGCAAAATTTCCAGATAGCACAAAAAATAGGTATCCAAGGTACGCCTGCTTTTGTTCTTACCAATAAAGAATTATCAAAGTTTGGCTATATTCCAGGAGCAACGTCAAAAGATAACTTAACGAAACAGCTCAATGAATTGCACTAAATAATTTTACCCCTGAGTGAATCACTAAGGGGTAATCTTCAACCTTAGACAGATCATATTATGATAACATTCCAAGACATGATTCTTACTTTGCAACACTATTGGGCAGATCAAGGTTGCACTATTCTCCAACCACTGGATATCGAAGTGGGTGCAGGAACATTTCATCCTGCAACTTTTTTACGCGCAATAGGTCCTGAACCCTGGCGAAGCGCTTATGTTCAACCCTCACGAAGACCTACCGATGGTCGCTATGGTAAAAACCCTAACCGCTTGCAGCATTACTATCAATTTCAAGTGGCATTAAAACCTTCCCCAGATAATCTACAAGCACTCTACCTGCAGTCTCTAAAGACACTTGGCATTAACCCACTAAAGAATGATATTCGTTTTGTTGAGGATAATTGGGAATCGCCCACTCTTGGTGCATGGGGGCTTGGCTGGGAAGTCTGGCAAAATGGCATGGAAATCTCTCAATTCACTTACTTCCAGCAGGCTGGGGGATTAGAGTGTAAGCCTGTTCTGGGTGAACTGACTTATGGCCTCGAGCGCATGGCTCTTTTTTTACAAGATGTAGATAGTGTTTACGACCTCGTTTGGACACAATCACCAAACGGCATCGTCAAATATCATGATATTTTCCATCAAAATGAAGTGGAAATGTCCACTTATAACTTTGAATATGCCCCTGTTGATGAGCTTTTCAGCGCCTTTGAACAATATGAAGCACATACAGAACACCTTGTCGAGAAAGAACTCCCTCTCCCCGCTTACGAAATGGTACTGAAGGCCTCTCATACTTTTAATTTACTCGATGCCCGTCAAGCAATTTCAGTAACAGAGCGCCAGCGCTATATTTTACGTGTGCGCAAGCTAGCGCAAGCTGTTGCGCAACAATACTACGCTAAACGTGAGTCGATGAATTTTCCATTAATGACACCGAAATGTGAGACGAGCCCCTATGAGTAACCAAGACTTTTTATTGGAACTTGGCTGTGAAGAACTTCCTCAGCACTCTCAATACCCATTGGCACAACAACTAGCAGAAAAACTGGAATCTCAGCTTACGCAGAAACGTATCGCCTTTGGAACATCATACGTGTTTGCCACACCACGACGTCTTTGCATATACATCCAAGAAGTAGCTCTGCAGCAACAAACTGAACGATTACAACGATTCGGCCCAAGTGTTGAACATGCTTATGACAAAGAAGGCATACCCACAATGGCATGTATGGGGTTTGCCAGTGCCTGTGGGATACAAGCCGATCAACTTGAGGTCATTGATACTGATAAAGGCCAGAGACTCTGCGCCAATATCGAACAACCCGGTCATGAGACGCTTGAAATTCTTCCCAAGCTCATAGAACAAACCGTATCACAATTAAACCTTAAAAAATCCATGCGCTGGGGCAGTCATCCAATACCGTTCATAAGACCGGTTCATTGGGTTTTGGCGCTTTTAGGTCAGTCTATTATACCAGTCTCGTTATTTGATCTAAAAGCCTCTAACGAAACAGAGGGACATCGATTTCACTATCCAAAACGCTTCAAAATAAAGCATGCTAAAGATTACTGTCTGCAACTATATACACAAGGCTACGTGATCGCTAACTTTGAGGATAGAAGGAAAACCATACTCAAGCAGATCAAACATTATAACCAGCACGACATTGAAACCGTGATGCAACATGAGTTACTCGATGAAGTAACGGCGTTAGTAGAATGGCCAGTGACCTTAAAAGGTCAGTTTTCGCCAGATTTTCTACAACTTCCCAAAGAGGTATTAATCACTTCAATGCAATCACACCAAAAGTGCTTTGCCATGCAAAACACCGAAGGGAAATTATTAGCCAACTTTCTTCTCGTCAGTAATATTGAAAGTCCTACGCCTGAATTCATCATTCAAGGTAACGAACGTGTGATTAACGCTCGACTTAGTGATGCCATGTTTTTCTACAGGAATGATCAACAGCAAACATTAATGAGCCGTCTGAAAAAATTAGAATCCGTTGTTTTTCAAGAACAACTCGGGAGTTTAAGAGATAAAGTCTCCCGCCTTGTAAAGTTAGCGAATTACTTATCAAAAGAGACTCTTTCTGATACAGCAATCACTAAAAGAGCAGCGCAACTCTGTAAATGTGATCTTGTTAGTGAAATGGTAGTAGAGTTTCCCAGTCTTCAAGGTACCATGGGGTATTACTACGCTCTGCATGATCAGGAAGATAGACGTTGTGCGCATGCTATCAAGGAGCACTACCAACCCCGTTTTGCTACAGATATTCTTCCCGCGAGTAATGAAGGAGCAACATTAGCTATTGCTGACCGATTAGACACTATCATAGGTATTTTAGGCATACATCAATCACCGACAGGCGATAAAGACCCCTACGCATTGCGTCGCGCTGCACTTGGCATCATTCGAATTATTATTGAGCGAAACTACCCTATCGATTTAAAGCTAGCCATACAACGAGCCATCAAAGGGTATAATGCCCTCCCTAATCCCGAGACTGAAGTACAGGTTTATGAATTTATTATGGCGCGTCTCAAAGCCTGGTACCTTGAGCAAGGTATTTCTGCTCAAGTCTTCTCTGCTGTTGCTGCAAACTCGATAACAAAACCTTATGATTTTCACCTCAGGATTCTGGCAGTACAGCATTTTCAACGGCTGTCTCAAGCTCAAAGTCTCTCGAGAGCCAACAAACGTGTCAACAATCTACTCAAGAAACAGTCCATCTCTACTAAAAAATACAAGATAGACCCTAACATTTTTCAAGAGATCGCCGAGCACACTTTAGCTGATGCGCTGGAGCACCAAAATATAGCTCTCAAACCCCTCATCGAGAAAGCAGATTACACAACCGCACTGAACCAACTAGCCACTCTTGAAAAACCTGTTGATGATTTTTTTGATAATGTCATGGTCATGGATGAAAATACCACTATCAGGAACAATCGGTTGTGCTTACTCGCTTCGCTTCAAGAATTATTCTTACAAGTAGCAGATATTTCAGAATTGCAAGCATCGTGATCCGCCAAGACAAGTAGACTTGCATGATATTTTCGCCTACACTTCACGAATATGGAAAAAATATTCAATCAAATAAAGAAGTTGCGTAAAAATAGCAAAGCGTCGAGTGAACCTGGTGGTGCTCAACAACGAGCCTATGCCGCAACTTTGATGGCCTCTGTAATTTCACATCAGCAAACACTCAATTTTTCTATAGAAGACCTAGCTACTTTGAACCCACAACAGCAAAGCTGGGTAAAAGAAGTTTGTTTTGGTAGCTTGCGCTTTTACCACCATCTGAGTGTCATTTTGAATAATCTACTTAATGAGCCACTTGCAAAAAAACATGCTGATATCCAGTGTTTAATCATTATAGGTTTGTACCAAATAGAGCATATGAACACGCCTCATCATGCCGCAGTGAATGAAACCGTCGCTGCAACCAAAGTTTTGAAAAAAGCCTGGGCGAAGGGGTTGTGCAATAAAATTTTGAGGCGCTTCATTAAAGAAAGAACCCGTTTATTGCAAGAGACTAATCATAACTTACAGGCCAAATATTCTCATCCCATTTGGCTGATCGAACGTCTACAGACTGCATGGCCAGATCAATGGGAGAGTATACTAAAGGAAAACAACCAGCGTCCTCCCCTCACCCTGAGGGTCAATTTACAAAGAACAACTCGTGATGACTATCAATCTGAACTTGCATCAAACAAGATTGCGTTCCAAACAGACAACAGGTGTCAAACAGCAGTTACCCTCACACAGTCTCTTCCAGTTTCAAAAATTCCGAAGTTTGATCTAGGTTTTGCCAGTGTACAAGATATTAGTGGCCAACGAATTATAGAACTAGTGGACTTAAAACCAGGTTTCCAGGTATTGGATGCTTGTGCTGCCCCCGGTAGTAAAACCTGTCACATGCTAGAGGCAGAACCAAGGATCAAAAAACTCGTTGCCATTGATATGGATGCCAAACGACTAATCAAAATTAAGGATAATATTGTTCGCTTAGGACTTCCGATTGAACCGTGTCGAATGATTTTAGCAAATGCCTGCCATAGTAAAGAGTGGTGGGATGGTGATCTTTTTGATCGTATCTTACTCGATGCGCCATGCTCCTCTACAGGAGTCATCCGAAGACACCCAGATATAAAAATACTTCGTAGTCCAGAGGATGTAGTAGAAGCTTGCAAACAACAAAAGCACCTCCTTCACTCCTTGTGGCCTCTTCTCAAGGTAAATGGACGTCTTGTCTATTCAACCTGTTCAATTTTACCTGAAGAAAACGAATTACAAATCAAAACTTTCTTAAAAAATCATTCCGATGCTAAAGCCATTAAACCTGGCCTATCAAATGGAATACCCCTTCATTATGGACACCAATGTTTACCTGACTCTCGTGAGGGTGATGGCTTCTTCTATTGTATTTTAGAAAAACAAACTAGCTAAATATAAATTAATTTCTTTCGATTACAGTCACACATTTACTGTTAAAAATCACAGCAAAGCTAGTGATCCGGTTACACCCGATTTGACACTCAAGAAAGACCAAGAGAATAGAAAGATGGTTAAAATCGGATGTAACCTTGATGGTGAAAAATATGCTCAATGGACGTCGTTTTATTCGTATATAAGAACACTAATAAAGCTCATCGTAGATGTAATGATATGAGTAAAAATTGGTGTTATTGGGGCTGTGATGGAAGAGAGGGAGTAAAAAAACTTCGCCAAGATCTTGGCCAGAGAATAGATAACACTAATAATACAGCGAGTAGAATTGACAATGGCGTTAACCAGAGATGTGTGGTTCCCAAAACCTCATATTCTGCTATAAATGTTAGAAAGGGGAGAAAAGCAACACCAACTGCAGTGGCCTGATGACCTAGCGTAACGGTACTCATTTGCGAAAAGAAGATTGGAAGGATATTAAAACCAATAACAACCATCACTAGAGACCACCAAAATGATGAGGTCATCGGATCGGTAGTTAAAGGTGGTAACCAAGGAATACTCAAGAAAGCAGGTATGATTATCCAGGCATATCGAAGAACCATTAACTCTGAGGTTGATACCTGATAACGACAACTAATTTCATTCGTTAATTTTAAAATGCCGTAACATGCGATAGGGCCTAGCAGAGAGAAGGCCATTAAATCTTTGTGATCATTGATAAAGAAAACAGCAACTAGTAAAGCACCAAAAGGTACCAACCATATTGACCGCCTCTCTGTCGAAACCAAGACACCTAGACTAATAGAGAAAACAATACTATAGCATGCAGGCGACAGCCCTAGGGACAAACAGGCAAATAACACGAGAATCATCCCCATCATGCAAAGATTAATCAGAAAAACAATACCGGGGTGTTTTCTTATGATCATTAAAATAGGCTGAATTCGTCCTCGTAAAATAGTGAGAAAAACCAGCGACGTCACAATAGCGGTTAAAACAAATAAGGTCCAAATGTTGGTATTCAATGAGAATAAGGTAATCGTGCCAATCACTTGCAGCAATATGGATGCAGAGAGTGCAAAAATGCCTTGTAGTTTTTTGTGTTTAATCATGTGAACACCGCACATGAAAGACCTGATTGTCTTATGACATCAAAGTATGCACGCAACTCTGGTAAAGAATTCGCTCGCACATCAATAATTGCAACGTAATTCATATAGGTTGCTCCCTTTTCACAAACATCTCCTTTTGATATTTCTTCCAGAACAGTGTAGGAATCTTCAGGTAAAGGGAGTGATAAACCCTGATACACACCTGGTTGTCGGTTAATAAAAATACGCATCGTTAGAGGTTGCTGAAAAGAAATATCCACTGAGCTCATCATATGAGTAGCCATGGACAAATAGGCTGTACTTTGATTAGTGCCGACATAATGAAGAAAGTTTTGATCACAAGGCGGACCGCAAGGGCGCCAAGCGATTTCTAAAAATACTACTCGCCCTGTCGACGTAATAAAGTATTCTGCATGAAAAATACCGAAAACATCAAACGCAGCCAGAACATCCTGATGAACTGATAGTATTTTTTGAGCTGTAACGGACTGTTGATCTAAAGCCATACTACCTGCAGGCATACCGTCTAAACATTGTGCCATTGGAAATAAATATTCACTCACCAAGCTAATCGTTTTTTCTCCTGAGGATCTAATAGAGTCAACATGAAATAGCTGACCATCAAGGTAAGTCTCAGCTTGGTAGTTTGCCAAATTCTCAATGCACCCTATGGCCTTTAGATAGTCACACTCGTTGTGAATCAGGTGAAATCCCATCGAGCCACCTTCATCAGCTGGCTTGATGACAAAAGGTAACCCTAATGCTTGCTTCATCTGGTCAAACGTCTTATTTTCAATCTCCACAATAAACTCTGGCACTAAAATACCATAGGATCGTAAGTAAGCTTTCATGCGTGTTTTGTCTCGGAACAAAATCGCTTTTTCGGCATTAACACCTGTCATCGATAGCCCATCAAGCGCTTTAGCAACGTGAGTGATGTTTCCCTCTCCTCCGCAAAAAACGATGGTTTCTTTCGTATTATAAACTTCCTGTTGCGATATAAAAATTTCTCGTAGTTGTTGTGGATAAAATTCTGGGAATAGGACACGATCACTTCTTGTCGTTAAAGGGATCACATTATCGAAACAACGGAGAATATCTCCAGATATATCTGATAAAATAGCCTCATTAACCACTAAAACACGAGTGACCTTAGATGTTTTCCAGAGCCCATGATCTGCATCGATTAAAATATCAAGTTGCCCCAGCTTTGAAATAATACAGATGATGAGATGAGAGGATGCACTCTTAACTGATTTTAACGTTAAGGGTTCTTCATGCATCGTACATGCTTCTGGAATTCTCTGTAATTTCATGGTTCCTCCAACTGAAAGGATAATATCAGTCTATAAAGGATACCATACAACCCTTAAGGTAATATTAAACAAAGAAAAAGTAAATCCATGTGACCACATGGATATCGCCACAAAGTACTGATTTTATATACAATTATACAGTAATTGACTGGCCATAAGTGAGTGGTTTTCGTAACACAAAATCGAAGCCCTTTTCTTGATAACTCGCTAAAAAATCATCGTCAACGTAGGCCGTCAAAGCCACAAGGTGTGGCCGATGTTTTGGCGAGTGGCCTAACATCATACGAACGTACTGGGCGACCTCTACACCTGAGCGATCAGGCAACCCTAGATCGATAAGGACAAGATCGTAGTACGTCATGTCTTGAACACAGGCTTGTGCTGCTGTTCCAGATAAACTGACTTCACAACCACAACCCTCTAATAAATATTGAGCAACTCGCTGTGAAATAGAATCATCCTCAACCACAAGCACACGTGGGTTTGCTCGAAAGATACTATCTAGTATGGGCTTTACATCACTGCTAATAATACGTGAGGAACGAGGTCGGGATAATGGCATTGTCCTTTCAGATAAGGCTTCCAATGGTAAATGACAAACAAACTCCGTTCCAACGTGTAACTCACTCTTCACAGTCACATGACCTTGTAAGCACGAAACCATTCGTTGAACTAGACTTAGCCCAAGTCCTGTCCCCTGATAAAACCCCTCATGTGCTAAAGAAGCACGCGAGAATTTTTCAAAAATTTTCTCTAGCACATCAGATACCATCCCAATTCCCGTATCCTCAACTGCAATGGTAATCCCTTTTTCAGATTTGTTTACAGACACCGTAATGGTACCTTCTTGAGTAAACTTCACTGCGTTGCTCAGTAGATTTAATAAAATCCGATGTAACATGACACGATCCGTTACAAATAACTTAGGAGTACCTGAAGCATAATCAATAAAGGTTTTTAAGGATTTTCGTTGTAATTCTGCTGCAAATAATCCAAAAACCTCATGAATCAATTGTGGTAGATCGACCTTATCTTGGTTGGCATGAAACTCACCTGTTTGCTCACCTGTTTCGACACGTGTGTAATCAATGATTTCGTTTAATAAATTTAAAAGCTGTCTACCTGAGGTAACAATATCACCCAGTAATGCTTTTTTATTTGAGTCTTGCTCTTCGTCATGCAATAACTGTGATAACCCTAAAATTCCACTGAATGGTGTTCTCAAATCATGACTCATGTTCATGAGAAATTCTGTTTTTGCATGGCTAGCTACTTCTGCTTTTTTTTGAGATTCAATGAGTTTGTTCTCAATATTTTTTCTCTCAGTAATGTCAATCGATGTACCTAAAATTCCAATCACATCACCTGCGTCAGTAAACAAGGGGGACTTGGTAGAGAAATAGGTCCTTTTAATACCACAATCCATTGTGCCTGTTTCCTCTGTCGTCACGATATGCTGATTATGCATAACAGACTGATTAATCTGTAACAATGCATCTGCTTCATGTTTTGGTAATAAATCGTGATAATGCTTCCCAACAATCTCTTCATGATGCTGGTAGCCAAAAGACTTTGCTTGTCGATTATTACATCCTAATATTCGACCGTTTCTATCGACCCAATAAACGTGACCAGGCATTAAAGCTATGAGACTCTGATAATAATTTCTAACTTTATGCAGGTACTCCAACGGAGCACCCGTACCAGAGACTTCCGGTACTCCTGTAATTTCAGAGACAAATTGACTGACGGTGTTTGCATCTTTTTGGTATGTGGTTAATTGTTGGTAGGCATGCTCTAGAGCTTCTTGCTCGTAATGTTTAATGTTCGTCACATCCTGAGCAACACCTATGACACCAATCACCTCTCCACCCAAGTCAGTTAACGGCGATTTAGAAGATAAAAATTGTCGAATACCCAAAGTGGGATGCTCAAAGGGTTCTTCCAAAACAATTGTCTTTTTCTCATCCATAACTCGCTGATTATTAGCAGCAATAGGTTCGAAGGTGACCGGTGTCAGAATGTCAATCAGTGCAAGACCTATGAGATCATCCGGTGTTTCATAGCCCAAGCTATTTGCCTGACTGAGATTACATCCTATAATGATATTATTTTTATCGACGCAAAAGATGTGCGCCGGCATCTGCATAATGATGGTTTGAATATCAAAATTAGCCGATAAATCTAACCTTCGTGCCATGACTATTTCCCAAAAATGGTGCTCATAAACAATCCAGAAAATACACAATGTATACTTTTGATGATCATTGAAGCATATCAGAACGGGAGAAAAGCCTGAAGAAAAATTAAGTGATAACCTCAAAAGCATGCATAAAAACACAATTAATGGTTTCTTAACTTTTATTACCGACAACATATTGAGAGAGTTACAGATAAGTTTAAAAGTCCTGAGTGTTCAACACATGTCTAATTCTCTGGTTTTTCTCATCAGCCCGCCTCATGACACAAGCATTTCTTCTGCTGATGACACTACCATCCAAGACATGTCTCATATTGCTTGGCTCACGTTGAGTAATATCAGTCAGAACGAAGATATGACCTCGCTATTGCTCTACTTAGTTATACCTGGATTAATTGACCAAGTGAATAAACCACATCCAGGATCTCATCATCTCATAGATCAATTCACACAGGAAGAAATCGTTCTTGAATCACTGTTAAGAAATATAAAGATGATTGCTACTCAATTCAATATCCCGAAAAGTAACATTATCGATATCAGTCTATCGTCTTACTTAACTCCGGCCAGGCAAGATTATTTAAAAAGACTGTTTCAAAATACGCAACCACCCTCAAGCATAGAACGAAAACCCTCCATTCTCCCTTTGAAAGAAATATTACTTAACGTGGTTCCTTTTAACGAACTCCCCCCACTTTTTCAACTCATCCATGAAATATTCGACCAAGATAGTGAAAGAGAACATACACTCCCCTATGGTACGAGAAAAAAAGATAATATTATTCCAATAGTCATTGAAATCACTAACCGAATAATTAATTTATATGATTGCACCAGTGTAAATGAAGCCATTAGACAGCATGCTGAAAAACAATGTGATCCCGATGAATCACTCAATCAATTTATTACACTTCTAAATAAACCTAGGACATCAGTAGGTGACATTGATGGTAGCGTACCGTATCTACTAGGAGGGATTTTTACTAGACAAAATAAAGTTCTAGATTCTATATTGGATAACATCAAGAAAAGACAACATTCCAGTTATGCTTACCTGGCTCTAGAAACCATTGCTATTCTTGAGTTTATCAAAATTTTTAAAGACGAACGTGTTTTTTTCACTTATCTCAATGCTAAAGGAAGAGAAGATAGTAATTTTATAGAAAAAGGCCATGCATTCTTCAGTCAATTACTTAACTTAGCATATTGGTATCGAGCGAAAGAAGACATACAAAAACAATACATCCCATATAACCCGTTTATCGGAGACCAACATAGAGTAACAAAAAATATCGAAAGAGCTTTCAGCCAACAGCTTCTCAGTATGTTAAACGGTATTAACTACCACCATAACCAGCTCCATTTTTCCTTACTCAACATACTTAACCCCAATAGCGCACAACATGACCGCTTTCACAGTAAACCTATTCAAATTGTACCTGCTTTAATAGAAAATATAGAAATAAAACCCTCTGATAGAACTAATATGCTTCTTGAAATTTGGGGAGATTTACAGGATCGACTCAAACCGAAAAAGATTAGATTAAAACCTTTTTGCATTCAATTAGTAGAAAAATTAAAAACACCTGAAATGCAAGCATTTCGTGATGTGCTATTATTTATTTTGAAAACATTTAAAAAGAAAATTTTTGACGATGTCTATAACGAAACCAGAGTCTTAATAAGACAAGCGCATCAGACAAAAGGGAAAATAGACGAACTCATCTTACAATGGTTTGATCTCTTTGATGAGAGAATCATTACGTCTGACCACTTGTTACAACAACTTCTCGGCAAAAATGCCTACGTTAATATTATTCCCATCACGCGTAAAGTTATCCAAGATTCTATCAAGATTACAGAGCAAAACATTAATAGTCATTTCATCGTACAATTTCTTAGTCAAGTTTTAAAAAAAACGCACGGGGAGACTATTCAACTCATTCAGTCTCGCATACAACTCAGGCCACCTCAATTCAGAAGATGTTTATCATCCATGCCGTATAATTTAAGTCCCCGCCCCTGGCAGCCACCAACAAAAACACGATCATCTTCTGCTGATCATTTTAATCCTAATCTAATGTCTACACGTTTTTCGCCCACCTCCCCAACGAGGTTAGATACTTTTCCAAGTATCGCTCGATCTTCCCCCATATTTGGAGATGGACTAAACACACATCATAAAAAAACTCATTTTACAATTCCAGACGACAACGACCCCATAGACAGATCAAGCGAAGATAAAAAAACATCGACTAGAGAGGGATTCACCACCGATGCGGTCCACTGGTCTCACTGTCTCGCCTTTGGCCTTGGCATGGCTGCTGTGATTATCCCGATACTGATGAATGGCAATCAGCCTCAATCTTCATCAGTAAAAATACCTTCCTTTAAACGATAGATGATCTGAACACAAAGTATCGCCTAAGCATCATGCCGACTCATTGTTAATCTTTTCTCGCTTATACCTCTTTTTGTTCGTGATTAGAAAAAAACCACAGACTTTTCTGACTAAATATCTACCAACCAGATGGTAAAATACTCTCTTACAGCCTCACAAATACATTGCGTAAATGATCAAAAAAAGGTCGATAGATATCATAAAAGACCAATAATTCTTTGTATAAAACTGTGGATGACTTGTCAAATACCCGGTAGGCCAGGGGGATATTTGCGCGGTTATCCACATCGTTAAAAAAAACCCTTGAGTTATTCACAAATACTCACAAGTTACACCGAACTACCTTAGCGGTTACCCACATGGAATCACCTTACTTATACCATTGATTTAAATGGTAAAAAAACGGTTATCCTGCTTTTTTTAGTTACTCTATAACTACTACTAAAAAAAAAAATAATATATTTATAATAATAGAAAGACATAATAATTTTTAAGTTAGATGACATAGAACGATCCTTGGTCCAAGAAAGGAATCAACCGGTTGACAGTATTAAGACTCTGCTCTATCATTGCTTTTTTTTGAAATAAGCACTAATAGAGAACTTCCAATGAAAAGAACATTTCAACCGAGTAACCTAAAAAGAAAACGGACTCATGGTTTCCGCGCTAGAATGGCTACCGTTGGTGGGCGTGCTGTCATCCGTCGTCGTCGTGCAAAAGGCAGGAAAAAATTAAGTGCCTGATAAGCTTTGCTTTAAAAGGCAATACCGCTTGTTAGATCGGCCCGCTTTTTCAACAGTATTTGAGGCTAGAAAAAAACGATTTAGTGGAACCTTTATTATTTATTCTCACGAGAATCAATGTGACTACCCAAGGATTGGAATTATTTTATCTAAAAAGCAAGTTCGCTTAGCCTCAAAACGTAACCAACTACGGCGCTTAATTCGTGAATCTTTCAGATTGAACTTAACGACCTTGCCTCGCATGGATTTTGTACTCGTGGGTTTGAATGCCATGCAGCACTTAAATAGAAAAGAAATCGTGCAATGTATAGAAAAACAATGGGAATACTATCGACAGTCCTACGCAAGGGCTTAATTGGTATTGTTTCAATTTATCAGTGGGTGATAAGCCCATGGATTGGACCTTCTTGTCGCTTTACCCCCTCTTGCTCTGAGTATGCTAAAAATGCCATTGAACAATACGGGTGTATTAGAGGCGGAGGACTTGCTTTGGTTCGTTTATCGAAGTGTCATCCTTTTGGAGGATCCGGTCATGATCCTGTGATAAAGGCAAAGCCTGAAAAGGAAAAGTGTTAAGAAATTGTTATGTCATGATTTGAACTGAGAGGGTTTTATGGATATCAAAAGAACATTACTTTACATCGGCCTTGCTGCAATTGGTACATTGCTGTGGTCACAATGGCAACATGAGCACCCTTCTCAACTGCCTAAAGGTAATCAACCTATTTCTAAAAACGTGACTGCAAATGTTGCAAAAGATAGCAAACGCTTTATTCCCTCTTCCATAAAACCAACGGGACAGTCTTCAGCGATTCCAAAATCTAAAACTCATACAACGATAGCAGATAGTCAGATAATCACTGTTTCAACCGATGTTATGAATGTTGAAATCAATCTTAAAACAGGAGATTTAGTAAGTGCTAGTCTTCCCCAATATGCGATTTCCTTGGATCAGCCAAAGAGTCCAGTTACTATCTTAAGCAACACCTCCGGAAAGAAATATGAGTTACAAAGCGGTGTAATTAGCTCAGAACAACAACCGATGCCAGTAACATATACTGCCAGTCAAACACACTTTTCTTTGCAGCCGGGTCAAGAGCAATTAGAGGTGAATTTAAAATCGACAGCGGGTGATCTAGTAGTGAACAAAACGTATCGTTTCAAGCGAGGAGAATACCATGCTTCACTAGAAACTACCGTTACGAATAAAGGTCAGCAATCATGGAACGGACAGTGGTTTCAGCAAATCACTCGCCAGAATGTACCTAGCTCAACCCATCACATCCGCTCTTATGATGGTGCTGCGATCTCAACACCAAAGACTCCTTATAAAAAAGTGAGTTACGAGCTCATGGATAAGACACCTGTCAACGAGTCCATTACGGGCGGGTGGATCGCTATGCAACAACCTTATTTTGTTTCAGCTTGGGTACCACCCAATACAGAATCTTATCGGTACTATAGCCATGTCGAGGAGCCTCAGGATGGCACTGCGAATCTGTATACCATCGGCTATTTAAGCCCGGATTGGAAGCTGAGCGCGGGCGAGAAAAAGACACAATTAACTCAGTTCTACATAGGTCCTGAAATTGCAAAAGATCTAGCGCCTGTTGCTCCCGCATTGAAGCTGACCATTGATTATGGTTTTTTGTCACCGATCTCAAGTATCATTTTCATGATTATGAATCATATACACCAGGTGATTGGTAATTGGGGATGGTCAATTATTCTAGTGACCTTATGTATCAAGTTATTGTTTTACTGGCCCTCAGCACAAAGTTACAAGTCAATGGCGAAGATGCGAAAAGTCCAACCACGCTTACAAGCGCTTAAAGATCGTTTTGGAGACGACAAAGCCGCGCTCAGTAAGGCGACTATGGAGTTTTATCGCAAGGAGAAGGTTAATCCTATGGGTGGCTGTTTACCGATGATTATCCAGATTCCTGTGTTCTTTGCTTTATATTACGTCTTAATTGAAAGTGTCGAGTTGCGACAGGCTCCTTTTATCCTATGGATTCATGACTTATCGATTAAAGACCCGTATTACGTCTTGCCTATTTTGATGGGGTTGAGTATGTTTTTACAACAGAAAATTAGTCCTGCGCCGCCAGATCCAACGCAAGCAAAAATGATGATGTTAATGCCAGTAGTCTTTACAGTGGTGTTCTTATCATTTCCAGCTGGACTGGTCCTGTATTGGTTGACTAATAATATCCTTAGTATTGGTCAGCAGTGGTATATCATGAATACCTTTAACGATAAGAAAAAACGAAAAAAATAACTCGGTGAATAATGAGGTATCGCAGATTATGCACTCAAAGAGATCGACAGCAGTAACCACCATTGCTGCTGTTGCCACACCGATCGGTCGCGGTGGGATAGGAATCGTTAGACTATCAGGTCCAAAAGCTTTCCAAATCAGTGAAATGGTCACCCATAGAAAAATCTCACCAAGAAAAGCCACATTTTGTACATTCCAACACCCTGATGGTACGGCCATTGATGAGGGGATTGCTCTCTTATTTAAAGCACCTCATTCATTCACCGGAGAGGACGTTGTTGAATTACAAGGCCATGGGGGAGTGGCTGTGTTGCAACAAGTCTTGGAAGCAGTTTGTGCTGCAGGTGCTGTCATGGCGCTTCCTGGTGAGTTTTCAGAAAGAGCTTTCTTAAATGGAAAAATGGATTTAGTACAAGCTGAGGCTGTTGCTGATTTAATTGATGCAAGCTCCAATCAAGCAGCACAAGGAGCCTTACGATCATTACAAGGAGAGTTCTCGAAAAAAATCTTAGAATTAAATCAATGCGTCATCCGTATCAGGGTGTTGTTGGAATCTGCATTGGATTTTTCAGACGAAGAAATTCCTTTAGTAGAGACTCAGCAAGTCAAAGATCAGTTGGATGAATTAGTGTTGCGGACAGAAAAAATCATCGCTATGGCTCAACAAGGAGCTCGCTTACACCAAGGTTTATCTGTTGTAATTTTAGGTCGACCCAATGCCGGTAAATCCAGCTTATTAAATTGCCTAGCCCAAAAAGAGACAGCTATTGTGACTGATATAGCGGGTACGACGCGCGATGTTTTGCAAGAGTCTATTCACATACAGGGAATGCCCCTTCACATTATCGATACGGCTGGCCTTCGAGAAACGGATGACGTGATTGAACGAGAAGGAGTGCGTCGAGCCTGGCTTCAAGCACAACAGGCTGACTGTATTGTTTGGGTCTTGGATGTATCTGATCATCTTTTATCTCCTGAGGATTTGATGGAACAGTATGCCGTTATTCAGAAGAACCGATCACCGGCAACTCCTGTGGTAGTTATCTTGAACAAAGAAGATTTAAAACAAACAATGCTGCTACCAGAGTCATTACAGCATCTTCCACACTTTAAAGTTTCTGCAAAATACCAACAAGGCATAGAAGAATTCAAAAAGTATTTGTTGAGTGTGGCGGGGGGACAATGCAATGAAGGAGGAACCTTTAGCGCAAGAACACGCCATATACATGCCTTACAACATGCTTTAACTAAAATGAGTCACGCAATAGAGATTTTACAACAGACTCAAGCCTTCGAATTAGTGGCTGAAGAATTGAAAATGTCTCAACGCGCTTTAGGGGAAATCACAGGCCACGTCACTAGCGATGATTTACTTGGAGAGATTTTCTCTACTTTTTGTATTGGAAAATAACTAGTGTACCTTGATCGGTGATTGATCTTATTTAGGCCTCGTATTAACATGATTCAAATTTAGCAGATAAAAGCATAGGGATGCGCATGCGAGGCTTTAAATTTTCACATTGGATTCAGTGTATATTATGCTTTGTTGTTCTGGTGTGGCTTAGTCTAGGCTGTGCTCGTTCTATGGCTGGAGAATTATCAAACGGGCCAGCAATACCCGTGAATGTACATTTACATGTTCAAGAGATTTCAAACATAGACGCCACAGAGGGAACTTTTATACTGTATTACACCTTGACTTACGATTGGCGAGAAAATTTTGGTTTTGACAAACAGTACTTAAATTCGAAAGCAACGAGTTTTTTAAACACCATATGGGAACCTAAACTTCACTTTGCTAACCAAGCAGAGAGTCCTGTAATCTATGAGCAAAGTGTGATTACACATAAAAATGGATCTATTGTTGTCAATCAGTATGGGCAGGTTACCCTGAGGGCAGACTATTATTTTAAAAACTTTCCATTTGATACACAGAATTTTCCAATTTTAATAACATCGCCCTACGAGAAGGTTAAATTAATTGACACCGGTGAATCCTTGACACTGAATGAAACGATTAAAAAGAATTCATGGCATCTAACGGGTTTTAATCATTCTATTGAGCGAGTCCCTAATACTTTTGCTCAAAGCAAAGTGAGTCAACTTAAAGTATCGATTTTCATGAAGCGAGATGAGCTATATTACATCACGAAAATGTATGTACCACTATTAACCTTTATTTTAATTACGTGTGCTATTTTTTCTTATCCTGATCCGGACTTTCGTTTTAAAATACCGGTATTACTGACCTGCTTGGTACTGATTTCTCTTTTTTCGTTACGAGTTTTCGCTGAGATCCCACCGGTGTCTTATCTAACTAGGCTTGATCATATTATAGCATTGAGTCGGTTGTGGTTGATCACAGGGTTTATTTACAGTCTGACTATCTATTTGATTCGGCTTTCTCGTAAAGAAGAGACACCAGATGTTTTATCGCGTAGGAAGATAATTATACGTTGTTGTTTCCCACTAGGTTATTTTTTTATTTGGTTATTCGCCGTTTTAAAGGGTATTTCATTATAAACGTCAACACCAAAGATGCGAGTTCATTACAAAAAAGGAAGACGGTTGAAAGACACAAAAAATCTCGATATCTCAACAATAGCAGCGCATTGTTCTACATACCATGAAGAACCAACAGCTGCACTGACCGTACCCATTTTTGCAACGTCCACCTTCAAGCAACAAACACCCGGAGAACACTGTGGGTATGATTATGCTCGTTCTACAAATCCGACACGCTCAGCCTATGAATCCGCAGTTGCGCAATTAGAGTGTGGCGAACAAGCATTTGCTTTTTCATCAGGGATGGCAGCAATCGATGTGGTACTGAATCTTTTAGATCACGGTTCTCACTTGATCGCAAACGAGGATATGTACGGCGGTACTTATCGCTTATTGCATCAGGTCAAAAAACAAACATCCAACCTGTATACAACCTGTGTGGACGGTACTCAGATTGAAAATATTGAGTCTGCTATTACAGATCAGACAAAAATGATATGGGTTGAATCACCAAGTAATCCAGTATTAAAAATTGTCGACCTAACGGCTATCATTGCATTAGCAAAAGCCTATCAACTGATAGTCGTGGTTGATAATACTTTTGCAACACCGTATTTACAAAAACCACTGGAACTAGGCGCAGACATTGTCATCCACTCTGCGACTAAGTATTTGAATGGACATTGTGATGTAATCAGTGGAGTTGCTGTTGTTGGAAATAATACAGCTCTTCGAGAGCGATTATCTTTTCTACATAATGCATCTGGAGCTATTTGCTCTCCATTCGACAGTTTTTTAGTGATGAGGGGAATCAAAACACTAGCATTACGACTGAAACAGCAGTGTGCAAGTGCTGAGAAAATTGCTCTATTTTTATCAGAGCATCCGGCTATAAAGGCGACTCACTATCCAGGACTATCCTCTCATCCTCAATACGAATTGGCTTGTCGTCAGATGAGAGCGTTTGGAGGAATGGTGTCACTGGAATTATTTTCATCAAAAGCGGTTGACCAATTTCTTAAACGATTGCAGATTTTCACCCTTGCTGAAAGTTTGGGGGGGATTCAAAGTTTAATTTCACACCCGGCGACTATGACACATGCAGCCATACCCATTGAACAACGCGAAAAATATGGTATAACAGACACCTTATTGCGGTTATCGATCGGTATAGAATCCACAGATGATCTTTTACGGGATTTAGAGCAGGCATTATCCTAGTGTTTCAAGTACTTAAGCAGATTACCTTTTGTTATGGGCATCGTCTCATTCGTTATACGGGCAAGTGCCAGCATCTCCATGGTCATGATGCGATGGCAGAAGTGGTGATCGAGCGTGATGGATTAGACGATCGTGGTATGGTCGTGGATTTTTCAGATATTAAGGCAGACGTCACTTCATGGATTGATCAGCACCTCGATCACAAGATGCTGTTGTGTAAGGATGATCCAATTGTCGAACAGCTGAAAGCTTTCGGTGAGCCGCTATTTCTGCTTGATGGGAATCCAACTGCAGAAAATATAGCAAAAGTAATTTTTGACCAAACAGCGCGGATGGGGCATAACGTTGTTGAAGTCCGCTTGTGGGAATCGCCAACAAGCTGTGCCGTATATCGTCGATAATCCATTCAATGCACGAGCATCCTTGACTAGTTTGGATAAACCCCTGTTATTCAATAAAAAAACATTTATACTGTTTGCGCGGTAATAGTCCACAAGTGAGGAGAGTATGCAAACGTCATTATTTACATCGGAGTCTGTGAGTGAAGGGCATCCAGATAAGATTGCAGATCAAATTTCAGATGCCATCTTAGATGCCTTAATGACAAAAGATCCTAACTGTCGCGTTGCATGTGAAACGTTAGTCAAAAATGGCATGGTGATCATAGCCGGTGAGATATCAACTAATGTGTGGGTTGATATGGAAAATATTGCTCGTGAAACTATTCGGAGTATTGGCTATGATAATGCAGATTTAGGTTTTCATGCTGATACATGTGCTGTGATTAATGCTGTCGGTAAACAATCGGTTGATATTGCAGCAGGTGTTGATGTCACTGCAGACAAAGAGTTAGGCGCTGGCGATCAGGGGCTGATGTTTGGTTATGCTTCAAATGAAACGGACGTCTTCATGCCGGCTCCCATCACCTACGCTCACCGATTAGTCGAAAAACAATCAGAAGTCCGTAAGAATGGTACACTTCCTTGGTTGCGACCAGATGCCAAGAGTCAATTAACCTTCCAGTATCGCGATCACAAGCCAATTGGTATCGATTGCATTGTGTTATCGACACAACATGATCCTGAAGTCTCACAAAAAGATCTATACGAAGCTGTGATGGAAGAAATTATCAAGACGACTCTTCCCGCCGAATGGCTGTTGCCAACGACGCGATATTTGATTAATCCAACAGGCCGCTTTGTGATTGGCGGCCCGGTTGGTGATTGTGGATTGACAGGGCGTAAAATTATTGTCGATACCTATGGCGGTATGGCTAGGCACGGTGGTGGTTGTTTTTCTGGAAAAGACCCTTCAAAGGTTGATCGATCCGCTGCTTATGCGGCACGCTATGTCGCTAAGAATATTGTTGCGGCTGGATTAGCAGCACGTTGTGAGGTTCAACTGGCTTATGCGATAGGGGTGGCTGACCCTGTTTCAATTAGCGTTGAAACTTTTGGAACAGGAGTCATTGGAGACGAGGATATTGCGGCGTTAATCCCAAACTACTTTCACTTAAGTGTTGCGGGGATTATACAACAGTTGGATTTATTGAGGCCAATCTACCAACAAACGGCCACGTATGGACATTTTGGTCGCACTCAAGCAGAGTTAAGTTGGGAAAATACAGAACTTGCTGCTCAGATTAAACAAGATATGCATTTAGTTGCAGTCGCTGAATAAAATGATAGGGGAATAAGGACATGACAATGACTATGGAACAGACAACCGCTGACTTTCAAATTGCCGATATTTCGCTGGCAGCCTGGGGGCGAAAAGAAATTGAGATGGCTGAAAAAGAAATGCCAGGCTTAATGGCTTTGCGCGAAGAGTATGCTAACAGTCAACCATTGAGTGGTGCTCGAATTTCTGGTTGCGTGCACATGACTATTCAAACTGCAGTCTTAATTGAAACTTTAGTGGCTTTAGGTGCCGAAGTACGATGGACAACCTGTAATATTTATTCCACACAAGATCACGCGGCAGCGGCCATTGTAAAAGCTGGAACTCCTGTATTTGCCTGGAAGGGGCAAACCGAAGAGGAGTTTGAGTCGTGTTTAAAGAAAACATTGTTTGGTCCTAACGGTTGGGTCCCCAATATGATTCTTGACGATGGTGGTGATCTGACTGCTATGGTACATGATCAATTTCCAGAACTGTTGGATGGTATTCGAGGCTTATCGGAGCAAACTACCACCGGTGTTCATCGTCTTTATGATATGGCTGAAAAGTCAGCATTAAAAATTCCCGCGATAAATGTCAATGATGCGGTGACTAAAACAAAATTTGATAATCTCTATGGCTGTCGTGAGTCTTTAGTTGATGCTTTAAAGCGAGCAACTGATGTGATGATTGCCGGTAAAGTTGCCGTTGTTTGCGGTTATGGCGATGTTGGAAAAGGTTGCGCGCAATCATTGCGAGGACTAGGAGCTACTGTTTGGGTAACAGAGATTGATCCTATTTGTGCCCTACAAGCGACCATGGAAGGCTTTCGTGTCGTTGATCTTGATAAAGTGGCGAGCGAAGTGAATATTGTTGTCACAACGACAGGCTGTCGTGATGTAGTAACACATAGTCATATGCAAGCCATGAAGGATCAGACGATAGTCTGTAACATTGGACACTTTGATTTGGAGATTGATGTTGCGTCTCTAGAGCAATACCCTTGGGAAAACATTAAGCCTCAGGTTGATGAAGTTATTTTTCCTGATGGTAAAAAACTAATTTTATTGGCACGTGGGCGTTTGGTAAATTTAGGTTGTGCAACAGGACATCCTAGTTTTGTCATGTCTAATTCATTCACCAACCAAACGTTAGCACAGATAGAATTATGGAATCATAGTGCAAAGTATCAGAATCAGGTGTACGTGTTACCTAAACATCTGGATGAAAAAGTGGCCCGCTTACATTTACAGAAGGTGGGGGCTCATTTGACAACACTCAATGATACTCAGGCAGATTACTTAGGCTTAAAAGCTGAGGGGCCCTTTAAGCCCGAACATTATCGTTATTAATTAGCGTTACTTGGGGGGATGTTGAATGAAATGGTTAATACAGTATTTAGTATTGGGCTTAATGGCCTTACTTTTGATGGGCTGTCAGCCACAGTATAAAAAGCAAACGTCATTTACAGACCCCCTTTCATTATCTGGAAAAGCTTGTGTTGCTAAATGTGCACAAGACAAAGCGTATTGTGATAAGCGTACTTCACAAACTGTTGAAGGATGTAAAGAGGCCGCTCATCAACGAGCGGTTCTTGATTACCAAGAATATCAAACGCATTATGACCCAGTTGACCGTCCTGAAAAAAAGGTCGATGATTTTTATGATGACTCAGCGTGTCAGCTAGCAGTACCATGTACTAGTGCTTACAACCAGTGTTTTATTCATTGTGGTGGAAGTCTTCATCAAGTGGATGTGTGTGTGAAAAATTGTCCCAAAGTAACCACAGCAGCGAGTTAGTTGCTTGAAGTTGAGCATTGAATCAACAGATTGTGAAAGTTTTTGCTGTATTTTACAGTTATTTAGTTAGAGATATGTTTTCGCAAAACTCGAGCCCCATAAAAATACATTAGGGGCATTGAAAAATGCGCTAGCGTCCATTGCTAGCCTTATAGTAACTACTCTCTTCGCCAATTCATTTTAAATTGATTGAACTTATAAATAGTCAGTTTCAGTATCATCATCAAACCACAGAGTACCTAGAGTAGAGGATAGCTGATCTCAACAAAATTCCGGTTTGAGGATGTTAAAACCAACCGCCTGACTGATGGGTACATCAGTGGACACAGGATTTTTATCTTACCTAAGAATGATAAGACATCATTGTAAGGCTTATAAGCCTACGAGACCTCTGACTTCAGCTAGAATTGGAGCTGTAATCTTCTGTGCCTTGTGAGCCCCCTCCACTAAGTGTGCAAAAACGGTATTTGGATGAGTAATAAGGTCTTGGTAGCGCACGCGTGGAGCCTCAAGTAGCTGATCTAAATACTCAAAGACGATTTGTTTAGCATCACCCCAGCTAATACCCTCAGCGTAGGCTTGCCGAAAAGCCTCAGTTTCTTCTGGTGTTGCAATAGCGCTATAGATTGAAAATAATGTACAGCCTTCTGTGGACTTTGGCTCGCCAGGCATTAATGAGTTTGTCACAATTTTCATAATGTGTTTACGCAATGGCTTAGAGTCGAGAAAGATTGGGATCGTATTATCGTAGCTTTTACTCATTTTCCTGCCATCTCGACCTAGAATGGTTTGAGTTTTTTCATCAATCATGGCCTTAGGTAGTGTGAAAAAGTCTTGTTGATAAACATGATTAAATCGCGCAGCAATGTCCCGAGCGATTTCAACGTGTTGCAGTTGATCTTTACCCACAGGAATACTGTCTGCATTAAAAGCGAGAATATCTGCTGCCATGAGGATGGGGTAGCAAAAAAGACCCATGGTGATCGCTTTATCGGCATCTTGTTTGTTTTCGATATTATCTGTTACTTTGTCTTTATAGGCATGAGCGCGATTGAGCAGTCCTTTTCCTGCAATAGACGTTAATATCCAATTTAATTCAAGGATTTCAGGGATATCTGATTGACGATAAAAAATTGTTTTTTTTGGGTCTAGTCCAAGAGCTAACCAGGTAGCAGCAACATGAAGAATGTCATTTTGGCGACTCTTTGCATCCCATTGTTTGATTAAGGAGTGAAGGTCTGCAATAAAATACAGGTGCTCATGACCATCGTTTTGAGAAGCTAATGCAGGGCGGATACAGCCAATGTAGTTTCCTAGGTGAGGTATGCCTGAAGGAGTGATTCCTGTTAAAACTCGGTGTGACATTATAAAGCTCCAAAACTCTCCGAAGATAAGATCAGAATTATACACAACTCCACTCTAGTTGTTATCTCTGTAGGATGTAAATAGTGTTTTCTTAAAATTGAATACCCGTTGTGTATCTTAAAATGTAATGATTAAAAATTGCACGCAGGTCTATTGAGTAAAATTTCTGTAGGTAACAATCTTTCTAGCCAATAGACGAAGGACTCTGTTACAATGCTCGCCATGTCAGAATCGTTCGATAACAATCACCCTATTTTACAATCACTGAATGATGCTCAGTGTGCCGCTGTCTCGGCTCCCGATGCCCATCGCCTTGTGCTAGCTGGTGCTGGTAGTGGTAAGACTCGTGTTTTAGTGCATCGTATTGCTTGGTTGATGGCAGAGCATCATATTTCGCCGTTTGGTATTCTATCAGTCACCTTTACCAATAAAGCGGCCCACGAAATGCGTTCTCGTATCGAGGCGTTGCGAGGCATACCCTTGAAAGGGATGTGGGTAGGTACCTTTCATGGTTTAGCGCATCGATTGCTTCGTGCTCATTATGAAGCTGCAGAATTACCGGAAAGTTTTCAAATAATGGATAGCGATGATCAGTTGCGACTGATTAAACGCTTAATGCGTGACTTATCCATTGATGATACCAAATGGCCACCAAAACAAATTCAGTGGTTCATTAATCACAGTAAAGAGGAAGGGCGTCGTCCTCAGCAAACCTCATCCAGTGGGGGCTATCATCAGGATGTTATGCAGCAAGTGTACGTCGCGTATGAATCACTCTGCCGACGTAGTGGATTGGTCGATTTTTCAGAGTTACTGCTACGTTCATTGGAATTGCTTCAGCAAAACCCTGATATTGCGCATCATTATCAACAGCGATTTGCTCATATTTTGGTGGATGAGTTCCAAGATACCAACACCATTCAATACCTATGGTTGCAAGCATTAGCCGGTCCTCAAACGATTCTAATGGCGGTGGGAGATGATGATCAATCTATTTACAGCTGGCGTGGAGCTAAGATTGAAAATATCCATCGATTTTCCAGGGACTATCCTGCGTGTGAAACTATTCGCTTGGAACAAAACTATCGTTCAACACAAACTATATTAAACGCAGCAAATGCCGTTATTGAAAACAATCAAGGTCGTCTGGGTAAAGAGTTATGGACTCAGGGTGATCGTGGTGAGTCCATAGAGCTTTATCCGGCATTCAGTGAACAAGATGAAGCCTATTACATTGTAGCGTCAATTAAAGAGTTGCATAGTCACGGATTTCAATACTCTGAAATTGCCCTTCTCTATCGCTCTAACGCCCAATCGCGTGTATTAGAAGAACGTTTATTAGAATCCAAAATACCGTATCGGATATATGGTGGCCAGAAGTTCTTCGAGCGTGCTGAGATAAAAGATGCCCTGGGCTACTTACGTTTAATTGCAAATCGTCAAGATGATGCTGCTTTTGAGCGCATTGTTAACACACCGACACGAGGGATTGGCAATACTACATTAATCAAAATCAGGGAAGGAGCAAGAGACAATGCGGCTTCTTTATGGGATACAGCACAATATTTTATTGAGCAGGGGTTGTTGTCAGGGCGCGCATCCAGCGCATTGCAAGGCTTTACTGATTTAATTGACGCCTTAGATCATTCAACTCAAGAGTCTTCGTTGGGGCAACAGGTCGATCACGTTCTGCAGAAAAGTACCTTGATGGCCCATTATCAAAAAGATCGTTCAGAAAAAGGTTTATCACGTGTAGAGAACTTATCGGAGCTGATTACGGCAACCGAACAGTTTGTTGTTAGTGACGAAGATCATGAATTGACACCATTAGCCGCGTTTTTATCACACGTCGCACTAGAAACGGGAGAGACTCAGTCAGAAGAACACAGTGATTGTGTGAGTTTAATGACTTTACATGCCGCTAAAGGACTCGAGTTTCCAGTAGTGTTTTTAACAGGACTTGAGGAAGGCTTGTTTCCACACAAAATGGCAACCGAAGAGCCTCATGGTTTAGAAGAAGAGCGACGTTTATGTTATGTCGGTATGACACGTGCGATGAAACGCCTAATTATCACGTATGCCGAGTCCCGTCGTATGCATGGATCTGAGCAATATCATCGCCCTTCTCGCTTTATCGCAGAGATGCCGCAGGAGCTCTTGCGGTCAGTGAGGGCAAAAACTAAGGTGACGCGACCGAATGCTTATCAACGTAACACCGGTGTCATGCATCAAAAAAGTCAGGCACGTTATACATCAGGTGCCTCAGCGGGTGCTCCTGGACTCAATTTGGGTGATCGCGTCGCTCATGAAAAGTTTGGTCAGGGGACCATCATAAATTACGAAGGTTCAGGCGATCATGCTCGTGTACAAGTACAGTTTGATGCTCATGGTAGCAAATGGTTAGTGGCGAGTTTTGCTCGATTAACCTTAGTCTGAAAAAACCGGATTCAGTGTTTTGATAAAAAGAACGGATGGCCACTAGCCATTAATTTAGGCCTTTTATTGTGACACAACAAGCGAAAAAGCTCTTGATGAAACCAGTAGGGAGTGATTTTAGAAAATAATCTACCCTTAAGCTTTTTTGCTTTCCAGGTTGTTTTCGCGCATCCAGTCACCACTAATAAATTTACTCATATAGTTGCGAATAGAATCTGGCAAGATAACAACGACTCTGTCATTGGCAGAGAGAAGTTGCGCGGCTTGGAGTGCTCCCCAAACGGCAGCCCCACTCGATCCACCCACTAATAAACCCTCCTCTTTAATGAGTCGTTTAGCCATCATGAAGGAGTTATGGTCATTAGTTTTGATAAATTGATCGATTAAATCACGTTGGAATACATCTGGAAAAAAGTCGTATCCAATACCTTCAACGTGATAATGGTCAACGGTATTACCTCCTCCAAGAATAGACCCTTCAGGATCAACGCCTACTACTTTTACGTGTGGATGAGTGAGTTTGATTCGTTGAGCAATACCAGAGATAGTTCCACCAGTTCCCATACCAGCAACCACCATTGAAAGATTTTCACCTGCAGCCTGCAAAATTTCTTCAGCTGTACCTTGAACGTGTGCCTCAGGATTTTCTGGGTTAGCGTATTGATCGAGTACATGGGCATTAGGCAGTTCATTTTGTAAGCGGTTAGCTAGGGCAATATGGCTGTCTGGGCTGTCAAAAGGTGCATCAGACGGCGTTCGATAGATAGTGGCTCCCAGAGATTCAAGCACGAGTTGTTTTTCTTGACTCATCTTTTCAGGCATTGTAATGATAATATTGTATCCTTTAACGGCGCCAGCAAGGGCAATTCCTATCCCTGTATTACCCGATGTGGGTTCAATGAGCGTATCTCCTGGTTTAATTCGTCCTGCTTGTTCAGCTTTCTCGATCATACGAAAGCCAATTCGGTCTTTCACGGACCCACCAGGATTCATGAATTCACATTTTACCAGCAGTTCACAAGGTAATTCCTGACCAATATGATTAAGTTTTACAAGGGGTGTATTTCCGATAGTATCTAGAATAGTTGGGTATATCACTCAGCTCTCCCTATTTTATCTTTCTAATATGGTATCAACCCCCTACCTTGCGTCAACTATTTAACTCAAAGTTCGTGATTTATACGGTCTTTACATGATGTTTAAATGCGTTAACCTAGGTAAATAAAAAATAAATTGTCATAGTAAGGAGTAATTATGATTGACCCTAAGCATATTAATGAGTTTGTTCAAAAGATTTTGGATGAGCTACCGGATGGCATAAAGGAATTGCCCTCGGAAATGCAAGCACATCTAAAGGCAGGACTACTCGCTGCTTTTTCAAAAATGGAGTTAGTCACACGGGAAGAGTTTGATACTCAGGCGGCTGTCTTACGCAAAACACGGATGAAATTAGAAATGTTAGAAAAGAAAATATCAGAACTTGAATCTAAACCATCGTCTGAATGACCTTCGCAGCAGTTCAATCACGAACCATTGTGGGTGTCTCGACCTCGCCTGTACGTATCGAAGTGCATTTATCGAGAGGGCTTCCCAGCTTTACTATGGTAGGTTTGCCTGAAAAAGCAGTGAAAGAGAGTAAAGATCGGGTACGTAGCGCTCTTTTGAACGCAGGTTTTGAATTTCCAACAAAAAGAATCGTTGTCAATCTTTCTCCTGCAGATTTACCCAAAGAAGGTAGTCGATTTGATGTACCAATGGCTCTGGGTATCTTAATTGCATCAGGCCAATTGCATCAAGATAGTGTGAAGGATTATGAGTGTATGGGTGAGTTAACCCTAGATGGGCAGTTATTGTCTGTTCCAGGTATATTGCCGATTGCTCTCGCTGTTCAAAAGTCGCGTGCTGCTTTGTTAGTTCCTCAAGATAATGTAGCCGAAGCTTCTGTCATTCAATCCATACGAGTATTTGGTGCTGCAACGTTATTGTCTGTGTGTCAGCATTTGAAGGGAATTGTGCCGATACCACCTAATAATATGCGATCAAGACACTCTACAGTCGATCGATATTTAGATATGAAAGATGTTAAAGGCCAAGCACAAGGTCGACGCGCTCTTGAGATTGCCGCGTGCGGCGGACACAGTTTGTTATTAAGAGGTCCCCCAGGAGCGGGTAAATCCATGTTGGCAAGTCGTTTACCTGGGTTATTATCACCAATGACTGTTGAGCAAGCAGAGCAAACGGCTGCGATTTACTCAGTGAGTCAAAATGGATTTCACTCTCATCAATGGTTACGACGCCCTTTTCGAGCTCCTCATCACACTGCCTCATGTGTGGCGTTAGTGGGTGGAGGTAACCCACCCCGCCCAGGCGAAATATCATTAGCGCATCATGGTGTATTATTTTTAGATGAGCTACCTGAATTCCATCGGACTGCGCTGGAGGCTTTACGAGAACCTCTAGAAAACGGTTTCGTGAGTATCGCCAGATCATCACGATGTGTAAAGTTTCCAGCACAGTTTCAGTTAGTTGTGGCAATGAACCCATGTCCATGCGGGTATGCTTCTGATGAATACATAGCTTGTCAATGCAATATAGAAGGTATAAGACGGTATCAAATGAAACTTTCAGGCCCATTACTGGATAGATTGGATATTCATATCGAAATACCACGTTTACAACCACAAGACTGGTTCGGCGATCATACTCACCATCAGGAGTCATCTGACACGATTCGTCAGCGCATCATGGAAGCGCAGCTACGTCAATTAGAGCGCAATAAAGTATTGAATGCGCGTATGACTTCACATCAGTTATCAGCGTGTTGTGCCATTAATCCATCAACACAACGCCTACTTGAGCGAGCTATGACCTTACAGCATTTCTCAGGACGTACCTTGCATCGATTATTATCAATTGCGAGAACTATTGCAGATCTGTCAGGTCTGGATAAGGTCTGTGAGTCGCATGTCCTTGAAGCATTGAGTTATCGCGCTCTGTCATCTGTTGCGACATGAGTACTTGTAGCCTGATAGCTCTGGTCTGATGATGCATTTCGCGTATAATGGCCTCACTTTGCGCCCGTAGCTCAGTTGGATAGAGCGTCGGCCTCCGAAGCCGAAGGTCACAGGTTCGACTCCTGTCGGGCGCACCACTAGCATTATTGATTAATATGAGGCCACTATGTGGTTAGCTGCGTGTATTCGGCAAAGATTTTCCATTTATTTACGTTTAATCAGATGGGATAAGCCCGTTGGTAGTTTGTTGTTGTTGTGGCCAACGTTGTCAGCATTATGGTTAGCGAGTGAGGGTACCCCCTCACTGTCATTGATCATTATTTTTGTGCTGGGCGTTTTCGTCATGCGCGCAGCAGGATGCGTCATTAATGATATTGCAGACCGTCAAATTGATGGTCTTGTGAAAAGAACGCAGGATCGCCCGTTAGCTCAAAAAGAGCTATCCACTTTGGAGGCACTATGTTTTTTTATTACTCTTATCATCATTGCATTGGGCTTGGTTTTATTATTACCGTCCCTATGTTTAATCATAGCTCTATGCGCTTTATGTTTTGCTGTTGTATATCCGTGGACAAAACGGTGGTTGCCCTACCCACAAATCGTATTGGGTATTGCGTTTAATGCAGGAATTCTTATGGCCTATGGTGCAGTTCAGCACACCCTTCCCTTTGTTAGTTGGTTTCTATACATGACTGCAGTGATTTGGACGTTTGGTTATGACACAATTTACGCAATGGTGGATCAAGATGATGACTTGTTAATTGGTATTAACTCTTCGGCAATTAGCCTTGGAAAACAACTTCTTTTTGTTGTTGGTGGTGTATATATCTGTATTATTTTATGTTTACTACTATTAGGGATCATGGTGAAGATGAACCTGTGGTACTACGCGGGTGTGACGTTATGCAGTTTTCTTTTTATTCGTCAGATGTATTGGATTAGGTCCCACGATACCGAGCGTTGTTTCCAAGCTTTTCTAGCAAATCATCGGGCATGGTTGATTCTATTGCTCGGTATTATCGTAAATTATTTATAGTGGGAAGACAGTCTCTATTTAAAAATTAACGTCGATGATACCAAAAGCCACGGCCTGGGCAACCAACTGCGAGGATGAATTAACCTGCATTTTTTGCATAAGGTTGGCACGATGTACCTCCACAGTATTTTTACTGATGGATAATTCATCAGCAATCAATTTTGATGACTGTCCATCAGCAATGAGTTGTAAGATATCAAGTTCTCTTCGGGTTAAAGCATGGATCTGTTTTCTAAAGTCGTCTGTAAGAGCTTGTCTTTTTTTATTGCTCTGATCAGATTTGAGAATAGAGAATACTGAATCAAGTAACTCCTGGTTATTAATCGGCTTCGTGAGAAAATCTTTTGCACCATCTTGTATCGCCTTAACAGCCATACGTACATCAGCATGGCCACTCACAAAAATAATGGGTGTGTTTATAAGTTGTGCTTTAAGTTGTTGGAATAATTGGAGTCCACTCATCCCTGGTAGGCGAATATCACAAATAATACAGTGAATCTCTGTATGGGTGTCCTCTAGGAAAGCTTCTGCCGTCAAATAATGCGTCGATTTAAGTTGTACCGAGTCTAACAAACTCGATAGTACATCGGCAAAAGAAAGATTATCTTCGATTATGGCAAGATGTTTATTCTTAAATGTCATAGTTATTCCATTTTAGGTATGAGGTAAATAATTAAATTTAAGGGCCAAGGTTGGGCGATTAGGCCTCTAGTGCTCATATCGCATCGAGTATAAGAATAATTATGCCCTATGCCAATAGTACTTATCGTGAGAAGGACACACAGATGGTAAAGTTTATAATTAGTAAGTAGTTATTTTTAACTAAGACTAAGAGGTTGATTAAAAGTGACCAATTAAAGAGTGATCACATTGATAGAGGATACATTTTATCATCGTTCACTTCAGTGAATATTTGAAGACACATTAAGCGGGCGCCCTAAATACTCTTTTTCTAACGGTTTGGATTGGAGTACCGATGGGAACTATGCCGGAAATATCCGGGAGTGTATTTGTCTGAGAAGAAGATTTATCCTTGGCTCCAGAAGAGGCATTAGAGGCAGTGAATAAACTATGACTTAAGTTTGGCAATGGAGCACTTTTTGAGGGGGATAGTTTTTCACTTAAATTAGCATTAAATATTTGACGATGATACCTGAAAATCTCTTTTGTAGAATGAGCATTCATCATAGCTAAGATGCTCATCCAATCTTTACATAGGTTTGCAATATTTGGGTAGCGTTCCCCCTGACCTTGAATGCTGTATCTATGCATGATCACAGGTTCTGATGCCAGGTTTGTCATACTGTTAAATGTATAGAGCACGGGTAAAAAAATCGTGTTCTTCGGTATCATAAAGGGGTATATCGTAATGACTGTATGAAAAAACCTAGCATATTCCGGCCTATCGTCAATGAAGATCACTTTTGTTATCTCACTATGATGCATTGCAGAAAAATGCATGTGTAGCAGCAAGGTCGTGAACTTACTACTATCACTATATATAGCGTCCTGATTAAAAAGATGAGGCCAATTTAATTCAACATTCGCTTGGCGAAAATAAGAACTCTGATCAGAGGGTTGATTAATGAGCCACTGCTGGAAAGACTGACCGTGTATGTTCTTTTGTTGTCTAATCCATGATTCTAACTCTAACTCACTATTTAGCCAAGGTGAGGGTTCTTGTAATAAGTGACAAGGCTGTGTTTTAGAGGGTGAGATGAATAAGTCGGGTAGAAGGAAGGTCTCTAAGGTGATAAGAGCGTCATCAATGATCTTCATATCTTGGAGTGACTGTTTCATGGCTCGAAGACTGTAATAGATTGATCCATTAAAGTGAGTTTGAACTCTCAAAGGCGCATGAGTGGTTTTAGTTTGCCAAGCATTCATCATCATACCAAGAAGATCATGTGAAAAAGATTGTCTCAGTGAGGCACATGCCAGTGTGATTTTATGAATGTCTTTTGTCTGAATGGATAATTGTTCTTGGATTATGAAGCCAAGGATATTCTTTGCTTCTTCAGGATGGTGGCGGTACTGTTCAAGCAATGAACCATCGTGATCACCACAGATATAAAGAGAAGTCATGGAAATACAACAGTTGTAATAGTCATTATTACTATAGCTTCGTTTTAGCATAAAAACGATTGATCAAGGATACTTAATTTACAGTTAATATTTCTGCAGGCGTAAGTTTGATTATTAAATAATTATGCCAAAAAGTCGCTTACTTAAGTTGAAAAAGTATGGGCTCCGATGACAGGTCAGTGATTTTTTTATGATTAATCTAAGCGCATCAACATGCTGTTTACCCATAAGCCAATACCAATGGCTGTGACAATCCATGGAATAAAAGAAAGGTTGGGTTCGACGACGCTGATTAAACCAATGACGGTGGTCAAAATACCTGCGTACATAACGAGCCCGTGCTTAGTCTCTTTAAACGTTTTCTTGGCATAATGTTTTCTAAAACGTTGATTCTTTTCGAAGGCATCGAGAACGTCAAAAGCCATCCCGGGAACACGAATAGCTTTTTCTAGAAGAGGGCCCCATTCGTGGGCGCCAACCTGCAGAACTTTTTTAAGGCCGTGTTGCTCTTTAATCCATTGTTCAAGAATAGGCAGAGCGGTTTGCCAAAGATCTAACTCAGGGTAGAGTTTGCGACCCAGTGATTCGATACCAATGAGTGTTTTTTGTAATAGCATGAGTTGAGGCTGAACTTCCATTTTAAATTGCTTGGCGGTTTGAAATAATCGTAGGAGTAAATTCGCAAAAGAAATTTCAGACAGAGGTCTATCAAAAATCGGCTCACAAACCGTTCGGATAGCCGCTTCAAGTTGATCAACTCGTGTAGTGGGTGGTACCCATCCAGATTCGATATGCAGTTCTGCAACACGGTAGTAATCATGTTTAAAAAAGGCGAGTAAGTTTTCTCCTAGATAAAGTTTGTCTTCGGCATTCAGACTGCCCATAATGCCGAAATCAACACCCAAGTACATGGGATTTTCAGGATCATCGATATCGATAAATAAGTTGCCAGGGTGCATGTCAGCATGAAAGAAGCTATCTCTAAACACTTGTGTGAAAAAGATTTCTACACCGTACTGTGCAAGTTTTTTTAGATTGACGTGTTTATTTTTTAGTGTGTCAATATCAGAAATGCGAACACCGTAGATACGCTCCATTACTAGAATGTTGATATGAGTGTAATCCCAGTAAATTTTAGGGACATAGAGTTGAGTGGAATCTTTAAAGTTTCTCTTCAGTTGAGCAGCACTGGCTGCTTCGCGCATGAGATCTAATTCATTAAAGATGGTGTGCTCAAATTCTTTGACCAGCCCGATCAAATGTAGACGTTGAGAGCCAGGTAAGAAAATCTCAATTAGACGTGCTACAAAAAGCATTAGCTTGAGATCTTTTTTTAGCGTTTTTTTAATATTGGGTCTTAAAATTTTAACAATGACATCGCTACCATCAGGTAGAGTTGCCGCATGTACCTGAGCGACTGATGCGGAGGCCATAGGTATTTCATCGAACGACGCAAAGATATCATTAGCATCTTTTTGAAAGGTTTTTTGAATAGCTGCATGAACATCTTTAGATTTAAATGGCTTTACTTGATCTTGAAGTTTTTCAAGCTCCAAGATGATATCGGGTGGGAAAAAGTCTCCACGTACAGAGAGCATCTGGCCAAATTTCACAAAAATAGGCCCTAGTTTTTCAAGAGCTTTACGTAACGCCACGCCGCGTGGCTCAGATTTAACGAACCATTTGAAAATATTAATTCTACTTAATACCCGAAGGAGTTTCGATTGGCTACCAAGCAGCTGCCGAGTCAGCGTGTAGCCTAATAGTGTGGCAATGATGCGTATGGCACGAAAAAGTTGAGAGGGTGTAATCATGATGACGGACCTGAGTGCAGTTGTAGACGTTGGATACGAGCTTCTAAACGTTCGATATCTTGTTTGAGCACAGCAATATCAAGATAGTGCTGTTCAATATCGTCTATTGTTGGCAGAAAGCGTGCTTCATGAAAGACATAGTCTTTAACTGAGTTTTTTAATTGACCAATGACGCGACAAGCTACATTTTTTAGTTGTGTTGTATGGTATGAAATTTGATGAGCCAGTGTATCACCGGTAAGCTGCGCAAGGTGTGCTTCCCAATCAATGTTAACGTGCTTGAATAGATGACTTAATTTTTCAGCTATAGCCAAGTCACCACTGACTGTCATTTTGTTTTGAAACACAGCAGATTGACTACCTTTGTTCATAGCGACGATTAGAAAGCTTGGCAGAGTGCCACTAATAATGGTACTGGCGGGTTCGTGATGGTTATCTAAGACAGAGATATGATTTTCATTAAAAAGTAAGAAAAAGGTAACTTGGAGGTCAGTAAATTCAATTTTGATACACTTTCCAAGTAAAGGTGTCAGCGCCTCGTGAATGGAAGGGTCGAGCGTGAGACAACGGTTGAGTGCTGATTCTATTCCAGAGAGTACTAGTGTTTTCATTAGTATTTCATTCCTTTGTGAAGAGCAACGATTCCCCCGGATAGATTATGATAACTACAATCTTCAAAGCCCGCTGTTTCCATCATCCTTTGTAAGGTGATTTGGTCTGGGTGTTTTCGTATGGATTCAGCCAGATATTGATAGCTATCCCTGTCTTTAGCAATCCACTCACCCATACGAGGCAAGCATTCAAAAGAGTAGAAATCATAGGCTTTACTCAAGGCTGGCGAGATAGGTTGAGAGAACTCTAAGATTAATAAACGACCTCCTGGAGCAAGACAGTGATACATGGACTTTAAAGCCTGCTGTTTATCAGTGACGTTTCGCAAGCCAAATCCTATGATAATACGATCAAAGGTATGCTCCTCAAAGGGAAGGCATTCTGCATTGGCTTGAACAATTTTAATTCGGTTGATGTGACCTGAGTCCATAAGACGTTGTGTTGCAACATCTAACATTGCTTGATTAATATCTGCTAAGATGACCTCACCGTTGTCACCGACTTTTTCACTGATTTTTTTGGCAAGGTCTCCTGTGCCTCCAGCAAGGTCGAGAACACGATGACCTTTCTGGAATGCCCCATGTTGTATTGCAATTTGCTTCCAAATACGATGTAGTCCGAATGACATCACATCATTCATGATGTCGTATCGTGATGCTACGGAAGTGAAGACGTCTGCTACTTTATCAGTTTTCTCTGAGACAGGAACTTCTTGGTACCCAAAATGTGTGGTTTCTTCTTGTTTCATAACGATAATCATAGCTGAAAGCGACATCACCATAAAGCAAAAAAACGATTTCTGACTAGTTTCAGTGTTGCATTGTGTGTATAAGATCAGAGGCAGTATCATCTTGACCTTGATAAAGGGGTTTATCGGCTAAAATGCGGTATCTCTTTGAAAGTAGACTAGGTGAGCAAGGGTGATAGTTCCAAAGACTCAGGTTGGTTGATAGTAAAAGCTTGCACTGTTCTTGTGTTGAAAGTGCCTAGTAAGACGAAATCAGTAAAAAATCGCTTATATTATGACCACCCGTTGACTGTGGATTGAGTTGTAGTGTTTCACAGTATTTTTTTATGAGGCTGATTGTGTTAGTACGTTGCACTGTAAGAGTAAGGATGGAAAGTTATTGGCGTCATTGCCACGTGCTGTCCTATGATTAATCACGACTCTAAGTGGTAGACTCACCTCGTCCAATGATTCAGGTAAGGGTCTGATATTCTAGCTGGATAGTTTTCCAGTGATTTTTCTGATGGCTGAATGTTTTAAAGAGGGTAATTCAATGACTTATACAGTATTAGTGACTTGTCCTAGGAATATGGAGTATTTGTTAGAAGAGGAATTATCCTCACTGGGAGTTACTGTGGACCGAGTTTCCCCACTAGGGGTGTTCGCTCAGGTGGATTTAAGATCGATGTATCATGTGTGTTTATGGTCACGATTAGCTAATCGTATTCTACTCCCTCTATTCAAAGGTGATGTGAATGATGTTAAAGCGCTCAGTCAATTGTGTGCTCAGTTTGATTGGTCTAGTGTATTTTCAGTCGATCGATCTATCGCGATTGACTATTACGGTGAGTCACGATTTGTCAAAAACACCATGTATGGCGCGCAGCTGGTTAAAGATGCGATTGTTGATTATTTCAAACCAACGGGTCAGCGTCCGAGTGTCGATAAGCAAAAGCCTGATATTCGCTTACAAGCGCATTGGCGACGTGGTGTCTTAACCGTTAGTCTAGATGTTGTGGGTTATAGTTTGCATCAACGTGGCTATCGCCAACAAACTGGACGAGCGCCACTGAAAGAAAACCTTGCAGCGGCGATGTTGATTCGTGCAGGTTGGCCTGTGATATCAGAACAAGACGGTTCATTTGTTGACCCTTTTTGTGGGTCTGGCACCTTATTGATTGAAGCAGCATTAATGGCCGGTAATCGAGCTCCTGGATTATTTCGTGATGATCAGTCATTGATGTATTGGGAAGGGCACGATCGTGATTTATGGGAAACCCTTAGGCAAGAAGCTGTGTTGGCACAGAAACCAATATCCAATACATTTTATGGGTTTGATCAAGATGCAAAGATGATCGCATTAACACAGTCTTGTGTGACTCAATTAGGCTTTGATCAACAGGTGATTTTAAAGCAGCAGCCAATCACGGCATTACCGACCTTAGCATCGCCAGGATTAATGGTCAGTAACCCACCTTATGGGGAGCGTTTAGACAGCATCGAACGTTTGCTGCCTGTGTATCAAGCATTAGGGAAGGGATTATATGAGCAGTGTCAAGGCTATCAAGCAGCTATCTTAACCACAGAGCCACTGTTAGCAAAGGCGATTGGATTAAAATCACATAAGCAGTACCATTTTTTTAATGGCCCATTAAAAACATCGTTGTATTGCATCGATATGACACCGGATAATCAGTACCGTTCTTCTGATGCACATCAATTAAATGAAGCTGAGACCGGATTACTGAATCGGCTTAATAAAAATAAAAAACGCTTATCAGGTTGGTTAAAAAAAGGCGTAACTAACTGTTATCGTTTATATGACGCTGATATACCCGAATATGCGTTTGCCGTTGATATCTATGATGATTGGGTGCATGTGCAGGAATATAAGCCACCAAAATCGATTCCTGAGCATAAAGCTCAGCAACGCGTGATCGATATGTTAAAAGTCTTACCGCGAGTACTAGATATTCCCGCTAAGCATTTGGTGTTGAAGCAACGTCAACGACAAAAGGGTACGCAGCAGTATCAACCTTTAGCACGTGATAAAAAAACACACGTGGTGCAAGAAGGGCAAGCAAAGATTCAAGTTAATTTACACGATTATTTAGACACAGGTTTATTTTTAGACCATCGTCGTCTTCGTTTATTATTTGCAGATTCACTGGCCGGCAAAAGATTATTAAATTGTTTTTGTTATACCGGAGTGTTTAGTTTACAAGCAGCATTGGGCGGTGCGATAACCTATAATGTGGATTTATCAAGAACTTACTTGCAGTGGGCCAAAACTAATTTTCGGTTAAATCAATTACCTATCAATCAACATGAATTTATTCAAGCCGACTGCTTAACGTGGTTAAAACAAGATCGTAGTCAGCAGTTTGATGTGGTGTTATTAGACCCGCCTAGTTTTTCTAATTCAAAACGTATGGAGCAGGTGCTCGATGTTCAGCGTGACCACGTTACTTTAATTGACTGTGGAATGAAGCATTTGGTTGAGGGTGGGGTATTATATTTTTCAACTAACTTGCAATCCTTTCGGTTAGATGAGGTCGTTACCACGAATTATCGCGTGGAAGATATTACGTATCAAACAGTGGATGAAGATTTCAATCGTCTGAGAAAGCCTCATCAATGTTTTAAAATTCAAAAAAATTAATACATGATTTTAGGGTTGTTTCATTGCGTGGAACGCTATTAAATAGTGCTCAGTAGAAGTCAATCATCAAGGAAGATGTTATGAGTCAAGAATCTCGTTGCCCGGTAATGCATGGGGCGATGACCCGTCAAGGTGATGAACGAACATCGAATAAAGATTGGTGGCCAAATCAATTAAATCTTTCTATTTTGCATCAGCATTCACAAGCGTCTAACCCTCTTGAAGCATCGTTTAATTACCGTGAGGCCTTTGAGAGCTTAGATTACTTTGCTCTCAAAGAGGATTTAACACGTTTAATGACCGATTCCCAATCTTGGTGGCCTGCGGATTATGGGCATTATGGACCTTTTTTTATTCGCATGACATGGCATGCTGCCGGTACTTATCGGACAGCTGATGGGCGTGGGGGCGGCGGTACGGGCGCACAACGTTTTGCACCCTTAAATAGCTGGCCAGATAACGGTAACCTTGATAAAGCGAGACGCTTACTGTGGCCAATCAAACAAAAGTATGGACAGAAAATTAGCTGGGCTGATCTTTTAATATTGGCAGGTAATGTAGCTATTGAGTCCATGGGTGGTTATACCATCGGGTTTAGTGGTGGACGAGAAGATATTTGGGCTCCTGAAGAAGATATCTACTGGGGACTAGAAAAAGCCTGGTTAACTAATCAGCGATACCGTGGTGATCGTGAACTGGATTTACCTTTGGCTGCGGTACAAATGGGATTAATTTATGTGAACCCTGAGGGTCCTGATGGCAACCCAGATCCTGTAGCGAGCGCGCGAGACATTCGTGAGACCTTTGCTCGAATGGCAATGAACGATGAAGAAACAGTTGCCTTAACAGCTGGTGGACATACTTTTGGTAAAACGCACGGTGCAGCACCGGATTCATTTTTAGGCCCTGAACCCGAAGGAGCACCCATAGAAGAGATGGGGTTGGGTTGGAAGAATAGCTTTCAAACCGGTAAAGGCCGAGATACCATCACGAGCGGCTTAGAGGGGCCATGGACACCGAATCCAGCACAGTGGGATCATGATTATTTTAGAATTTTGTTGGGGTATGAATGGGAATTAAAGAAAAGTCCGGCAGGTGCGCATATTTGGGTGGCTGTTGATCAGCCAGAGGAAGACATGGCGCCACAAGTGGATGATGCTTCTGAAAAAGTTCCTACCATGATGACTACTGCCGATATGGCTATGCGTGAAGATCTAGCCTATCGCAAAATATCAGAACGATTTCTACAAGATCCAGAAGCATTTAAACAAGCATTTGCACAGGCCTGGTTTAAGTTGTTGCATCGCGACATGGGGCCTCGGTCTCGGTACCTTGGACCTGAAGCACCAAAGCAATCCTTTATATGGCAAGATCCAATACCTGAAGGTTCAATAGATTACGATGTTGAAGCAGCTAAGCAACGTATTTTATCCAGTGATTTATCAGTGGCCGAGTGTATCGAAACAGCATGGGCGAGTGCATCCACCTATCGCGGGTCTGATCGACGCGGTGGTGCCAATGGTGCTCGCATTCGATTAGCGCCACAAAACCAATGGGCTATAAACAAACCCGATCAATTAGCTAAAGTGCTTTCGATACTCGAACCCATTGCTCAGGAAGTCGGCGCTTCTGTTGCTGATATTATTGTGCTGGCTGGTAATGCAGCGATTGAAAAAGTTAGTAGCATGTCAGTTCCTTTTACTCCTGGTCGCGGCGATGCAATGCAGGCAGAGACTGATGTAGATTCTTTTGCGGTGTTAGAACCAAAGGCAGATGGCTTTCGTAATTATTACGATGCAACCGTAAATGTATTACCAGAAGATGCATTGTTAGATCAATCGCAACTATTAGGGTTATCTGCACCTGAGATGACGGTGTTAATCGGAGGGTTACGTGCACTCGGTGTGACACAAGAGGGTTTGGGTCGATTCGATCAAACGACACCGACGTTAACACCGGTGTTTTTTCGTCAATTATTATCCATGGATGTAGAATGGCACGCTACCGATGGCGACTGGGTGTATCAAGCTGTGTGTCGAGAATCAGGGGAGCTACGATGGCAGGCTTCACGGATAGATTGTTTGCTGGGCTCTAATTCCCAGTGTCGAGCATTAGCAGAAGTGTATGCGGCAGATGATGCAGAGCAATCTTTCAAAGCAGCGTTTATTCAAGCT
>MDTC01103919.1_pt1 | contig 44927 bp, 32 predicted proteins | sample 811181 | NCBI WGS metagenome assembly MDTC01 (sample SAMN05326644, study PRJNA326480) | marine metagenome | isolation source: seawater | place: Pacific Ocean: North | collected 2011 | reverse complement strand
GGTCACGGCTTCAAAAGATCAATTAAAAGAAGCTTTGGACATGATTAATATTGTACCAAATCCTTACTATGCATTTTCTGAATATGAGAGAAATAGATTAGAAACAAAAGTCAAGATTACGAACCTTCCTGAGCAGTGTACAGTGAAAATATACACTGTCAATGGAAAGTTAGTTAGAGAATTTAAAAAAGATTCCCCAATTACCTCTTTGGATTGGGATTTGACAAATTTCAAGGCTATACCTGTGGCTTCTGGAATTTATTTGATTCATGTTTCCGTGCCGAATATAGGAGAACGTGTTTTGAAATTCTTTGGAGGTATGAGACAGGTTGATTTACAGGGTATATAATAGAAAAAAGAAATAATTAGTTATGAAGAATAGTATAAAAATTGCGTTCGTTCTTTTGTTTTTTTCTCCAATAGTTTTCTCGGGGAACGAGGATCGAGTTGGATCTGCAGGGGCTTCACATTTGTTAATCAACCCTTGGGCTCGGAGTTCTGCTCTTGGTGATGTGGGTATTGCTTGTGCAAATGGTCTGGAAGCTTCTTATATGAATATTGCAGGTTTGGCTTTTACGGATCAAACCCAAATAAAGTTTAATTATAGTAACTGGATGGGTAGCGCTGGTATTTCTTTCAACTCTGCTGGTATTGCGCAACGTGTATCTGAATCTAGTGTGATTGCTATTAGCATTCAGTCTATGAATTATGGCGATATTCCAATTACTACTGTTGAAAATCCAGAGGGGAATATAGGTTTCTTTTCTCCTAGAACAAATGTTTTTAATTTGGGATATGCACGAACATTTTCTTCAAGTATTTATGGGGGAATTAATTTAAAGGTTATTTCGGAAAATATCTCCAACCTAAAAGCAACTGGTATTGCAATAGATGCTGGTATACGTTATGTTACCGGAGAGCAAGAGCAAATTAAATTTGGTATTACCCTTAAAAATGTAGGGCCCGTAATGAAGTATAAAGGTGATGGTTTAGCTCAGCAAGCCGCTTATGTTACGACAGGATTTATTGCTTCTCTTGAAGAGCGTTCATCTGCTTTTGAAATGCCTTCTTTATTATCAATAGGAGGTTCGTATGATTTCATTTTTAACGAAAGCAACAAACTAAACTTAGGTTTAGGTTTTACAGCCAATTCTTTTTCGAATGATCAATACAGAATTGGTTTAGACTATGGAATGACAAACGAGAGAATGGCCTTTAACATTAGAGGTGGTTATGTTTATGAAAAGAATTTATTGGATATTGAAAATCGGTCTAACGCATTAGTTGGTCCAACCGCAGGTTTTTCAATTGATGCGCTGGTTGGCAAAAGCAAAAATGCATTAGGTGTTGAATATTGTGCTCGATTTGCAGGTATTTTTGGAATTATACATACCTTAGGAGCAACAATAAGCTTAAAATAGCCATCAAATTTATTATAATCCTTGATTTAGGCCCTACACGGGCCTATTTCTATATTTACATTATATTATGTCGAAGATTAATTATTATACTCCGGAAGGTCTTCAAAATCTCAAGGATCAGCTTTCTGAACTTAAAACCGTTCAACGTCCAGCTATTTCTCAGCAAATAGCTGAAGCTCGTGATAAAGGAGATCTTTCCGAAAATGCTGAATATGATGCTGCAAAGGAAGCGCAGGGTATTTTAGAAATGAAGATTTCAAAGTTAGAGGCAGTAATTGCGAATGCAAGGCTTATTGATGATACAAATATTGATAATTCAAAGGTTTATATTTTATCGAAGGTTAAAATTAAGAATGTGAAGAATGGTATGGAGATTGATTACACTTTGGTTGCAGAAAATGAGGCGGATTTGAAAAGTAGGAAAATTTCTGTGGAGTCTCCAATAGGAAAAGGTTTGTTGGGTAAATCTAAGGGTGACGTAGCCGACATTGATACACCTGGTGGAGTTATGCAATTTGAAGTTGTTGAAATATCAAGGTGATGTGCAGTATTTTCTCTAAAATCATTGACGGTATTATTCCCTGTTATAAGATCGCAGAGAATGATTATTTTCTGGCTTTCCTAGATATTCAGCCTCTTGTGGAAGGTCATACTTTGGTTATTCCCAAAAAAGAGATTGATTACGTATTCGACCTTGATGATACTACGCTAAAGGAGATGATGATTTTCACAAAAGTAGTTGCGAAAAAGTTACGAGCTGCTATTCCATGCAATCGAATTGGAATTTCTGTCATTGGTCTTGAGATACCGCATGCCCATATCCATCTGGTTCCCATAAATGCAATTGATGATATGAATTTCAGTAAACAGAAACTGGAGTGCTCACATGAGGAAATGATGATGATACAACAACGTATCGTTGAGCAAGCCTGAATTAAGTCTATTTAAGTTCAAAGTTCGTATAAAATGTTAAGGTGCCTGAATACCCTTTTACAGAAACGGTAAATGGTATGGATTGGTGTCCATTCAATCCTTTAGTATCAAATATTAGTGTTATATCGGTCTTTTCATTGGGGAGCAATTCGATTTTTTCACTGCTGATTTTTTTGACTGCAGTATTTTTTGGCAAAGTAATCACGATTTTTTCACTAGACCAATTTTTAATGGAGAATGAGTTTGATAAAATAACTCCTCTTTCTTTGTATCCTAGATTTCGTAACAAAATATCCGATTGTATTGGTAAGGTTGATTGATCTCTATCAATTTTAATGTGTTCGATTTGAATTCGGCGTTCTATTCCCGCTGCTTTTGAAAAAACTGACTCACTTTTAGTTAAAGGATCGTCGCTAATATTTTGGTCAGCCGCATACTCACCAAACGGAAGATAAACAAAACTTAATTTAGGTTGGATATTATCTATATAAGGTTTGAATACTTCATTATCAACGGATTTGAAGTAGTTAATGAGTGAAAAAATTCTTCTTTGGGTAAGATTTACATTATATGCTGTTTTCGCGATGGGGCTTGCATACCCTTTGATGCCTAATTCAATTTTTGCCCCTGATTCAAGCTCTTTTCGTAAAAATGATTTCAAAGTGTCTAGCATTACAGCACCAAAATCAACTTGGTTTTCAAAGAAATCTGTTAGGTCGTTTAGGTAATGTTCTGCTTTTTCCGTTGAAAGATTTTTAATTAATTCTGTTTTGTAAAAAGTATAATTCTTGACATATTCGTCATAAGTTTGGAGATAGGTTTTCTTAGTTGTTGTTTTAAGGGTTCTGGCATCGGGCTCATCATTCTTAAAATAAAGTGTAATGGGCAATAGGGTTTCAATTTTATCTTTCAGAACCACCTTATCCTCACTATCTTCTTCTGCTATGAGCTCAATGATGGGGTAGGCTGCATAAATATCACTGCAGCATGTGGGGTTTTTGGAGTAGTATCCACCTTTTTTATTTGATGAGATATAAATACTATCATGATGACTAAAATAGTAAAGGTCGTTGGCAGGACTATTTATTGGCATCCCTAAATTTATCGGGTTTGAGAATAATCCTTCTACATAATTGCTGAAATTTACATCATATCCACCAAATCCATTATGCCAAGTGGAAGAAAAAAATAAGGCATTTCTCGTTGTGTCGTAAAATGGAGTGACCTCATTTTCTACAGAGTTTAGTACTCTAATATTTATTGCATCTTTGAAGTTTAGCCCATCTATGCTTTCAGCATACCACAAATCCATTCCCCCATTACCTCCTTTTCTATTAGATGAAAACAATAACACTTCTTTCTCATCAATTCTTGTATAGAATGGCATTGTGGTGTTTGCACCTTTTTCATTTACCTGAAAGCCTAATGTATCAGTTATAAACCATGTACTATCATTCTTTTGCGCTACGACAATTTTACATGTGTATTTGAAGTCTTCATCTTCGCAAATACTGAAATAGTATTTTGACCCGTCCAAAGAGAAGCTTCCATTTCCATAGTTTAAATTTGTATGAAAAAGGTCAGTATTTATCTCTGATTTTTGGAATTCACCAATGTCATTTCTTTCACTATAGTACAACTTTGTTCTGTAGGCCGGATCATACACTTCTTCGCCATTGTTCGAGGAATCAGCCTTAAGTGCTGAGAAAATTAATCGATTATCTTGAATTGTGTGCCCAAACTCTGCATCATAAGTATTGACTGTTTCAGGAAGGTGTATTAAAGGAGTAAATTCTGATGAGTCTAATAGATTTTCAATTGCCCATGAACAAGATTCAATTTCTCTTAAAGATTTATTATAAAAGGCAATATTCTTGTGCTTTTCTAACTTTTTCGCACTCAATTTAAACGTATTTAAAGCCTGCTTGTATCGACCATTCTGTTTTTGCATTAAGGCCAAGTTTAATAGACTATTAGGGAATATTTTTGTTTGCTCACGTGCATATACTTTTGCATAATAAGTCTCAGCTTCTGAGTAATCCTTGTATGCACGGAGTGTTTCAGCATATTTCCATAATAACTTGATGGAATTAGAATCCTTTTCGAGTGCTTGCTTGTAATACTTAAGAGCATAGTAATAATCTCTTTTACCATACTGCTCATCTGCAAAAGCGATAATCTTTTTTAGCTTCTGCTGTGTATTTCCAAATATCGAGAAGCTAATGCAAAAAATGAAAACTAAATGAAGTCGGGACATACTCTATGGAGGATTCTTTTAGGTTTGAATTTTTTTATAATATAACGAACTGCGAATTCTATACCTCCTCTTGCGTGACTGGCAGGAGATAATTTAGAGAAATTTATATCGTAACTAATTCCAACAAATAGATCAGCAAAATCATATCCGAAGCTGATATATGCAGCATCTTTGTTCCGATACCATAAGCCTCCATATATTGCGGCATATTTTTTTTTCGGGTGGTTTAAATAATATTTCCCTGAAGTCCCAATCAAAAATTCCTTATACACGTCTTGCACACTATATTGTGCACTAGGAATTAGATCCCATTTTTCATTGAGTTTGAAAGTTGCTTTTACAAAGGAGTTACTTCTTACTGCTCGTTTAATCTCCAAATCGTAAAACCCCTGATTTGGTCTGTTTAAGTTAAAAGCACTTGTTCCCAATATCATCTTGAATCGATCATTTTTTCGCCATTCGTATATGAATCCTATACCCAAGCTAGCGTTTGTTTTTCGAACATTTTGATAATTCTCAAAAGTAGGTGTATTGGGATTAAAAACATATCCAGTGTATTGCGTATCAAAATAAAGGGCATCCCAGTTTATCTGTCTATGGTTCATTCCAAAGTTAATTCCGGATCGAATGACATGCGTAGAGTCAGTATCTAATTGGATAGCATACGAAACATTACCTTGGATTTCTATAGTGCGGAATCTGCCGTCACCAGCCTGGTCATTAAACATACTTAATCCAAATCCAAAATTTTTATATTTCGAATCAATAGAGAAAGCAATGGTATTATAGGGTAAAGTAACACTTCTCCATTGATCTCGATAATTTCCAATGAATCGATAGTCACCATCAAAATGTCCTGCATTTGCTGGATTTTGAAAAAGTTGATTGTCATTGTATTGAGACCAATGTACGTCCTGAGCAATAGAGATGTTTTCGATTAAAAAGGATAAAAGTAGAACCCAGAGATAGAGATACTTGTACATATGATTTTATGTTCGATATTCCAAGATACGACAAAAAAAAATGAAAATTAAATCAGGGTGTGCTTTGAGAAACTGGAATAATTTTTCCGTTCATAAAATCACCCTGAGTCATAGCAAAAGTATATATATAGGAGGCAATTTCTACAGGGGAGTGTGGTGCTTTGAATCCTGGGAAAGCTTCTTCTAGCATTTCAGTTTGAACGGCACCTAAACATAAGCAATTCATCTTAATTCCCGAATCTTTATATTCTTCCGCAAAAAGCTCCGTGAAAGAACATAAAGCAGCTTTGGATGTGCTGTAAGCTGTCAAGCCAGGAAACTTTGCGGAGCCTTGAAATCCACCCATTGAACTAATATTCACAATGTGGCTCCCAGAAACATTCATTTTAGTAATGACCGCCTGCACGAATTGCATAATTCCGATAACATTGATTTGGTAAGACTTGAGGAAATCCTGGTGACTCAGCTTGTCAAAGCTATTTTTTACTAAATAACCTGCATTATTTATTAAAACATCAATGGGCCCAATTTTAGTGATAACGTCAGAGATTTTTTTTTCATCAAAAAACTCAAGATCTAAATGGTGCGTTGAAACGTTGCTGAGCTTATAAAAGTTATCTTTCATGAGCTTATCTTTCCTTGCGAAAGCAAAAACCTTATTTGAAGGTTCTTTTGCGGCTTCTTCAACCAGAGCTTTACCTATTCCAGTGCTTCCACCAATAATTATAATTGTTTTATTCATCGAATGATATTTTTAATGAATCACTTGTTGGAAATGCTTGACATGTTAAAATATAGCCATCCTTTACTTCATCATCGCTTAGAGAATAATTTAGCTTCATATCCGAGCTACCTTCCAGTACTTTTGCCTTACACGAGCAACAAACCCCGCCTCTGCATGAGTATGGAGCATCCATACCTTCTTCCTCAACAGCATCTAAAATAGATCGAGAACCATCCTCTATCGTAAATTGAAAATCTTCGTCATCCAGAATAACCGTGACTTCAGCACTTCCCGAATAGCTCTCTTTTTTCGCTTCAATACCTAGTGAGACAGGTGTTGTAAATAACTCGTAAATTATTTTATCTTTTGCGACCCCAAAAAATTCTAAGGCCTCAATGCAGCAAACAATCATTTCTTCGGGTCCACAGATTAAAAAAGCATCACTTTGAAGCAAACTTAAATCAGCTTTTATAAAGTCAGTTAGGCTACTTTTATCAATTCTTCCTTCTTTTGCGCCTGGTTCATTTATACGGCTGTAAAAAAGATATGTTTGTAATTGTGGAATTTCAGAGATCTCACTCAAAAACATCGTTTCTTCTTGTGATTTATTTCCAAAGAGCAGTTTGAATTTTTGATCTTTTGTTTTTGATTTCAAAATCGAAAGAATTGGCGTTATACCACTTCCGGCTGCAATCGTTACTATTGTATTTGCACCAGTCGGAATGGTGAAATTTCCTTGAGGTGAAGAAAAATAAAGGGTGTCGCCTTCTTTTGCCTCATTAACGAACCAATTAGATACAGTACCATTTTCTATATATTTCACACCGATGGATAGCGGCTCATTTTTAGCGCTACAAATAGAATAAGACCGGCGTTCTTCTTTACCTTTAATTTCTTTAATTATATTGATATATTGCCCAGGAGTAAATATAAATTTTGCCAATAATTTATCTGGGATGTCAAAATTTACTTTAACTGCATAATTATTTAGTCGAGTAATTGAGGAGATTTTTATTTCAAAATAACCGTTATATTTTTCTTTTTTAAAAAGTCCTCCGAATATCCCCATCAAAATTACTCGTCGAATGTTACTATTACTTTTTCTGCTGTAGGATGCGCTTGACAGGTCAAAATATAACCTCTATCTAATTCATCTTGTTCAAGAGCATAATTTACATCCATCTCTGCACTGCCCTCTAATACTTTAGCTTTACAAGTACAGCAAACTCCTCCTTTACATGCATACGGCACGTCCAGACCTGTTTTTTGCGCTGCATCAAGAATTGAAACATCATTGGTGTTCAAAGTAAACTCATACTCATCTCCATCCATGACAAGAGTTATTTGACTATCTGCTTTATTTTTAACAAGGCTTTTTACTTTTTCTTTTTTATCGTATCCAGTACCAAATAGTTCGAGATGAATTTGCTTTGAATGCATACCTTGTTCGAGCATGACTTCCCGAATATCTAAAGTCATTTTTTCTGGACCACAAATGAAAACGTCATCTATCTTGGACTGATTGAAGTAAGATTTAAGCAACATTTCACACTTAGCTTTGTCTATTCTGCCTTGCTGCATTGCATTACCTAGGTTTTCTCTAGATAAAATATGTACGACACTCATCTGATTCAGATAGGTATTTTTTAATGCTTCAATTTCCTCTTTGAAGATGATTGAGTTGATCCCCCTGTTACCATAAATGAGGTTTACATAACTATTGGGCTCATGACGAAGTATACTCTTTAGGATGGAAAGAATAGGAGTTATACCGCTTCCTGCAGCAAATAGTGCATAATTCTTCTCGTTAGATGCATTGGGGATATGCTGGAAATTCCCTGCGGGCAACATTACTTCAATACTGTCACCTATTTTAATTTGATCATGTGCATAGGAAGAAAACAGTCCGTTTTCTATCCTCTTAATTGCAATCTTATGACTTTTAGAGGATGGCTCAGAGCACAACGAATAAGACCTACGCACTTCTTTCCTTTCAATATCCGCTTTCAGTGTTATGTATTGACCAGATATATAATTGAAATGGTTCTTATACCTTTCCGGAATTTCGAATGATATCGACAGGCAATCTTCGGTTTCCCTAATGATATCCTGGACGGTAATTTCGTAAAAACTAGAATTCATTTGTGTGGTCTATTTACCTTCAAATTTAAGCAAACTATTGTCAAGTTATTAAAAACTAAACATTGTTCAGTTTCTTTTGTTTTTTATCCGTTCAAGTATTAAGTATATTTGTTTAGTAAATTAGTAAAGATGAATGACGTTAAGATTTCAGAATTAGAAGCTGTTTTTCAGCAGAAAATTGACGATGATATTAAAATAGAGCCCAACGATTGGATGCCTGATGCCTATCGTAAAACTTTAATTAGACAGATTTCTCAGCACGCGCATTCTGAGGTGGTTGGAATGCTTCCTGAAGGAAATTGGATCACAAGAGCTCCAAATTTAAGACGAAAAGCTGTTTTATTGGCCAAGGTCCAGGACGAAGCAGGTCATGGCCTTTATCTATACAGCGCGGCTGAAACACTGGGTGCAGATCGAGAAAAGACAATAGACGATTTACATTCGGGAAAAGCGAAATACTCTAGCATCTTTAACTACCCTACTTTGACCTGGGCTGATATGGGTGCTATTGGGTGGCTTGTTGATGGTGCAGCGATTATGAATCAAGTGCCACTTTGCCGGTGTTCTTATGGTCCGTATGCACGCGCAATGATTCGGGTGTGTAAGGAGGAGTCTTTTCATCAGAGACAAGGTTTTGAGGTGATTAGTAAACTGGCAAAAGGAACACCAGAGCAAAAAGAAATGGCTCAAGATGCTTTAAATAGATTCTGGTGGCCGGCACTCATGATGTTTGGTCCGAGCGATGATGATTCGAGTCATACAGAGCAATCTATGCGCTGGAAAATTAAAAGAAATACCAATGACGAGCTTAGACAGATGTTCGTGGATGTTACCGTACCTCAAGCTGAATTGATCGGTTTGACTATTCCAGATCCACATCTAAAATGGAATAAAGAAACAGAGGGATACAGTTTTGGTCCGATTGATTGGAATGAGTTTTGGGAGGTAGTTGGAGGAAATGGTCCATGTAACAAAGAACGTGTTGATGCTCGGCGAAAAGCGAAAGAAGATGGCAAATGGGTTGTTGATGCAGCAACGGCCTTTGCTAAAAAAAGAAACGCAAAAAAAACAGCCTAACCGATGAGCAAATCAAAAGGATGGCCTCTTTGGGAGGTATTTGTGAGAAGTAAGCAGGGTTTGAATCATAAGCATGTGGGTAGCCTTAGGGCCTCTGACTCAACTATGGCAATCAAAAATGCTCGAGATGTATATACGAGAAGGGCTGAGGGTATATCAATATGGGTGGTTCCATCGAATAATATAACAGCATCTGATCCGAGTGATGAAGATTCGCTTTTCGAACCTTCACAAACTAAAGTTTATCGACATCCGACATTTTATGATGTTCCGGATGGTATTTCACACATGTAATCAATGACCAAAAAGCAAGCTTTACATACGTATTTATTGAGGATGGGAGATGATAGCCTTATTTTAGGTCAACGGCTTTCTCAACTATGCGGTCATGGACCAATATTGGAAGAGGATATAGCGTTAACTAATGTTGCTCTGGATTTGATTGGGCAAGCGACCCTTCTGCTAGAATATTCGGGAGAATTAGCTGATAAGCCAAAAACGAATGATGATCTGGCCTACCTCCGATTGGAGAAGGAGTACGTCAATACAATTCTCGTGGAGCAACCAAACGGACATTTTGGAGATACAATTATGCGCCAATTTTTATTTGATGCATATAGAAAACCTCTATTAGAAAAGCTGTTAGATTCATCTGATAAAAGACTTGCAGGAATTGCCGAGAAATCTCTGAAAGAAACAAAATATCATCTGAGGCATTCATCTGAATGGGTTATTCGACTTGGTGACGGTACGGAAGAGTCTCACGATAGAATTCAACAATCATTAGAGTCTCTTTTGAGATATGCGCATGAGTTGTTTTTTGAGAACGAGGTTGATGAATTACTTTTTGCAGAAGGAATTATACCGTCTGCAGACTCCATCTTTCCTATTTGGGAAAAAACACTCAATGAAGTACTCGTGGAAGCCACCTTAACCTTGCCAAAAAATAATTGGAAATTCCAAGGTGGGCGTGAAGGAAAGCATTCTGAACACATGGGCTACTTGCTAGCAGAAATGCAATATATGCAAAGAACGTATCCAAATATGGAATGGTAAATGAATCCAAAATATGGAAACATTTAGAGGATGTATACGATCCTGAAGTACCTGTTTTGTCTATTGTTGATTTAGGCATTGTTCGTGCTGTCCAAGTTATAAATGGTCATGTTTGTATAACCATTACGCCGACCTATACAGGTTGCCCTGCGATGGAGACCATTGAAAATGATATATCAAAAAAGCTGAAAAAAGAATCTATATTGTCATATGAAATACACACCTCTATAGCACCAGCTTGGACGACAGATTGGATGTCTGATGCGGGTAAAAAGAAGCTGAAGGATTATGGAATAGCCCCTCCTCAAGACGAAGCAGATAAATCTGTTTTGTTTGCTGATCCACTTGTTATCCCTTGCCCAAACTGTAATTCGACAGATACAAAACTTGTGAGTCAGTTTGGGAGCACTGCATGTAAGGCACACTATCAATGTAAAAAATGTCGTGAGCCCTTTGATTATTTTAAATGCCTGAAATAGTTTTTTTCTTGAGGTATTGACTATCTAACCAATAAATTACTTTTAATGATAGGGTGTTTATTGGTCCATTATGAAGAGTATTATTTAAGGTTTCCCAATAGCGTTCATCAACATTGTAATTTGATGTGAAAATGGAATTCTTCCAAACAAAATTGAGTTCGCTACCCGGCAGAAAAACCCATCTAAGAAGCATATCAATAGTAAAGGCATTATAGTTAATGTTGTACGCAGATATACCATTGGCATCGTTACCTGAATAATCTTCTAATGGGTTCAATAATCCGTTACCTAACAATTCGTAAAAACTGTTATATTTTATTTTTGCATTGTAATGTCTCAACCGAAACATCAGCCCTAATCGATTTGTGATGGTATAATCAACACCCAGAGATTGCTCATTGGTTAATCTATCGCGATTTCCAAATAAGATACCGTTAAATGAATCAACAGGATCGCCGAAATCAACTGCATAACCTTCGCTATTGAATTGGAATTTTTGTTCCCATTCATGAATTAAAAATAGTTCATTACTCATTCTGAAACGAAATTCAAGATTATAATTCCACTCTAACCAATCGCCTCGTTTTACATCGACATATCCTAGCCGTGCATCTACCGCAATTTTCTTCTGGTAGTTTGAAGAGAACCATGCACTCATATTCGTCCAAACAGGTCGAACATATTTATATTCTCCTATATTCTGCGTTCTCGGTTCAAAAAAGTCGTTATTTTCCATCAATGCACCGTTGAAGTTAATTCCCCAGGCATTGAATGACCGTGATACCATCACAAGTCTTGAATTCCAGAAAGCCCCTCCAAATAGGTTGGGCGCATAGAGCCTTTCATAATTAACTGAAAAGTTACTTTGTAACTTATTTAAGTTCCAGAAATTCGGCTTAAAATTTCGATAACCTATATTTGCCTCAGCTACGCGACTATTATTGGCTCTTAAAAAGCCAAGATCATTAGGATCATAGGTGTCAGATTCCTCGTAATACTCAGTCCAAAATGTAAAATTTCCTCTTTGTTTTCCCATTTCAACACCCCAAGTATGGCCTAAAGATGTTTGAGTGTTCTCTAGAATTGCTGATAAAACTCCTTTACCTGAAATATAATAGTTATTATTTTTTGTATTCAAACTTGCCTGCAGCCCTGAAACATTCGCATCATAAAAGTCTCCTGAACGCCATACGCTTGTATTCGTGAATGTCAAATAGCTATTGTTTTTTAAATTTTGATCCAAAACTAAAACATTATAATTGCTCAATGGGCTAATAGTAATGTCACGCTTTTCACTTGTTTCACTGTCAATTGCTTTGCCTACTTGTGCAGCAGTAATTCCATTGAATATGGCAACACCTAAACCATTATTGAGTCGTCCAGAAACTTTACTGGCATTGATTAATGGCACAGAATTGGGAATTTCTTCTAAATATTCATTTTCATTTAATTGACTTTCATAAACTCTTGAAGTAGTTTGAACTCCTATACGTCTACTATAAAAAAGCTCTGATTTTGTAAAAAGTTCTGTCCCTTCAGTAAAGAATTGTCTATTTTCATTAAACTCTATTTCAAAAGGACTGATATTTAAGACTTGATTGTCGAAAACAACTTGCCCAAAATCAGGTAGTAAGGTAACGTCCAAAGTAAAGGCCTCATTTATACCATATTTAATATCCATTCCACCATTAAAAGAAGAAAGCGTTTCAGTATCTTTTGAGAAGTTCACATAGCTTGATAGAAAAGGGATAAAAGCCAATCTTAATGGTGGAGATATTTCATTAACTCCTTGTACTTTTCCACTTTCTAAAATGTAATTCTCTAAATCTGGATTGACAGGATTCCAAGTACTTTCTTCTCGGAATCTGCTTATTTGACGGCCAAAGTTAATATTCCAGTTCTGAACACTCGAATTGGGAAATCGAAGTGCTGAGTATGGTATTTTAAGTTCTGCAAACCAACCTTTGTCGTTTATTTCGGTTTTACTTCGCCAAACAAGATTGAGTAACTCATTGAAGTCACCGTCAAATATTTTTGAATCAAGCTGGACGCCTCGGCTGGTAATTCCGAAGAAAAATCCATTCTGACGGTCATTATAGGTGTCAATGAAGATAGCGAATACATCAAGATTTGGATTGAAGTCATCCCTTGCAGACAATACCCTTGAGACCGAGTCAGGGTGATCAAAACATTTTACGCCAACATATAATGCCTCTTGGTCGTACAGAATTGCTACCTCTGTTGGTTTAGTCGGTTTATTACCAGGAATCGGTTTAAGTTGTGTGAAATCTGAAGACCATTTGGCATCATTCCAAGAATGCTCCTCAAAGTTAGCATCCAAGACGATGCTCCGTTTTATTTTTTTCGCTTCGATTGTTTTTTGCCCTTGGCAGAATTGAAATAAGGTCAAAGAGAATGTTAGTAATAACCAATTCATGGTGCAAAAATAGCCTTTCAATTTTAATGTTCTTTTCTTTGAACATGGAACTTCAACAAATAAGAATTAATTTTGTGCATGGACGAATTTGAAAGCCTCAAAGCAAAGTTGGAGCAAACTGATTTTCCGCAAGTCTATTTTTTTAAATTTATTGTCCCGAATACGAACGATAATGTGGCTAAGGTAAGTGCTTTGTACACGAAAGATACCCAAGTGCAGATGAAACCTTCCTCAAGTGGTAAATTTATTTCAATGAGTGCAAAACAAGTTGTCCTATCAGTTGATGATATAATTAGTATTTACAAAAAAGCCTCAGTTATTGAGGGTATAATTTCTTTATAAATGGAACCGATTTCTATTCTTTACATAACGCTCTTTATTCTTTTAATGATTATTGCTTACCGCCTTTTGATTCGAAAATTGAGTAAAGGTAGGGTTCGTTTGGAAGATTTTTGCACCCTTTACAGTACTGAAACTTATGAAGTGACAGGAGAGGTTGAGTTTTATTTTCAATGTCCAAAACCAATAAATGTTCAATTTTGTATTTGGTCCAATGATGAAATCATTGTCGAACTTGCAAACAAAGAGTTTGATTCTGGTGGACACATCCTCAGATATGACTCGAGTCAATTGGAAAACGGTGGATATACTTTTGGATTGGTCACGGAAAAACAAAAAACAGTCAAAAAATTTGGTGTAAAAAACTAGGTGTCTTTTTTACCTTTCTTCTTACCACCATATTTAATTTTCTTTCTTTTTCTCGAAACTTTGTACTTAGACTTACTAAAACTGTTGTCTGCTTTCTCAAGTTTTTCGAACCTTAACACTACCCCAAAACTGTGTTGAATATAGTCCGATGATTTAAAAAAGTCTGTCAAACCGATTTTGGCTGTACTTCGAAGTTGAAGACCAATTTGACTGGTAATCCAGAAGTTCAGTCCTACACCAAAATTGAAAGTGGGGCTCAATGCGCGCACCAAAGTATCGTTGTTATTTCGCAGAGAAACACCAAGGCCAGAAATCACGTAGGGATCCATTACGCCTTTTTTGAGTAACTTGTAAAGTGAATATTTACCATTGAAATCCATTGAGAATAAACTCCCCGAAATACCATTAGAGCCGTTCGTGATTTTTTCTGGATTATACTTTGAGTAAGTCATTACACATTCAGTACTCCAGCTATTGTAAATATATTTGTCAATGGTAAGTTGCGCAGGGAATAAGTGACTGTGAAAATTTCCAAATAGGAACGGATTTAGGGATTCACCATCGTCATCGGTGAGTGTCCAAGATGCTCCAAACATCCAATTGTAGGTATCCTTATTTGATATAGCCTTTTCTGGCTGAGCAAATAAGTTGTTGACAAGCATCAGGGAAAGACAAAGGGCACCGAATGATTTCATTTTATCTTCAATTGGGTGGGACAAAAGTAAGAAATAATAGATGTTTTGCTTGTAAAAGTCTTGTATAATTTTGGTTTTCTACTTTTGTCGTTTCGAATATCGGAATGTTTTAACGAACATTAATAAATTATAGATTAATGCTTAGTTTTGTTTTTATGCCTCGCGTAAAAAAAATAAAGCTAGAAATTGACGATGAAATTGAGTTCCCAATTTTGGGAATATCCACTGCATTGGGCGACTATCGTCTTGCTTGGGAGCTGAATTCTAGATTAAATTTAAGATTTGAGCGTTCTATTGAGGGAACCTACTTTTCCATACCAGATAGATTAAAAAAAACAATTAATTATGATTACTATTCATATGTTTCAGAGGAGGATATGTCGAAATTTTTTTTGGTGAAAAATAAACAAAAGGGTTCAACTTTGTTCAGTAATCGAGAGCGACTAGATTTCTTTTTGGTATTACGAGATAATTTTATTTATGATATTGAAGATTTAATTAAAGATTTAAGAAACATCAAAGGAGTAGTGGCTATTTTCCCCTTTTCTAGCTCGGAATTTGAATTTTCAGAATACTTAAACGATTAAGATGAAAAGAACTAAAATTGTAGCTACAATTGGCCCATCCTCAGCCTCAAAAGATACTCTTAAGGATATGATTTCTTCCGGTCTAAATGTTTGTAGAATAAATTTTTCTCATGGTTCGTATTCAGATCATGCTAAAGTGATTAAGTCTGTGAGAGAATTAAATGAAGAATTAAATTCTAATGTTGCAATATTGGCTGATCTCCAAGGTCCTAAGATTCGTACCGGCGAGATGCAGGAGGGCGGTTTAGATCTAGTGACAGGTGCGAGTATCACAATTCAGACCCTTGACGTTATTGGATCGAAAAATTCATTTTCAATTAATTATGAGAAACTTCCTGAAGATGTTGAACCAGGAGAGTTGATCCTTTTAGATGACGGTAAGCTGATGCTAGAGGTGGATAGCTCGGATGGCAAATCGAAAATCATGTGTAAGATCATCCAGGGAGGGATCTTATACTCTAATAAAGGAGTAAATTTTCCAAATACAAAAATATCTTTGCCTAGTTTAACTCAGAAAGACGAACACGATTTAGATTTTGCCATTGCTCAAGATGTAGATTGGATTGGATTATCCTTTGTAAGGACAGCTGAAGACATAGTTGATTTAAAGCACCGGATTTCGGCTCAAGGTGGAAAGGCTCGAGTAATTGCAAAGATTGAAAAGCCGGAGGCTTTAGCATGTATTGATGACATCGTTCAGGTTTCCGATGGGATGATGGTTGCTCGTGGGGATTTGGGTGTTGAAATCCCATACCAGAATGTACCACTGACTCAGAAAATGTTAATCAACAAAGGGATCCAATATGCGAAGCCCGTGATTGTGGCAACACAAATGATGGAATCAATGATTTCACAGATTACACCTACGAGAGCTGAAGTGAATGATGTTGCCAATGCTGTTTTAGATGGTGCAGATGCTGTGATGCTCTCTGGAGAAACCTCAGTTGGAAATTATCCGGTAGAAGTAATCAATGCCATGGCTAAAATCATCCGCGAGATGGAGTTAGATGAGAAAATATATTCCAAAGAACAGCCAGCTAAAAAAAACCAAGAACGTTTTATTTCTGATTCAGTTTGTTATAATGCCTGCAGGTTGGCCCAACGGGTTGAAGTAGATGCAATAATAACCATGTCTTTTTCGGGGTACACAGCATATAAAATAGCCTCGCAAAGACCTCGAGCAGGTATTTATGTTTTCACAAGTAATAGAAAGATATTGACCCAATTGAACCTTGTCTGGGGTGTTAGCGCCTTCTATTACAATAAGCAAATAAGCACAGACCATACAATTTCGGACATAAAGGACTTCATGATTTCAAATGGGTATTTAAAGAAGGGGGATTTATATATAAATATTGCCTCTATTCCTCTTGAAGACTTGGGAAGCTCAAATATGTTAAAACTCAGCCAAGTTGACTGAAAATCGAATCCTTTATGATGTCGAGTATATTCAAAATTTGGCCAATTATCCAATATGTAGAGTGCCGTGTAAGGGAACTATTGTTCGTTCTCACAGGTTTGGTAGGTTCAAACAAAGCAATTCCGAGTTCTCTGAGTTCAAATATGAATTAGAGCAAATTTTCAGCATTCATTATATTATTTCAGGAGATGTACGCATGAATACTGGGGGAAGAAATAGGCCTTTCGACCTCGATTTAGCACTTATTCATAGAAAAGATGAAACGATCCGAATAAATATTGAGGTGGATGAACCTTATGCCTTATTTTCTCGCGAAGCAAGGCACTGTATCGGAGAAGATGATCATCGTGATGTCTATTTTACAGAAAGAGGGTGGGTAGTAATACGTTTTTCAGAAAATCAGGTACATCGTAATTTAAGAGGATGTTTAAGATTTATTGCAGAATTCTTGAACGCAATTGGAACTAAACCAAGTGTACCTGCCGAATATTTTAATTTCTCAAGACTGAAAGCTGATCCGTTCTGGGATTTAGTTCAGGCCCAAAAATGGGAGAAAGGCTCTTTCCGAGAGTCTTATTTAAACGTTGAGTTGGCTACAGAAGAACGGAATACGGAACTTGATAGATCGTTTAATTCTCTGGAAATTCAAGAAGAAAAACTTGTTTTAACAAGTTTTTCTGGTTCCACGGAATTTGTTAAGGACCATATAAATGGTAACGTTCGAGATGAAAGAATTGTATTCAATGCAGGACAACATAAATATTTTGTTGATGGGGTACCATTTCCATCAGTAAGTACATTAGTAAAAAAGTTCTTTCCAGAGTTTGATGCCTATGGAGCGGCAAATAGGCTCCGACCAGGTAATCCACTTTATGGTATGAAAGTAGATGAGATTGTAGATACCTGGAATAAAAGAGGACAAGAAGCAGCTGATAAGGGTACTTTTTTACATGAACAAATAGAAAACTATTATTTGGGGAATCAATTCTCTGGAAAAGAAGAGTTTTCACTCTTCGAAGATTTTGCTAGAGCCCATTCATTTTTAAAACCATACAGATGTGAATGGAGAATTTATGATGAAGAATTCGGTCTCGCAGGAACAATAGACTTTATTGCTAAAAATGAAGATCGATTCGAGATATATGACTGGAAACGAAGTAAAAAGGTTATTGATCCAACCACCGGGAAACCTATCGAAACTGACAAATGGGGTAAATGTGGATTGGGTAAATTAGGTAATATAGGTGATACTAGTTACAATCATTATTGTTTGCAACAAAGCCTTTATCGATTCATTTTAGAAAAGAATTATAGACTTGAAATTTCAAAAATGTTTTTGATCATTATTCACCCCGATTATGATTGTTTTTATAAGGTAGAGGTCCCGTATTTGAAAAAATATGTTTTTTACCTTTTGAACACTTTATAATTGGGAGTTGTTAAACAAAGCATGTAGGGATAAATCGGTCGTATTAAATAAGAACCTATGTTTACAGGAATTATCGAAGAAATAGCAGAAGTGATTGCCATTGAAAAGAATAAATCAAATGTGATTTTCACATTAAAAGCGAATTTGGCAAACCTTCTTAAGGTCGATCAGAGTCTTGCCCACAACGGTTGTTGTTTGACGGTCATAGAGCAAAATGAGGTGAATTATAAGGTCACGGCTATTCAAGAAACATTGGAAAGAACAAATTTGTCTAATTGGTCTATTGGAACACGCGTAAATTTAGAAAGATGTATGAAAGCGGATGGTAGATTTGATGGTCATATTGTACAAGGACATGTAGATTGTGTTGCTACTTGTACGGAAATTTTAGATTTAGATGGTAGTTGGAAATACACCTTTCGTTATAATGCTGAGCATGAAACTGTAGAAAAAGGTTCGATTACGATTAATGGTACAAGTCTAACAGTTGTGGACAGTTTGGAAGGTGCTTTTTCTGTTTGTATCATTCCATATACCTATGAACATACAAATTTCAACGAGTTTTGCGTTGGTACTCTCGTAAATATTGAGTTTGATGTTTTTGGAAAATATATTCAAAAGTATTTGGCAAAGATAGATTAGTAATATTCCTTTGACCGAGCAATTTGTATGATAAGAAGAATCCAAGTGGTAATTAAAGTGAGGCCTCCGATAGGTGTGATTGGACCTAAAAATGAACAGTCTAATCCAAGCGCCCTATCCACAGAAAGAAGGTATATTGAGCCTGAAAATAAGGTTACACCAATTGTAAAACCGATAATAATGAATGATTGTAAGGATACTTTTCCCGCATTTAACCCCAGTACGAATAAAGCAATACCATGGTATATTTGGTAGCGCACACCGACCTCAAAAGAATCCATTTCAGCCAATGTCAAGATGTTTTTCAGGCCATGTGCTCCGAAAGCCCCAAGTGCAATACTTGCACAAATAAAAATTGCACCCAAAATAGTATATGTTTTATCCATGAAGTAAAGATGTAAAAAAACCGATGAAAATGATAACTTTAAAGCGGTGTTTTATGAAATTAACGATCTCTATTTTTTTGATCATTTCTTTTGTTTTTTCATGTACTGAAAGACGTGTTGAAGGTAATGAGGATAAGTCGCAAATTGATTATTATCAATTTCGTAGGATGAATCTGGATTCTGTTGGCATTCCAGCTAGTATTATGATTCCAAATGAAACCGCAGGTATAGGTGCTTCATTTGCGCCGAAAATTTTACATGATGAAGGAGGTTTCAAATGGCATATCAATGTTGGGCGTCACTTTAATGTTCTTATTGAAGACTATGGTGATTATCAATACTTAATGCCAGAATTTCTTAGAAAAATTAATACAAAAGACATTTTTGATATTGAAATTATTGAGGACAAATCCGACTATGTCATCTATAAACGTGATCTTAAATCTGTTCCAAATCAAAAAACAACTTACCATATTTATGGAGTCAAGTACCTAAATGGGGTTTATTACGAATTCACCAATCAAGAGGATGGTGACTCTAAAAAAGTTATTGATTTCATCTTGAAATCATTCTTGTCATTTAAAATTTTAAACAGTTCGCAATGATTGAAAGAGAAAAAGTACTTGAAATCCTTTCAAATATCGTCGAGCCGGAGCTAAAAAAAGATATTATTTCACTCAATCTAGTCGAGGATCTTCGAATTGAAGGAAATGAAATTCATTTAACGGTTCATATTTCTAACCCCGCGATGCACGCAAGAAACCGCATGAAAGAGGCGGTTAATTTTAACTTAATTTCTCGGTTGGGTCAAGATTTCAAAGTTTTTTGTACTGTTAAACAAAAATCTAAAGAACTCAATGAAGTGCATCGAAAAATTTTGCCAAATGTAAGTAAAATTATCGCTATTGCCTCCGGTAAAGGTGGTGTTGGTAAATCAACGGTAACAGCGAATATTGCAGGAGGATTGGCACAGAAAGGATTTAAGGTTGGCATTGTGGATGCAGATATATACGGCCCATCTATGCCTACAATGTTTGATTTAGTAGGTGAACGTCCAAATATGATTGAGGCGGATGGTATATCTAAAATTGAACCTATTATTTCTCAAGGGGTTAAAATCTTATCAATCGGGTTTTTTACAGATAAGGAAAATGCAGTGGTGTGGAGAGGCCCAATGGCCTCTAAGGCTTTGCTTCAAATGTTTAATGATGCGTATTGGGGAGATTTAGATTTTCTTTTTGTCGATTTACCGCCAGGAACTGGTGATATTCATCTTTCTTTGATTCAGTCTATACCTTTGGATGGTGTTGTGATTGTTAGCACTCCTCAAGAGGTTGCACTGGCAGACGCCCGAAGAGGTGTTAATATGTTTAAAATGGACAATGTAAAAGTACCCATAATTGGTCTGGTAGAGAATATGTCTTGGTTCACACCGGATGAATTACCTGAAAATAAGTATTATATATTTGGGAGAGACGGCGCCAAAAATTTAGCGAGTGGAATCGGTATTCCTTTTTTAGGTCAACTTCCTCTTATTCAAAGTGTTTGCGAATCGGGTGATACAGGAAGGCCAGCAATTTATCAAAAAAATGGATTAGGATTTGAGGCAATTTCCAATGTAATCTCAGAATTTGAGGTTCAAGTTAAATTACTTACTAACTTAGTATCAAATGAAAAATAAGGAGCAAACTCTTTATAAAATTGAACAAGCAATTGAGCAGTTACGCCCATTTATGAATGAAGATGGTGGAGATTTGGAGTTCATTGAGCTCACAGACTCTGGAATAGTCAAGGTGAAGCTTCTTGGAGCGTGCGTAGACTGTTCTATGAGCCATATGACATTGCGGGCTGGTTTAGAAGAGGCGCTAAAGGTTGCTGCTCCTGAGGTTCTAAAGGTAGAGGCTGTTGAGTAATGAAGGTCAAGCTTATAACCGTGGGAAAGACTTCTGCATCCTATTTAAGGGAAGGAGAACTAGAGTATCAAAATCGATTACGACATTACATGAATTTTGAAAGGGTTGATTTAAACGATTTAAAAATTTCAAATAAGACCTCTCCTAAAGAGGTTAAAAAAAAAGAAGCTGAAATAATTTTAAAGCAATTAAAACCTATGGATCGAGTTGTATTGCTTGATGAGGAGGGTACGGATCTTAGCTCCCTTGAATTCTCAAAATGGTTTGAAAAACAAACACTTTCCGGGGTAAGGAATCTTGTTTTTCTAATCGGAGGTGCTTTTGGATTCGATAAGCATATTTACGAGCGGGCTGATGATCAAATACGATTATCATCGCTTACATTCTCTCACCAAATGATTCGTCTTTTTTTTCTCGAACAATTGTATCGTTCAGGAACAATTTTGAAACGCGAAAAATATCATCATCAATAAATCAATCAATTGGGAAGTAATTATATTTCTTTTCAGGATATTACCATAGGTTTTTTATGGTTTTTAATTCTAATCATTATTTCCTTAAATAAAGCTAAAAAGATTGAAGATTTACAGATCAAAAAGTATTATATCAAAAATATACTTTTTAAGTTCCTTTTTGCTATTTTATTTTCGATTGTTTACCTCGTATACTATGGAGGAGGCGATACGACTGCCTACTGGGATGGTGCTATAACCTTGAACAAACTTTTTTTAAAATCCCCGTGGGATTACTTTGTCCATTTAGTCAGTGAACCTACAACGGCCCTCCGATCAATGCATTTTGATATAGATACGGGATATCCTCCAGGTTGGATTTACAGGGAGTCTGAAGCCTGGTTTATTTGCAAGTTGTGTTCGATTATATCTCTTTTCACTTTCAGATCATATTTCGCAGCTACATTTATTTTTGCCTATTTAACGGCTCGTGCGTCTTGGAGAGTGTTTGAGATGATTCACAAACTGAAAACACATAAAACGCATGTTGTCGCCTATAGTATATTATTTATTCCAACAGTCAGTTTTTGGTGTGCAGGAATTAATAAAGATACTGTGATTTATTTTTCGCTTTTGAATATACTTTTTTACACATTTGACTACCTTGTTTTAAGAAATCCTATTTCAACTTCTAAATTGCTGTATCTCGGGATTTCAATATTTTTGATTTTACAAATCCGTTCTTTTGTTATAGCAGCAATTGCAGCACCACTATTTATGGCATTTGGAGCCAGGCTGACTAAAAAGTACGAAAGAAATTTTTTTGTTAAGTTACTTTTTCGATCCTTAATCCTCTTCGGTGGCCTTTTTCTCTTTTTGTATTTTTTCCAATCCTCTTTTGCCGAGGATATGATGAAAGAAGCCCAGATTGTTCAGCAAGATTTTTTACAGAATTCAATTTATACGGGTAAGCGATACGAAATCACCAATAGAGAGGTTACTGCAACGGGATTGCTCCTAGCCATCCCTGAGTCAATATTTTATGGTATTTATCGTCCTTACATAATCGAATCGTTTTCTCCAAATTTCATATTAAATGGTTTAGAAAGTCTTATTTTAATGATAATTACTATTCGTTTTTTATTTTGGGGTAATGTTTTTAAAAAGGTAAAAAAAATAAGGAAGGAAGAAATTCTAGTTTTCGCATTGATTTTCTCTTTACTTATTGCTTTTGTATCCGGATTCACCTCAATATTATTTGGCGTATTGGTGAGGATTAGGGCTCCCTTATTGCCTTTTATATTCCTCGTTTTGACAACAAATGTTTATAACGGGATGCGTGATAATAGCGAAGACAACCTTATTGAGAATTAATATATGTGTGGAATAACTGGGTTTATTGATTTAAAGCAAGATACATCAATACAGGAATTACAAAAGATGACGAATGTATTGTACCACCGAGGTCCTGATGGCTCGGGTTATGAGCTTATTGAAAAGAGTAATTATATATTTGGCTTAGGGCATAGAAGGTTGTCAATTATTGATTTAACGCAATCAGGGGCACAGCCCATGCGGTTTCAAGATTTTTGGATTTCTTTCAATGGTGAAGTATATAATTTTAATGAAATTAAGTCAGAACTTGAATTATTAGGTCATGAGTTTGAAAGCACCTCTGATACGGAGGTTGTTCTTCAAGCTTATGCTAGATGGGGGTATGCATGTGTAGATAAGTTTATTGGTATGTTTGCCTTTGTAATCTTCAATAGCCATGATGGTAAAATTTTTTGTTGCCGAGATCGTGCAGGTGTAAAACCTTTTTATTATTACTTCAAAGAAGGTTTGTTCCTGTTTTCATCTGAGCTTAAGTCTTTTCATGAACACCCAAGATTTGATAAAAAGTTGAACCTTGCTGCAGTTTCTGCTTTTATGCAATATGGAAATGTGCCCACGCCACATTGTATTTTTGAAAATTGTTATAAACTAAAACCAGGTCATTTCATGGAATTTAGTATCTGTGAAGATTTGTCTTTGGAACAAATTCAGCCTGATCATCAAACTTCGTATTGGAATGTATATGATGCATATAATAAACCGAAATTTGATTTATCCTTTGACGAAGCAAGGCAAGAAACAGAAAAAATTTTGAAAAATGCTTGTGATTACAGGATGGTTTCAGATGTTCCTGTGGGTGTTTTTTTGAGTGGTGGTTATGATAGTGCATCAGTAACTGCACTGCTGCAAAAAGATAGAGCTAATCCATTGAAGACATTCACTATCTCAGTTCCTGATATTGGACTCGATGAAGCTCCTTATGCTCGAGAAATAGCAACGTTTTTGGGAACTGATCATACTGAAATTACCTGTACTCATAAAGAGGCTATCGATCTAATTGAAGACCTTCCTTTTTATTATGATGAGCCATTTGCTGATAGCTCTGCGATTCCGACTACGCTTGTCAGTTTAGCTGCAAGAAAGCACGTAACGGTTGCCTTGAGTGCTGATGCTGGTGATGAAGTGTTTGCTGGGTATAACAGATATGATTATATCCAACGTTATGGTAAACAATTAAATAAAATACCTTCATTTTTACGTAAATCTATAGTAAAAACGATGGAGCTTGTGCCTTCCAAAGCTATTCCATATTTTCGAAACACCTATAATTTTCATAATCGCTATGAGAAAATTAAAGGGGTAATGGCTGATCCAACTCAGGAACAAATCATGATGAGTTTAAGCGAGCAATTTACTGATGCTCAAATTCGTAAGATTGCTATGTTTGAATATGAAAAACTATCTACGGCCTATGCCTCTAAGGAACTTAAAGAAGAGTTCAGTTCTCCATTGTCTTTCATGATGGCAGTGGATTATCAAACTTATTTGGTAGACGATATACTTCAGAAAGTAGATAGGGCCTCTATGACAGTTAGTCTTGAGGGCAGAGAACCTTATCTTGACCACAGATTAATTGAATGGGCGGCACAGCTTCCCAATGAATACAAATACAATAAGGGGGAAAAGAAATATATTCTCAAGGAGATTCTACATAATTATATTCCCAAGGATATGATGGATCGACCTAAAATGGGCTTTGCTATACCCGTTGCAAGTTGGCTTCAAAATGACCTGAGACATTTGGTCGACCATTACATAAATGAGAAATTGATATCGAAACAGAAGCTTTTTGACTGGGCTATCGTTGGAGATATTAAGAAAAAGTTTCTTTCTGGAAAAAAAGAATACGATGTTAAAATGTGGTATTTTTTAACGTTTCAAATGTGGTATGAAAAATGGATGTCATAAATGCGATTGTATTTTGAAAAAATAGAGCTAGAATTTAAATTTCCAGCTGGAACGAGTAGGGGAGTTCTTACCAAAAAGCCATCCTGGATTCTCAAAAGTGCCGAAAATCGAGAGGTTTTTGGTGAATGTTCAGTCATTCCTGGTTTAAATAAGGATTATCAATCAGATACTCAATATGAAGCTAAGCTGAATTGGGTTTGTGATACTTTTCAGGCATTATATGGCCAAATCCGTGATGATCATTTATTAAATTTCTATTGTTCGGAGCTTTCAAATCATCCGTCTATTTTGTTTGGTGTAGAAAGTTTACTTTATCGATTAAAAACGAATAAAGGCATTGACCCATTTGAAAGTTCATTTTCTCGAGGTGATGCCTCAATTCCAATCAACGGATTAATATGGATGGGTTCCATCGATGAAATGAAGCTGCGTGTGAGGGAAAAAATTCAGCAAGGATTCAGTGTTCTTAAATTTAAGATTGGCGCAATGGATTTTGCATTAGAATATAAACTGCTGTTTGAAGTGCGAAAAGAATTTGGTAAAGATATCGAAATTCGAGTTGATGCAAACGGAGCTTTTGAAAGGAAGAATATTAAGAATGTATTGGAACAATTGAAGAATATTGATATTCATTCCATAGAACAACCAATAGAGTCTGGGCAATGGGAGTTAATGCGAGAACTTTGCCAATATAGCTCTGTTCCAATTGCACTTGACGAGGAGCTTATTGGTATACAATCGATTGAGGATAAAATTAATCTTTTGGAATCAATTTGTCCCCAATATATTATCCTAAAACCCAGTCTTCATGGAGGATTAATTGGAACCTTAGAGTGGGTTTCATTGGCGAAAGAGATGGATATAGGTTGGTGGATAACATCTGCTCTAGAATCTTCCATTGGTTTGGAGGTAATTGCAAGAATGGTTGGCTTTTTAAAACCTACGATACCTCAAGGTCTGGGCACAGGAGGTCTTTTTGAAAACAATTTTGAATCTTCACTGGTTATCCAAAATGGAAACTTAAAATATAAAAATGCCAAAGAATAAACTTGATTGGAATCAGCTTAACGCTATGGAAAAATACGTAATTGTTGACAAAGGAACTGAATATCCATTTTCAGGGGAATATAATGACTTTAAGAATGAAGGAATATTTGTTTGCCGCCGTTGTGAAAATCCATTGTATTCAAGTAAAAGTAAATTTGATTCTGGTTGTGGTTGGCCAAGTTTTGATGATGAGATTATTGGAAGTGTGACAAGAATTCCCGATGCAGATGGTCGACGAATTGAAATTACATGTTCAAATTGTTCTGGGCACCTTGGTCATGTTTTTAAGGGAGAAAACTTTACAGTAAAAAATACGAGACATTGTGTAAATTCGCTTTCCATTTTATTTGTACCAGCTCAGCGTGATGAGTAAGAAATTAGATCTTCACAATTCGAATAGACCAAATCGTGAAGTATGAGTTGTGAGGCAATGGCCAACTGACTGTAGTTTTGGGAGCAATTTCCAAAACCAGCTGCTTTATGCTGCCACATAGACTTTATAAGTTCCTGGTTTCCGTCTTCAGGATTGATTACCTTCAGAACTGCTGCTACATTTCCTGCTCCTGCATGATAGATGTGAAGAACCAAAAATCTAAACCATAGTTCATGTTCGTCATACGAAAGTTTATGAGTTTCAAGTATCTTTTTTGCTTCGGGTATACAGATGTTTTTAATCAGTTTGGCAGCAGCCGTCGCGGATTTCTCAAAATCTTTTCGTTCATCCTTCGTTTTATTAACAGTTAGCCCTTGCGATCTTGCAACACTGGGCATTAATTGAAATGCTCCATAAGCTCCGGAGATTGACTTTTTTAATTGTCCGGGACTTTCAATTAGCAAAATCGACTGGGCGTACCAAGGATCAACGCACATTTCGTCAAAAATTGTAATTCCTTCACGAAGGGTAGGATATACTTCTTTGAACTTGTAGAAATTACTTTTACCTGAGGTGACATATATTTTTTCGCCCTTTTGAATATTGTATTTTAAGCGCATCTTTTCTCTAAAATCTAACTTTTGCGATTTATTCAGCGTGAACCATTCCTTTGAATCTATACTCTGAAGTATTTGTCTAGAGCTAGCGACATTCACTAGGCATGAGTCACTAGAAAGCTTCATTATTCTCTTCCAAAACAATGCTTGGGGTAGGATATTCCATCTCTCTGAATATATTTGCTCGCTTTCTAAAATAAGGTTGGAATTGTGTTCATCTGCTATCCAAAGTTTTTCATATTCCCATGGGGCACTCTTTTGCGCTTGAAGAAGCTGCGTGGATAAAATGATGCATATAGATAGTAAGGTGAATTTCATTTTTGAAAGTTAATATTTTTATCTTGTGGTATTCTATTTTTAATTGTTCAGTTAACAACAATTGAATGTGAAAACAGTTACCTTTATAAAGGTTATGTTGAAAACGATTTTTGTTGTTCCGTTTATACTTTTGGTCCGCATCTATCAATGGATCATTTCTCCGTTATTCCCCCCATCATGTCGCCATACACCAAGTTGTTCAAACTACATGATTGAGGCATTAAATGAATGGGGCTTTTTTAAAGGGTTATACCTTGGAATAATTCGAATTATATCATGTCGGCCAGGAGGGAGTCATGGGTACGACCCTGTCCCAAGGAGACTCAAAGATTAATGGAGTATCCGTTTTGCACATAAACATTTGTATAGGACATGATGTCATCAAATCCATTCGATACACGTATAATATCATCAAATTTTACGTTTTTTTCAGGCTGCGTATACGTGTCGATTTGGTTCATTAATTCGAACCATTTGATTAAATGTTTGACACCCTCATTGTTTGATTTGGTGAAGTCTTTAAGTTGTACTGATGAGAAAAAATGAATTTTTTCTTTTGCTCTTGAAAAAAGGACATTTAATCTGTGGTGTCCCCCATTAAGATTTACAGGTCCAAAACGCATATGGAAACGACCTTCTTTATTAAATCCATAACCCATGCTAATGAATAGTAGGTCGCATTCCTCACCCTGTACATTCTCCAAGGAGTGTGAAAACGCCGATTTTTCATCAATCCTCTTATTTAGTTTAATGCGTATTTCTTTTTCTAAGCATTCATGAATCAGCTCGAGCTGCTTTTCTGAAAAAGCAACAATCCCTATCTTTAATTTATTGTCTATTTCAATTTTGATTTTTTGAGCAACTTCATTTGCCTCTTTTTTATTTTGTTGTTCATGGTAAATACTACCATCGATAAAATGATGCACTATCGGATCTTCAATTACCTTCCTGTTTTGAAATGATTTAAGCCTGTTTTGATAGAAGTTCGTATTTGAAAATTCGATTAATTTAGGGTGCCTACTTCTGTAGTGATTCGACAGAAAAACTTTTGGAAGATGATAGAATGCATGTTGCAAAAGACTCATCTCCATCACTTGCTTTTTCTTGAAGTATGAACTAGGGACCATTTGTTTAGGATCACCACAAATGACACTTTTTTTCCCTCTTTGGAAGGCTCCAATAGAATGACTGAGCAGGAGTTGACTCGATTCATCAGAGACTACGAAATCGAACATTTCCTTTTCCATCGGTAAGTGGTCTGCCAATAGTGAAGGGTTCCCAAGCCATAGTGGTTTTAATACATCAATCCATGGTCTAGCTTCCGAAGAAAGAAGCTCACGTATTGGTTTGTGGCTTCTTTTTTTAGCAAATTCTTTGGTTAAAATTAATTTTCCCTTTTTTAATTTTTTACGAAAGGCTTTTTCCTCTGAAGATAATTTTCTGGGGTCTTTTCTTGTAAGGGCTTCCATATTTTTAAAAGCAGAACTCCAGACATGAATAATATTTTGACTCAATTTTAAAGATTCTGAGTCGAATTCATTCGTTACTAGGTGTATTTCGTTGAGTAGTTTCTTTTTCGAATATCCGTACAGTTCAGGATATTCAATTAAGATTCTTCTTCTAAGTGATTCTTTGACTGTTGATTCAAAATTCGGTAGATTATCATTCCATAATGGCAATAGTGATTCAGGTATTTTTTCAATAGATGACCAATGCTCCAATAAATAATCTTTATTATTTACAAAAGATGTAAGAAATTGAATCGGTTGATCCTCATTCGAAAAATTGAAGTTTCGTTTTAGAGCGGATAAACAATTGTAGATATCCTTATGGTGTATTGTGGTTTTTTCTTTTTGAAAATTATCCCAGTCATTTAAGTTGGTTGTCTTCAACAGTTTTGCAATTATGGGAAGCTCAATGTCTAGATCTTCAATGCCAATTGAATGAAATTTCTCTTTAATAGTGAAGAGTCTACTTCTGACTTTTAGATAAGTTTTCCGCTGTTCAATTTGTTGAATTGGATTTAATTGAGGTGTGCGTGTAAATTTTCGCCATGTTACCCACCTTGACATCAATGAGAGTAAGTTTTTTTTCTTGGTGAATCGTTTAAGTAAAAAAGTCAATTCATCAAATGTAGGAGCCTTTTTCCAATGCTGCTCTTTTAATTCTAGATCTTTGAGTTTCCTCTGTAATTTTTGATAATCACGATGATGCTTTAGAAAAAAAATACCTTTATGCTCTAAATGAATACCATATTTTGTGTAAGGTTCTGACATAAATGAATAGTACGCTAATGATTTGGTTAAATGTTTTTTTGCACTTTGCCAATCTTCTACATCACCTATTTCATTGAATATAGTAATTGCTTTTATTACTTCTTTTTGCAAGGCCTTAAATCCTAAGTCTATTCCCTTTTTTTTGAAGTGTTTTAGAATATTTGCTTTACCACTGGGGATGGAATTCCAAGCTCTTTCTAAAGCGTTTAGGTCAGAGAATTTTATATTATCTATTGAAGTTCTTTTACTCAGATCAAGGTGTGGATTTTCAATAACCTCGATGAGTGTTAATTCAGAGCAATTTTCTTTTTCTGCAACTTGTTTCATTAGATTAAATTTGTTGCGGTTTAAAGTTAAATTTTCGAAACACCTTTTGTTGAATATTTGTGAGGTATTTTCGAGCTTTTCCCAGCTTGATTTTAAGGCATCAATACAAGCTCTGTTTGAGTTTTTTGCAGGGATTTTAAAAAATAATGTGGCTAGACCTTTTTCTTCGAGTTTTGAGCAAATAACATCTATTGCGGGATATTTTTCAGAAATAAAAAGGGACTTTTTTTTATTCAAGAGCGCTTGGCCAAGAAAGTTTGATAAAACTTGTGACTTTCCCGTTCCCGGTGGCCCATGAACAAGGGTTGATTGCTTATTAATAGATGTTGCAAGTTTTGCTTGATCATCATCTAATTGAAATAAACCATGCTCTTTTCTCATTAATGTCACATTGTTTTCCACTTCATTACCATAAATTTCAACCAGTGCAGTAGAATGGCTATTGGGCTGTTCCAATATATTTTTGATCTCACGAATAAATGCAAATCTTTTAGGATCAAAATTTCCCAAGTAAACTTTTGAATTGTCTATTTTCTTTTCGCTTAGAAGACTGCAATTAATGAGGTCTTCAAAATTATTAATGCTAGAGACAGCACGATTATTGAAAAATTTTTTTTTAATGAATGGATTGAGCTCTGGCTCTCCTAAATTTTTAAATAAGATGGTTTTTTCATTTCTCGAATCCGACTCGACATTTCTGAAGAACAAAGGTGTTTTAATGGAGTTTCCGTTGTGCTCATGCTTGTATACGCCATATGCCAGACAGAGCGGGGATACTCCTGTTTTTCTCTCTATGGCTCGAGCTTCTCTGAGAATTGATTGTACTTTTTCGTCGTTGGATAGCCCATCTCTACGATATGGGATACACTTATTTTCCTCTAAATTAACAAGCAAATCTCGTGTGGGAAAGATGGATACTTCCGACAATAAATCAACTAAATGTATTCTAATATCCTCCAAACCTTTTTCGATTTCAAAATTAACAATTCAAGAGTACTAAATAAATAAAGCAACTTTTATTGATAACTCTCGTTAAGGTAACACAATTAGGTGTATTTAAATACTTAAATTTGTAGTTAGAATGTCGTATTGATATTTTTAATTGTATTGATTGTGTTTGCTGAAGTTAAGAGTACATTGTTCAATTAATTTTGATCTTATATATAGGTATGTTTAAATTTTCGCTCCTTTTATTACTTTGTTCCTTCGGAATTGCAAGCTTTTATTCACAGAATTCGAGTTTTTCTGCAATCGAGAGTAGTCAATGTCCTGGAAGTCTTTTTACGCTTTCTGCAGATGATAATTCCTTATCATCGTACACCTGGACAATCACCAACGAAATTAGTGGTGATTTCGAGACGTATAATGTAAATCCAGTGGCTTTTGTTTTGGATGAGGCAGGTCTTTATACGGTTAAATTAGAAGTTTCAGATGCCGGAGGTTCAAGTGAAACGACTTTACCGGGGTTTTTAGAGGTGTTTGCAAATCCAATTATTGATTACTCAGTATCTTTAGGTCCTTATTGTGCACCAGCAATCGTTGATTTTACGAGTAATTGTCTTCCAGGATCTGGTTCAATAATAAGTTATCAGGCCTTTACGGACGGAACATCATATATTACTGATGATTTTCAACATACATATGCAAGTCCGGGTTCCTTTCCAGTAAATATTTCGATAGAAAATTCAAACGGATGTGTTGCATCTGAAAACCTTCCAAATATTGTTGTTTCAGAGTTTCCCGCTCTCACGAGCCCTCTGAATCCGAATACGACATGCAGTGGTACAGCATTTAGTTATATACCAATATCGTCAATTCCAGGAAGTACTTTTAGTTGGGTTAGGCTTGACAATCCAAATATTTTGGAGCCACCATCTAATGGTATAGGAAACATTTCAGAGATCTTAACCACAGCAACAGCGGCAAATGAAACAGTTATATACGAAGTTACAACAATATCTCCAGGGGGTTGTCAAAATATACAAAATGTAGAGTTAACGATTCAAGCCTTACCAGTTGTAACGGTTGATGATGCTGTTTTGTGTACCGGACAAACTTCAACATTGACTGCCACACCTTCACAGCCTGGAGGAACTTATACCTGGATACCATCCGGTGCAACGCAAACCATTAGTGTAAACGTTCCAGGTACGTATACTGTAACTTATGCAATAGGTTCTTGTACGAGTGCTTCAGTTGATGCAACTGTAACTGAAATCGCCTCTCCTTCTTTAACGGGTATATCCTTATCAGAAAATTCAGGTTTGGCTCCAAATGATGGAGATATTTGTAAGGGTGATGATATTGTTACTTTAACGGCAACAGCATCAACAACAACAGGAACCTTCACTTGGACTCCAGGAGGTCCAGGTAATTCTATTGACGTATCCCCAAACTCAACAACGGTTTATGTTGTCGAGTATGAAGATAACGGATGTTTAAGTGACCCTTTAAGTCAAACAATCACAGTCTTTTCAGCCCCTTCGAATACGTACACCGCATCGATTACCAACTCTTGTAGTTCTCCGATTACAACCGTGTTTGAATCTACCTCCTCAGGATTAATTACTTGGTCTTTTCCAGGTGGAACTCCTAATACTGGCGCAGGTTCAGGTCCTATTTCTGTGGACTACAATAGCTCAGGAATTTATGATATTCAGATGACCAATATATCGGCCCAAGGATGTGAAACCGTAACAGACTTTCCTGCCGCAGTTGTAATTGGTAATGGGTTTCCTCCATTTTCTTCATTCAGTTTAGAGCCCTCGGGAACGCCTCCAGTGCAGTGCTTGGAAGGAAATAATTTTTGTTTTGTCTTTGATGGGTTTGGTGCCGATACTGTTGAATGGGATTTTGGTGATGGAAGCCCTGTCGAATTGCATGACGAAGGTGATATAGTATGTCATACTTTCACCTCTATCGGATCATTCAATGTCACTATGGTACCATATACAACGGTTGGTTCTGCACTGGGATGTTCTGGTATCCCCGAAACTATGTCAGTCGAAATACTCGGGCCAATTTCATCTTTCACCGTAAGCCCTCTTGATTGTGAAAATCAGCTAACAAGAACATTTACCAGCACAAGTTCAGGTACTTCAGCTGCAACGCAATACTCTTGGGATTTTAACGATTCAGCCAGTGATACTGTATTTACGTCAGGACTGACTTTCGTTCCAGACGTACTTAATATAAATGTGGGAGATGTTGTCGTTTTTGTAAATAACGGTGGTAATCATAACGTAAATGGTACGCAGGCTACATTTCCTGCCAATCCTGTCAGTTTTGGAAATTCTGTTGGTTCAGGTTGGACTTATGATTTTCAATTCAATGTACCAGGAACTTACTTATATCAGTGTGATCCTCATGCCGGGATGAACATGGATGGTACCATCATTGTTTCTCCCAATCCTACAAGTACGTCAACAACTTATACTTTTTCTGATTATTCTCCATCATACACAGTTCCTTATTTAGTAACCTTGACTGTCGAGGATCCTGCAACAGGTTGTCCTGCTAGCACCTCTACTCAAAATATACTAGCATTTCCAAATGATCAGGCTAGTTTCGCTGCCTATACTGATGTCACACAGACTACACAAACCTCAGAAGTTTGTTTGGGCGATGAGCTTGTTTTCTTTAACACAACACCTCTCCCACAAAACACCAACCCGTCTACAAACTCACAAGATACTCAATGGGATTGGAGTACTGCCGTAAATGGTATAAACTGGTTTACATCCTCTGAATATAGAGGTTCCCCCGAAGATTTATTGTTTTCAGAAGAAGCACTTCCGACCTCTGGAAATATTCCATGGCAACCTGGAGTATACACTGTAGCGATGAGAAATAGGGCGAATAATTATGAGACATATTGTTACGATACAGTTTACAATGATATTACGGTACACGGAATTATAGGCGGTTTTACCGTTCCCGATACTGTTTGTGTTGGACAGGTATTTAATGTGATTGATAATTCTTCAGCGCCACTAACCTCCATAGTTTCAAGAGAGTGGGATTGGGAAAGTGATGGAACTGTTGATTTAAGTGGGAATGTTCAAAATACAACACATTCTTTTTCGACACCAGGCGTATATACAATTTCAATGACAGCAGAGGATGCCTTCGGTTGCCCAAAAACAGCTACGCAAACAATTGTAGTAAGAGAAGTTCTTGCCTCTTTTTCTGTAGATAGAACATTTATTTGTGGCGATGAACAGATTACCATAACGAATAACAATTCTATTAGTTTTGGCACACCAACCTACGATTGGACTGCTTCAAGTTCAGGACTACCTGCAACTCCTGGAAATAGTTCCTCATTTATACCCGAAGATTCTTTCTTATTTACCGCAGAGGGTCCCGGGTCTATTTCACTGACGATAACAGATAATTTAGGCTGTACAGATGATACAACAGTGCAAATTAATGTTTTTAATGTTTTTGCTGCTGCTACTGCCTCACCGAATAGTTCATCCTGTTTTAATCCTCCGACGGTAGTTAATTTTACTGATCTTTCAGGAAATAATGTTGACCCGTCGAGCTACCAATGGTATTTTGGCAATGGAGAAACATCTTCAGAGGCTAATCCTTCAACAATATATTCTCTACCCGGACAATTTGAGGTTTCCTTGGTTGTGTCCTCTCTCACAGGAGGCTGCTCTGATTCTACACTTGTTGAGACCATTGATATAGGTGGACCGTTTGGTTCGATTTCAGTTTCCAACACCGAACTTGAGGGGTGCTCATGTTATGAGGCACAAATTGATGTCACAACCAGTGAGGTGGAAGATGCCACACTCTTATTTGGTGACGGTTCTTTTCAAAATTTAACAATCAACACTTCGGAGACGATAATCCATCAGTATTGTAACGAGGGAACCACAAGTCAAAATCTAACACCGATATTATTCATTTCTAGTGGTACTTGTAATGGTAATATTCCTGCGGCTCAAACAATCACTGTTCATCCCATACCGGATGTTGTAAATCCAGGAGATTTCGAATACTGTGAGGGAGAAGTAACAAATACAATTTCCTTTTCGGGCTCAGTTCCATCAACAATATTCGACTGGATAAATGACAATCCCTCAATTGGTCTTGCAAGCTCTGGTTCTGGAAATATCTCCTCTTTTAACGCTACTACACCGGGTGGAGATAACATAGCACTTATTTCTGTCACACCTAGTGTAGTCGAAACCGGCTGTACAGGAGATCCGGAAAGTTTTTCTATAACGATTAAAAATACGACCATTGCAAATGCAAGTGGCCCGGAAAATGTAATTTGTGCTGGATCTAATATTTCTGTAGTTGGTTCATTTGAAGGTGGAGCAACTTCCGCTTCATGGTCGGTCGGTGGTGATGCCAGTGGATTTGACAATCCAAATGACTTAGTAACAAATTATACACCTACTTTAACTGATATAACTAATGGTTCTGTAACTTTAACGCTCACGACAGATGATCCAGATGGTCCTTGTCCGGCCAATTCCTCGGATTTTACAGTGACCATAGATCCTGGCGCTTTAGCCGATGCTGGGCCTGATGCAACAGTTTGTTCTAATGATCTATTCGTAACTCAAGGTCAAATAACTGGTTCTACGACTGAGGGTGAATGGTCAACCACTGGCTCGGGTATATTTGATCCCGCAGATGTTACTGGTGCGATATATACGCCTTCGCCAACAGATCTTGCAAATGGATTTGTTACATTAATCCTAACCTCTTCGGAACCGGATGGGCCTTGCGGTATTAGTACAAGTTCTATGGAGTTAAGCTTTAGTGTTGCGGCAACACTTAGTGTAGTTTCTCCAATTGAATCTTGTATCGGAACGGATGTTCCATTATCAGCTAATCCCGGAGGTTCAGCATCAGTCGTAAATTGGACTGTTGGTCCTTCTGGTGGTATTTTCTCAAACTTAACGAATTCAACGTCTGATTATACACCTTCGGAAACTGACAATACTGCGAATATAGCCATCGTTACTGCAGGAGTTGACGACCCAGATGGTGTTGGTGGTCCATGTCCAGGTCTCAGTGAAGATATTCAAATTACTTTATTTGATACAGTTGATGTAGATGCCGGACCAGATGTTGTTCTTTGTTCAAATGATTCGCTCACTTTAAACGGGGCGATATCCGTAGGTGGCGTTGCTCTTACAGGAACCTGGTCTTCTAATGGTACAGGTTTATTTAATGATGCCTCTATTGTTAGCGGAGCTATTTACACACCGAGTGCCGAAGATATTCTCAACGGTTTTGTAATCCTTACCTTAACCTCAGATAATCCCGGCGCACCGTCACCTTGTTTTGCTTCATCTGACGAGATGGAACTCTCTTTCACTCTTGCAGCTACAATTGAAATTCCAGCTGAAGGCACGGGTACATGTGACAATTCAGCAGTTCCAGTCACAGCGATTCCAAACGATCAGGTATCCTCGGTGGAATGGGATCTAATTAACGGAGGCCAAGGTTCTTACTTGCCTGATGCCCAAAGTTTAAGCATTGACTATTCTGCAACAGCTGAGGAGATTGCCAATGGTTCTGCTTTACTCATCGTTATAACAAATGATCCAGATGGTGCAGGGCCGTGTACAGCAGCATCTGACAGTGTCACCATAAATATTGCAACAGATGTTACAGTGGATGCGGGTATAGATACAACAGCCTGTGCAGGAGAGGTCATTAACCTTGATGGATCTTTTGGTGGAGCTGCGGGGTCTGCGACTTGGACTGTTGGAGGTCTAAGTACTGGCTTTTTAAATCCGAATGATCCGTTAACAATATATACGCCTACAGTAACAGATCTTGCAAATGGATTTGTGACATTAACCTTGACAACAGATGACCCTGTTGGGCCTTGTGTACCTGCATCAGATCAAGTTACCTATACATTTGTTGAACCCGCTATTGTTTCTGCTGGTTCCGACACTGTTGTATGTTCAAATTCAGCAATACAGTTAGATGGTGATTTTGATGGTACTGCCTCTGTAGTTACCTGGACAGTATTAAGTACAGGAAATGATTCGGGTTTTAATAATGTGAATTCACCAACTCCGGTTTATACACCCACTGCAGAAGATCTAACATTAGGAACCATAATATTAACAATTACTACGAATGATCCAGATGGACCAGGTGGATGTCCAGCAGTATCTAGCTCTATGGAGTTAACTGTGAATGAGGCAGCAACAATCAATGTAATTTCTCCAATTGAATCATGTATAAACAATGAAATTGCCCTTACATCGGAAATTGATGGAGCCGCCACATCAGTAACTTGGTCCAATTTTACAGGTACGATTTCAGATACATTCTCATTAACTCCTACTTATTTACCTTCCGCAACAGAAAACGGTCCGGGAGGTGTGGCTTTTGTTGCAATCGATGTGGAAACCAATGATCCCGATGGAACAGGTCCGTGTCCCGCTGCTATTGAGACTGTAATTCTTCAAATTGATCCAGAAGTGATTGTTTCTGCTGGTCCTAATGATGCGGTTTGTTCGAATACTTCAATTGACCTCAATGGATCTATAGATTACTCGACGCTTGACGATCCTGTATTGGCAACTTGGATATCGAGCGGATCACCAGGAACCCTCTCAAATCCGAATAATATGAACGCTACTTACACTCCTAGTGCTGCCGATATAGATGCAGGTATGGTAACGTTTACGCTTACAACTGATGATCCTCCTGGTCAATGTCCGGCAGTTTCTAGTTCAATGGAAATGATAGTAAGTGAGGCAGCAACGCTCAGCGTGCTTTCTCCGATTGTTGCTTGTATCAACAATGAAATTGCACTTTCATCTGAAATAGGTGGCGGAGCTGAGTCAGTAACATGGTCAAATTTCACAGGTACGATTTCGGATGTAAATTCAGAAACACCAACTTATTTACCCTCAGAGGCTGAAAATAATTCGAGTCCATTCACAATAGAGGTTAGCACAGAGGATCCGGATGGGGAAGATGGCCCGTGCCTAGCTCTCACTGAGCAGGTGGAAATAAGCATTAACGAGTTACCAATTGTCTTTGCTGGAAATGAAATTAAGGTTTGTTCTAATAATCTTGTTCAATTAGACGGTTCTTTTGATGGGGCAGCGACAAGTGTAATTTGGACTTCTTCGGGAAATGGTAGCTTTGATAACGCTACATTGGTAAACGCAGTATATACTCCAGATTCAGATGACTTATCAAATGGAACAGTAACCTTAACATTAACAACAAATGATCCCGATGGGCCATGTGAGCCAGCTAGTTCTGAGGTACTAGTCACTTTTGTTCCTGTGCCAATTTCTAGTGCTGGATTAAACCAAGATATTTGTTCAGATGAAGTAGTTTCCTTAAACGGAGTAATAGAAAATGCACTTGTAGGCACATGGACGTCAAATACGATTGGAACTCCAGGTGAATTTACTCCGAATGAATTAGACTTAAATGCCCAATACATACCTTCTGCGGACGATATTGCGGCAGGTTCAGTTGTATTGACATTAACAACTGACGATACCTCTGGCGTTTGTGGGGTGGTATCCAGTGATATGACAATTAACCTATTCAATTTTGCCACTGTCAATGCGGGCATAGATCAATCTATATGTTCAGCAGAAGATGTTCTTTTAGGGGCAACTCTTGGAGGTTCAGCTGCTTTGGATGGAACAATAACATGGACTACAGGTACTAGTGGAGATGGTGAATTCTTCCCCAACAATGCTTTAAATGCCACTTATGTTACTGGACCGAATGATCAAAATTCTGGATTTGTATGGCTCATAGCTACTACTTTTGATCCTGATGGTCCATGCGAAGCAGCAATTGATTCCTTAGGAGTTTTCATAAGTGGTGTAGCAGAAGTAGAAGCAGGTTCCAACTTTACGGTTTGTGCAGGAGAAGATGTCCCATTAAATGGTGATATATCCGGTGCTGTGATCACTGGTGAATGGTCAGGAGGAGCGGGTACTTTTTCAGACTTTTCAGATTTGAATTCATTTTATACACCAACTCCAGCTGAATTAGCATCTGGGAGCGTAACACTTACTTTAACCTCAGCGGATCCTTTTGGTCCATGTGGTCCAGAGTTTGATACGGTAGTTGTTTCCTTTACATCCTCGGCGATAGCCTCTGCTGGTCCTGATCAAGTTGTATGCGAAGGTGATGATATTTTACTTGATGGTGCCGCTGCAGGTTCGGCATCTATCGGTGGGGGAACTTGGAGTTCAGATATTTCAGGTGGAATTTTTGTCCCGAACGCAACAGATGAAGATGCGGTATATATACCTTCCCCAGATGAAATTAGTGCGGGTGTTGCCTCCTTGGTATTTACAACAATTGATCCCGCAGGTCCTTGCCCTGCTGCGTCAGATACAGTTTTGATTACCATAAACCCATCTCCTGTATTATCTTCTTCTTCAGATTTTGATATTTGTTCGGGTACAGCAGTAAATTATCCTATTACGAGTGATGTATCATCTACCTTTGTATGGAATGCTCAAACGGATGAAGCCCTTGTAAATGGTGAATCGCTGGTACCTCAAGCAACGTCTGCTATTGATGATATTTTGGATAATACCTCAACCTCTATTCAGACCGTTACTTATTTAGTTTCAGCAACGGCAATTGGTTCTGGTTGTACCAACGATAATCAGATAGTCAATGTCAATGTCAATCCCGTTGTAACAATGGATATACCTCCCTCTGAGGTACTTTGTGTTGGAGAAAGTACGACTAATGTTATCTTCTCGTCAAGTTTTGCAGGTATAACGTATAATTGGACAAATAATAACACCGTAATCGGTCTGGGATCTTCAGGAGATAGTGATATTTTGAGTTTTATAGCCGAAAATACAACGGCAATAATTCAGACAGGAATGATAACTGTAACTCCTGCTATAAATGGATGTGCTGGAATTCCGGTCAGTTTTGAAATTACTGTAAACCCTTCATCAACAGTTGACGATCCGGGAGCGATTGCTGAATGTGATGGGGCACCAACAGAAAATATTATATTCACAGGTAGCGATCCATCAATTATCTATAATTGGACGAATACAAATCCGGCTATTGGTATACCAGTCTCAGGTTCGGGTGATATTTTGAGTTTCATCGCGACCAACTTGACAAATGATCCTATTCAAGCTACTATCGAGGTAACCCCTGAATTGAATGGATGTGATGGTGCCTCTCAGACTTTTACTATTAATGTAGATCCTTCTCCAGAAATGGATATTCCTGCGGATCAAACGATTTGTGTAACGAATAATTCCGTTCCTGTTGTCTTTACATCAAATGTGATCGGTACATCTTATGATTGGACCAATGATAATATCAATATTGGTTTAGACCCTAGCGGAACAGGTGATATTCTCTCCTTTACAACCATAAATAACGGTAATGTATTGGATACAGCAAATGTCACTGTTTTACCATCTTTTAATGGTTGTGGAGGTGCTCCAATTGAATTTGACTTTATCGTTACTCCTGTATTAGAGGTGGATTTTATAGAGGACACTATTTTGTGTGCTGGTGAAGAATTTGCAGGCGTCAATTTTACCGGAAATGTTCCTGATTTATCTTTTGAGTGGACAAATAATAATATATCAATTGGCTTGCCATCAAATGGTACAGGTAATATTTCAAATTTTATTGTTACGAATTCAGGAACTGTAGATCAATCTGCAACTGTGACAATTACGCCTATCTTATCGGGTTGTACGAGTATTGACTCTGAATTCATTATAACAGTTAAACCTGTACCAACAGTTTCTGTAGTTCCTTTATCTCAGACTCTGTGCCATAATGAGGCGACTATACCTGTTGATTTTTCTGGTAACATTGCTGCTGCGACGTATGACTGGTCGCACGATGATATTTCCATTGGATTAGGAAGTCCAGGTTTCGATGATATTCCTCCTTTTACAGCAATAAATACAAGTTTGGTTTCAGAAACTTCAACCTTCACCGTAACACCTTCGTTTAATGGTTGTACTGGTTCTTCAGAAAACTTTACAATAACTGTCAATCCAACACCTTCTGTATTCCCAATCCCAAGCCAAGTATTATGCGCAGGATTTCCGACAACAAGCATTAATTTTGACGGAGACTTCGGTGGAGCTGCCAATTATTCATGGACGAATGACAATGTACTAATTGGGCTGCCTGCAAACGGCATTGGTGATATTAGTTCTTTTATTGTAGAAAATACAACTTCTGAAGTTCAAATTGCAACAATTACGGTAACACCAACGATTAATGGTTGCGAAGGTCTTCCACAAGTTTTCTCTATTACAGTCAAACCCATACCAACTCTTGTAGGTCCTATTCCTAGTCAGTCATTGTGTGTGAATACTGATTCTGATCCAGTGGTCTTTACAGGTAATTTACCTGATGTTACAAATTATAATTGGATAAATGACAACATAGCCATTGGGCTCCCAGCAGCAGGTGTTGGTGATATTCCAGTTTTTACGGCTCAAAACACTGGAGATATTGTCATTGTATCAACAATTACTGTTACACCAGAACTCAATGGATGCATTGGTTTACCTCAGGTATTTACCATTACGACAGTTGATCCTGTTCCAGTAGTATTTGATCCGATAGACCAAGAAGTTTGTTCTGGACTGCCCACGAGTACGGTAAATTTTGTAGGCCCGAATCCAACAACGAGTTTTATATGGACAAATGATAATGCGTCTATTGGTTTGGCTTCAAATGGAACAGGCGATATCACTTCGTTTATTACCGATAATACAACTTTTGTTAATCAAGTTGCCACCATTACTGTAGAACCTGAATTTAACGGCTGTATTGGTGAATCACAAGAATTTACAATTACTGTAAAACCAACGCCGGTAGTTGTAATTACGCCACTTGAACAAGAAATTTGTTCTGGTGAAACTACAGAAGAAATTGATTTTAGTGCTGATTTAGTAGGTACAACTTATGATTGGATAAATGATAATATTTCAATCAATCTACCAGCGAATGGAATCGGAGATATTTCTGCGTTTATAACTGAAAATGTAAGTGCTACTGTGCAAGTTGCCACGATTAATGTAACGCCTACTTACAATGGTTGTACGGGTCTAACAGAGGTTGCATTAATTACAGTAAACCCAATATCAACTGTCATTGTTGCCCCCGGTGTGGATGAGTATTGTCATGGTGAGACAACGACAGAGTATATTTTCAACGGATCTAATCCATTAACTCAATACAATTGGACCAATGATAATACATCAATTGGACTTCCTGCGAGTGGTTCTGGAAATATATTGCCCTTCCCCGTATCGAATACGGACCTAGTCAATCAATTGGCAACAATTACTGTTCAGCCTGAGTTGAATGGTTGTGACGGGACTGCCCAAATTGTTCAGATTATAGTCAAACCAATTCCAACGGTCGATCAAGTACCTGACCAAAATATATGTGCAAATGACGATTCCGAAGCTATTATTTTTGATGGTAATTTACCAGACTCTACTGATTATAATTGGACTCACGATAATGTTTCTATTGGTTTAGGTTCAAATGGAATTGGTAATATTCCTTCCTTTACTGGAACAAATATTAGCCAAGATGTGGAAGTTGGAAATATAACAGTAACACCAATATTAAATGGATGTATCGGTACCGCCATGACCACGAGTATAACAGTAAATCCCATATCCATAGTCAATACAGTAAATGATACAGTTTGTTCAGGAGAAACGCTACCACAAATTGACTTTGTCGGAAGCAATGCCAGTGCAATTTACAGTTGGACAAATGACAATTCATCTGTCGGATTAACGAATGGCGGAATAGGTTTCATTCCATCTTTTGTTTCCGAAAATCTGGGAACAACAAATCAAACAGCTACCATTGTTGTTACCCCGACAGTAAATGGATGTGATGGTATCAACGATACAATGGCTATAGTGGTACACCCTCTGCCTGTAATTGATCCAATAGAGGATGATATTTATTGTTCCGAGGACCTTTCAGACCTCATCGTTTTCTCGGGTAATATGCCCATTAATGAATACAATTGGTCTAATGATAATGCCGCGATAGGTTTGGTAGGTTCAGGTGTTGGGGATATATCTCCATTTATTACAGCAAATACAGGAACGGGTGACTTGGTAGGAACGATCATTGTTACACCCAATGCTAATGAATGTATTGGTGCTTCAGAATCATTTACAATTACCGTACATCCACTCCCTGATGTTGATGCGGGAACAGATACCACTTTATGTTTTGAGCAGTCTATAATTTTAACAGCTACAGGAGCGAATACTTATGCTTGGGACAATGGTGTAATTAATGGAGTTGAGTTTTTCCCCTCCGAAACTATTATGTATACTGTTGTTGGTACGGATACTAATTTATGCCAAAATACAGATTCAGTTTTAGTTACCTATACCTTAGATCTCCCTCCAATTGTAGATGCTGGTCCAGACACATCGATATGTATAGGACAACAAATCGCACTTACTGCAACTGGAGATGCAATTCTGTATATCTGGGATAATGGTGTGATTGATGGAGAATTATTTGAGCCATCAGTTACTTCGGATTATATTGTAATAGCCACAGCCGATAATGGTTGCGTTGCAAGTGATACCATTGAAGTGGCGGTCAATCCACTACCTGTTATAACTGCTTTTGCTTCGGATGATTTTCTTTGTGCAGGCGAGACTACAATTCTTTGGGGTGAAGGGGCGGATACCTATGTTTGGGATTTATCTGTTATCGATAGTGTCGCATTTGTACCTGAAGAAACAGCGACCTACACAGTCGTTGGTTTTGACATAAATGAATGTACTGATACAACCGAAATAGAGGTAATCGTAAATCCATTGCCAGATGTTTTATTTTCAACGGACATGTTATTTGGAGGATGTTTACCTTTTGAACCGACATTTACAGATCTGACTTCCGAACCTGCAAGTAATTCAGTTCAGTGGTATTTCGGAAATGGAGCCTCATCAACTCAAATGGGTTCAGTTTTAAACACTTATGATTCTTACGGCTGTTATGATGTTACCTTGGTTAGTACAACGGCAGAAGGTTGTACTGATTCATTAACCCAACAGAATTTTGTTTGTGTCAATGAGATTATTGCTGAATTTCAACCAAATGTATATGAACAGTCGATTGTAAATCCGATTTTTGAATTCACGAACAGTTCTGTCAATGCTACTTCTTTTGAATGGTTTTTTGGAGATGGAGATGAAAGTGATTTTGTAAATGCAACTCATTTTTATGAGAGCTACGGAAACTACGTTGTGTCTTTAGTCGCATCTGCACAGGATGGCTGTACAGACACGGCATATGCTGCGATAACTGTTGTAGATGAGGTAATATTTTATGTTCCAAATTCATTTACTCCCAATGATGATGGTAAAAATGATGTATTTATGCCGGAATTAACCGCTGGATATGATCGTGAAAGAGGTTATGAGTTTAGAATTTACAATAGATGGGGTGAAGAGGTATTTTATACCGATACTCCTGGTGTTGCTTGGGATGGTAAATATCTAAATACAGCTGTTCAAAACGGTACCTATATTTGGTATGTACGATTCAAAGATTCCATGAACAATGAAGTTTATGACTACAGCGGACATGTAAATGTTATCAAATAGTGGTATATACATTTTATATTTCTAATTCTTTTTTTATTTCATAATTTTGTAATTGAGCAAATCAGCTTATCGCTTTTTAAAGAGGAAAGTCCGGACAGCACAGAGCATCACACTTCTTAACGGGAAGGGCTTGAATTATCAAGCACAGAAAGTGCCACAGAAAATAAACTTCCAGTAAATGATTATTGGTAAAGGTGAAAAGGTGAGGTAAGAGCTCACCGCTTTTTTGGTGACAAAAATGGCAAGGTAAACCTTGTGAGCTGAAAGACCAAGTAAATCGGGAATTGAGGGC
>MDTC01074638.1_pt1 | contig 44934 bp, 37 predicted proteins | sample 811181 | NCBI WGS metagenome assembly MDTC01 (sample SAMN05326644, study PRJNA326480) | marine metagenome | isolation source: seawater | place: Pacific Ocean: North | collected 2011 | reverse complement strand
GCTGGTAGTGGTGCGCAACAATGCATTTCACCCTCGACAATTCGAGCAGTTCGCGATGCCGTCCAATGTCCGATTATCGTCGGCGGAGGCATTAATGACGCCGCGGGCATTCAAGCGGCTTGGCAGGCAGGATGCGACTTGGTGGTTATAGGTGATGCCATTGAAAACCGGCCCTCTCAGTTGGATTGGCTGCCACATCCCGAAGCGTTCAGTGTACAGACCAACCCTGCCGAAAAGCGGCTTTAACAGGCTGGGTCAGAAAGAAAATTCAAGCGCAACGAGTCCGTGTCGTCCAGCTTGCGGATAAACGTAGACTTCCGATATTTCTTCCCCACCCCATTCGTAGAAGTAGGCATACCCGTTTGCACTGTATTGGGCATCCAAGACGTTGCGCAAGTAGCCTGAAACCGAAACATAAGATCCGTTTGGACGGTTCCACATCCAGCGGACACGGGCATCGTGGACATTGTAAGCATCCAACGAACGAAGGTCACTCGAAGTGTTGTCCAAGTATTGCTTACCTACGTGGCGAGCCGACCATTCAATCAAGCACGTGGAACCAACTCCTTGACTATTGAGGCGTTTTAGCGCCTCCCAAGTCACAACGCTCGACGCTGTGAAGTTGGGCGAGAAGCTAATGTCTGCTGGCTCCATTCCTAAGTCGAAGCCGAATTCGGTAATGCGATTCTGAGAAGCCGTCACGGTACTGTACCACTGAAGGCCATTCACTGGACGCCATGCGTTCGTCCATTCCAGTCCAGCGCGGTAGCTGCTAGCTACGTTTTGCCGGATTGGAGAACCCACGTCGTTCAATGCACCGGTCAGAACCAATTGGTTCTCGTACTGCATATAGTAGCCCACGGCCTGCATGCTCCATTCAGGTGTTGCCATTTCCCATCCCAGTTCGAAGTCCGTCAATTGCTCCGCTTTCGGGTAAGTAACGGTGACACGGTCGATGAAATCGCTGCGGACAGGCTCACGGCTCCCTCGGGCCACGGAAGCGAAAACACGGCTACTCGGATTAACGATGTAATCCAATCCAAGTTTGGGATTAATGAAAGCCATTGAAGTATCCACCTGAAGGAGACGCAAATCGTTATCAGTACCTTTAACGGTGTAGCCTACCTGGCGCATCTGAATTTCTCCTCGAACGTTGACTTTACCCTCAGCTAGGCGATGGTCATTGCTGACGAAAGCGTAATGATCCGATTTCTCTCCAAGGTTATCGTAGTAGCGATGCTGCGGCGAGGGCGACTGTCCAACAGCCTCCATCCAAATGGGGTTACCAAAGTGTTCGCCAGCATAATAAAAAGCACCCAACCCAAACTGAATTCCGCTGTTCTCGAAAGCTCGACTGCCCTGAAAGACACCTCCTAAATAATCGTTATCCAACCAGCGGCGGCGAATGAGATTAGATGTGAGAATGGTGTCCTCAGCAGTGATGATGGGAATCCCCCCGTATCGGACGATGCTATCACCTCCCTTGTACTGTTCGAAATAGCCGGCACCTGCAGTGTAGTGCAATGTCGCTCCCAAGTCCCATCCGCCATAGCGCTGGCTCGCATGAATTTGGTGGTGGTCCTGGCGATAGTCGTCCACCTGATCCGCATAGTTGTAATAATTGTGCTGGCGTCCCCGGGCAATTAAGTCTTCGATGCGAGCTGTATCGGCACCATATGCGTACTCGTCGGAATTGGCCGCCCAAGCCCTGATGGAGTCGGCAGGAGCATCCAATCCGATTCGGGGCACGCCAAACCAGGCTTGCTGCGTCCGCTCATGACCCAGCATTGCCGAATACGCTATATGTCCGGAATCCCAGCGGTAGCCTAGGCCCAATTGCATGCTAGACAGGTCACTGCCCGAGCGGTCCATATACCCGTCTGATAAAATACGGGATGCACGGCCTTCCATGTAAAATCCTGAACCGATCTCACCAGTGCTCCACTGCGCCATGCTACGAAGCGTTCCGAAGGATCCCCCGGAAAGCACAACCCGGCCACCGGCCTTCTCATTGAACTCCATGGTTTGGATGGCCACGGTGGCACCAAAGGCACCGGCACCATTAGATGAACTACCTACACCACGTTGGATGGTCAGATTGTCCACGCTGCTAGCTAAGTCGGGCAAGTCCACCCAGTACACTTGGTGGGATTCGGCATCGTTTAGGGCTACTCCGTTAATGGTCACGTTGATGTGTGTCTGATCCGACCCCCGGATGCGCATAGACGTGTAACCGACTCCGGCGCCGGCATCGGAGGTCACGACAAGCGAAGGGGTAAATCGCAAGAGGAACGGCATGTCCATTGACGCATCTCTTTTTGCGAGCTCAACAGCATCAACTCTTTGCGTTGGAAATGGGGAGCGTTCAGGAGCCTGAATCGCGGACACCGTTGCTGGAAGCAATTGAACGGTTTTCAAAATCGAATCGGATTGCACCGTAGCAACGGATTCTGATGTTTCTCCCTGAGTTGCGCCGATAGTAGGCAATAAAAGCAGAACGGATAACGAGAAAATAAGAGTAAAAGATGATTGAGTCATGCGTCTTAGTTATTCAAAATAATTGACGCAGTACGTGCCCGACAATGTCGTCACGAAACGGCCTGCTCCCCTACCGGTATTATCCGGTCAGGTTGTGAGGGTATCATCTCAGCACTCCAAAGCATTTGGAGGCACCCCTGCGCCGGAGCAAAACTAAACATTGAATACCTTGCAAAACAAATGAATGATTCAAAAAAAGCAGCCTACTTGGAATTGGCCCTGAAAGCTGCAGCTGCAGCCAGCCTTGAGCTATTAAATCACTTGCAAGAAAAAAACGAATCACTCGTGATTCGAGCCAAACGAGATGGGAGTTTGGTCTCATCTGTGGACATGGAGAGTCACCGAATCATTCAGGAAATTTTAACGGAAACAGACATACCCGTCATTAGCGAAGAAGGAAGTCTACCGGCTTACAGCGAACGAAAAGACTGGCCCTTATTCTGGCTCGTCGACCCACTGGACGGAACAGAATCTTACTTGAAAAGAAGATCGGGATTTGCAGTCAATATTGCACTTTGTGACCAAGGTGGACCTTTTTTGGGAGTGATTGCAGACCCTCTTGCGGACAAGATGTATGCTGGCGCAGTAGGGGTTTCACCATTTACTTGTTCCATCGCATCGAACACCAAACGAACCACCATCGAGCAACTACCTGCATCGCCTCCATTTCTCTTGGTGACCAGCTGGAACGAAAGCGTTCCTTGGCCTGATTTGTTGCCTGAAGGTTTGAATGCGGACGAATTCACGAGCAAGCCCGTAAGCGGCGCCCTCAAGTTTTGTCAAATCGTTACTGGACAAGCTGATGTGCACGTGCGATCTGGATCATACATGGAGTGGGACTGCGCGGCAGGAGACGGGATTTTGAAGAGCATTGGGCTGCAGATTCGAAGCCGAGAGACCGGACTCCCGTTGATCTACAACTCAATGAGCCTGCGTGTAGGAGGTCTCTGGGCTTCCCGCTTTCATCCCGCTGACTGACACTCAGCGGTAATTCGTCTCTGCATCAAAATTCTCATACAAGTCGAGGTAATTCAGGTACCGCTCCTCTGCAATGAGACCCTTTTCCACTGCTTTTCGCACCGCGCACTTTGGTTCTGAACGATGCAGACAATTGTGAAACTTACACTCAGAAAGCAGCGCGAACATTTCCGGAAAGTAATGATGCAGGTGTTCCTTTTCCAGCTGAACCAATCCAAACCCTTTGATGCCCGGCGTATCGATGAGGTAACCTCCGGAGGGAAGCGGAAACATTTCCGCATAAGTCGTTGTATGCTTTCCCTTCTGGTGTGAATCTGAAACATCGCCTGTTCGCAAATCCAAACCAGGAAGAATTTGATTGATTAGCGTGGATTTGCCGACGCCACTATGTCCCGAAAGCATGTTCACGCCTGATTCGGCAATTGCAGCTTTCAACTCAGGTAAACCCAGACCTGTTTTGGCAGAGACTTGGAGCACATCATAACCAGCCGTCTCATACAAACCCACCATGTAATCCAGCAATTCTGAGGCCTTACCACCCGACATCACCAAGTCGCACTTATTGAACACGATGGTCGTTGGGATACCATATGCTTCCGCTGTGACCAGAAAACGATCAATGAATCCTGAACTGGTGGAAGGTTGACTGACGGTAGCGATTAAAAAGGCACGGTCCAAATTCGCCGCAACAACGTGGGTCTCTTTCGAAAGATTGACTGATCTACGAACAATGGCATTCTTCCGTTCCTCGCGTGCTGTGATCAGTCCCGCTTCTTCTTTTCCATTGGCTTCAAATCGAACAATATCGCCTACTGCCAGTGGATTGGTGCTGCGCTCACCGTCCAAGCGCATGCGGCCTCCTGCACGGCATCCGAAAACTACTCGCGATTCCCATTCACTGACTTGATACCAAGAGCCCGTTGAGCGCAAAATAATTCCTCTCATACTGCCCACACCCTCTTCAGCAGATCGGTCATCGCATTGATTCATGACCGAACTTCAAGTTCGTGAAAAGCCGATTCCAACCCACCCGGTCTATTTGCAAATTCGGAGAGAGCGTCATCCGCAACGATGACACCATGATGAATCAACACCACACGATCGCAAACCTCTTCCACCTCTTGCATAATATGTGTGGATAGGATTACCGTACGTTCTCGCCCGACTTTCCGAATCAAGGCTCGAATGTCGACCAATTGAATCGGGTCAAGTCCTGAAGTAGGTTCATCTAAAATCAGCACTTTGGGATCGTGAATAAGTGCCTGTGCAATGCCTACTCGCTGGCGATAACCTTTGGAAAGTTGTCCAATGATTTTGTAAGCCTCAGGTTGCAATCCAACCTTCTCAATCATAGCATTGACAGCAGATGAAACATTCTTTATTCCGTGCAATCCAGCAGCATATTCCAAGTATTCTCTCACAAACATATCCGTATGTATGGGATTGTGTTCCGGCAAATAACCGACACAACTTCGCGCTTGCATCGGCTCATCCAAAACATCAAAACCGCATACACTTACTGAACCACTTGATGCCGGAAAGTAGCCAGAAATCAAACGCATTAGCGTAGATTTTCCGGCGCCATTTGGTCCAAGGAGTCCAAGTACTTGAGCAGAGGGTATTTCCAACGAGATGTCGGACAAGGCCATTTGGTTTCCAAACTGTTTACTCACATGTTGAATGCTGATTGCCATCGGTTGCAATTTACGATGGATCGCTCGGTTCAAGGCACAAAAAAAGCCACCCCATTGCAGGGGCGGCTTTATTGTTTCGGACGGCACCAGAATTACATCATTCCTCCCATGCCACCTCCCATGCCCGCAGGCGGTGCTGATGGCATTACTTCTTCTTCTTCGTCAGACACAACGCACTCTGTAATCAACACCATTCCTGAGATGGAAACGGCATTTTCAAGGGCAACTCGCGTCACTTTGGTTGGGTCAATGACTCCGGCTTCGAACAAGTTCTCAAACACCTCTGTTCGGGCGTTATAACCGAAATCTCCCTTGCCTTCTCGCACAGCATTGGCAACGACCGCTCCCTCGCCTCCGGCATTGCTCACGATTTGGCGCAATGGCTCTTCAATCGCTCGGAGGACAATCTTCATTCCGGTTGTCTCGTCAGCATTTATGCCTTCCATTGAAGCAACAGTTTCAGCTGCTCGGATATAAGCTGTGCCTCCGCCGGGAACGATTCCCTCTTCAACGGCAGCACGTGTAGCGTGCAAAGCATCATCAACTCGATCCTTTTTCTCCTTCATTTCCACCTCAGTCGCAGCGCCAACATACAAGACAGCGACACCACCTGCGAGTTTCGCAAGTCGCTCTTGCAACTTCTCTTTGTCATAATCAGAAGTGGTGGTTTCCACCTGGGCTTTGATTTGTCCAATGCGCGCCTCGATCGAATCCTTCTCTCCTGAGCCGTTAACGACAGTCGTATTGTCTTTATCGATGGTCACCTTCTCCGCGCTTCCAAGATCGGCAAGGGTCACGTTCTCTAGCTTGAGACCAGTTTCCTCTGAAATCACTTGACCACCGGTCAAAATAGCGATGTCTTGTAACATGGCCTTTCGACGGTCTCCAAAGCCTGGTGCTTTTACTGCTGCCACCTTCAAAGACCCACGGATCTTGTTGACCACCAAGGTCGCGAGCGCCTCTCCGTCCAAGTCTTCAGCGATAATCAACAGCGGTCGACCGCTTTGTGCCGTCTGCTCCAAGCTCGGAAGCAAATCCTTCATCGTTGAAATTTTCTTGTCGTAGATGAGAATGAACGGGTTCTCCAGTTCAGCTTCCATCTTTTCACTGTTGGTTACGAAATAAGGAGAGAGATAACCCCGGTCAAACTGCATACCCTCAACCGTTTTGACTTCCGTATCCGTACCCTTCGCCTCTTCCACAGTGATCACACCTTCGTTGCCTACAACTTTCATCGCTTCTGCAATCAAACCACCGACTGCTTCGTCATTGTTGGCTGAAATTGTCGCAACCTGTTCGATCTTGGAAATATCGCTACCTACCTCGCGCGAGATCTTCTGCAATTCCGTCACAATTGCTGATGTAGCTTTATCCATACCTCGCTTTAAATCCATGGGATTCGCTCCAGCCGCGACATTCCGCAAACCTTCGCCAATGAGGGCTTGTGCTAAAACGGTTGCAGTGGTCGTGCCATCTCCAGCAACATCAGCTGTCTTTGATGCAACCTCCTTGACCATTTGCGCACCCATGTTTTCCAAGGCGTCTTTGAGCTCAATTTCTCGAGCGACCGAAACACCATCTTTGGTAACTGCTGGAGCACCAAATTTCTTTTCGATGACCACGTTACGTCCCTTCGGACCCAGTGTCACTTTGACTGCGTCAGCAAGCTTATCGACTCCGGCTTTCAAGCCGTTTCGTGCATCTGTATTGAATTGAATGTCTTTTGCCATTTCAAATGTTTTTCTTGTTTTCGTTCAATGCTAAATTCAGACAATCGCGAGAATATCACTCTCACGCATTATCATGTAATCGCTTCCTTCAACTTGCAATTCAGTACCTGAATATTTGCCGTACAATACATTGTCCCCCACCTTCACTGTCGTAGGTTCTTCTGGCTTGCCTGGTCCTACAGCGACTACAGTACCGCGCTGCGGCTTCTCTTTGGCAGTGTCGGGAATGATGATTCCGCTGGCTGTTTTCTCTTCTGCCGGAGCTGGCTCCACAAGAACCCGATCGGCAAGGGGTTTGATGTTCATTGACATGCGTTTTGGTTTTGTTGTTTGAAACGTACGAATCGATTTTCGTGCCAATCCCAAGTATCACTTCATTCCCTGCCGCCATGTCAGGTTTTTTTGACTGAAGCGTGCAATGTTGTCATGGTTTGAAACGAGGACAAAAGAAAGGCGCGTCTCCCTGACAGGGTGACACGCCTTTTGATTTTTTCTTGCCTAGAAAATGGATTACTCAGCAACAGGTGCTTCCATTGGCAATGATGTCGTCGGCAAGATGCTTTCGTCGATGCCTACATCTTCGTTCAAGTTACCAAAGAAGATTCCTGCGACAATGCAAAGGACGAAAAGCGTTCCGGTTAAAACCCAGGTCGCTTTTACCAAGAAATCTGTCGTTTTCTGAACTCCCCCAAGCTGGCTTGCACCCTGAAAACCTGTGGCCAAACCTCCTCCTTTTGGATTTTGGATCAAAATGACTCCACCGAGGAGGATGCATACCAACAAGATAACCGCCATTAAAAAGTATCCCATAATTCCGTTTTATTCATTCGATGGACTCCAACTCCTTTGGATGTCGTCGAGTTTTTTCAATTGGACTGCAAAATAAGTGCTTTTTGCTGGATATTTCAATGCCAAAATGCGGTAAGCTTTTCTCGACTTGTCAAATAGACCTTGTTTCGCATAAACACGAGCCATTGTCTCCGTCACCAACGAGGGATCCTCGAGAATGCTCTCGGAAGACCACGGGCTCGGTTCCTCTGGGTCTCGAATGGGCCCAATCCGAGGATTGTTGGCAATAAATCGGTCTATCAAGGCCATTTTATCACCTTGTGGGGCATCCATAGAAATCAAGCCATTATCAGGCTCTGAGCTCCTCGAATGAACGCCTTCACCAAATCCAACTTCCGATGCTCGTTGCAGCAACCAATCTGAGAATGGAGAGGAAACCGCATCTTGAATCAATGCAAAATCGGCAGGCTCTACGGGTGAGACCACGGAGTTCTCTTTTCCATCCTCCCATCGATTTACATCTGTTTCTATGGTTCGTTCAATCGCCGAAATCAAGGCCTCTCGCTCAACGGGTTCGTTGGGATTGAGCCCCGTACCCGACGATTTCTTCGGAATCATATTGGCATCCGGGCTGTTTTCTGAAGTGGCAGAAGGTGTCTTCGCAGCATCTGACAGTGCATCGTGTACATTACGCGCTTCTTCGACCAGCTTTGCTTGAACGATGAGGTCAAAAAGAGGTTGCCGGAATGACATGGTCGACGCGGCACGCAACAAATCCTTTTCCTCGTTCATGTGACCATCTACGGAGCTGCATCTTGCGAGTAACATGGCAAAAACACCCGCATAAGGGTATTTTCGTGACCAGCGCTCTAAACCCTCACGGTCCTCTGCCACAACATCATTGGGGTGCTCAATCAAGTGCTGGATTCGCCGGATTTGCATTTTTTAGTCGGTTGTTAGCCTCACCAATTGCCCAATGTAGCATTGAAAACATCTTGGGACAACTGCTCTCCGATTTCAGCCACCAATTCTTCTTCAATTTGCAATAAATCTTGGTCGCTGGTGTAATCCGCAAAACGTGTGAATGTCCGCTCAAAGCTCAAATCAGGAACGATTGTGTTCTCGTAACTGAGACGCAAACCAATGGTGAGTCGATTCGAAGCCGCTGTCTCATCCCCCTGAACATTGACCGGTTTGACATCCCAAGCGATGATGTCAGCAGCAAATTGAAGTTCACCTTCTGCATTGACCAGCCGCAAAGTTGATTGCCGTTGAATACGATCCCTCAATTCTTCGGTCAACGCCAGAGCACTGGATGCTGAGGCCAATGGTGTGACCAATTCGAAGCCTGAAACGGAATAGGTCTTGGCGCCGGAAGTCTGAGCGCCGTATGGCGAATAAATACCACAACCCAAAAACAACACTGAGAATGCAATGACCGCGGGAATTATCGTTCGAACTAATCTCATTTCAGTCCGTATTCTTTGATTTTTCGGTAGAGTGTACGCTCTGAGATTCCGAGTTCAAGAGCAGCATATTTTCTTTTGTTGCGGTGCTTGGAGAGTGCTCTTCGAATCAGTTCTTTTTCAGAGTCTTGCAGCGATAACACCTCTTCCACCTCCTCCACCTCCTGCGTGGTCATTGAAGCTGAATCAAGGGCATTCGCACGCGCACCTTCATCGGAATTCCATGGAGTGACTTGCCATTCAGATCGATTCGATGCAGCCATCGATTCTTCTGACTCGTCTCGTCCCGATGGCAATCTTTTTTGCGGAGTTTCCGAGGCACTAAACACACGACGAACGAGCTCCGCTTGATCCTCAGAAATTTGACCGTCTTTCATCACCTCCAAAACCAATTTTTTGAGATCTTGCATCTCCTGCCTCATGTCGAACAACACTTTGTACAAGATTTCACGCTCATTGAGTGTTGAAGCGTCTTGTTCCTGGTTCTGAACCGGCAAGCGACTGCGATGCGATTCCGGCAAGTATCCTAAGAGTTTGTCCGCATCGATGGAACGGCTATTCTCAAGAATGGACATCTGTTCCGTCGTATTCTTCAATTGCCGGATGTTTCCAGGCCAAGGATAGTTTTGCAAAACCTCCACTGCATCGAGGCTTAAGGATAATGGAGGCATCTGATACTTCTCAGAGAAATCAGTGGTGAATTTTCGAAACAGCAGATGGATGTCCTGGGGGCGGTCCCGCAAGCTTGGCATCTCAATCGGGACTTGACTCAGACGATAGTACAAATCCTCGCGAAATTGTCCTTTGTTGATGGCACTTGCAAAATCCACATTGGTTGCGGCTACAACCCGCACATCCGTTTTCTGCACACGAGAAGACCCGACGCGAATGAATTCACCCGTCTCCAATACTCGGAGCAATCGTACCTGGGTGGTCATTGGAAGCTCAGCAACTTCATCCAAAAAAATGGTACCACCATTTGCCTCTTCAAAGTAGCCTTTGCGGGATTCGGTGGCTCCGGTGAAAGCACCCTTTTCATGTCCAAAAAGCTCCGAATCGATGGTTCCTTCTGGTATTGCACCGCAGTTCACCGCGATGAAAGATCCGTGCTTTCGCTTCGAAAATTGATGCACAACACGTGGCATGATCTCCTTACCAACTCCACTTTCACCCAACACCAGCACAGACAAATCAGTCGGCGCCACCTGAGACGCCACCGTAACGGCGCGGTCAAGCGCAGGACTCACGCCAATCACTCCAAATCTTCGCTTTATCGCTTTTGCATCCATTGACTCAAGTTCAAGCTGATGGTTCGTTCTTTGTCATCTTGCCAATGAGCGTTACCGGAGTGCAGTCTTGCACATGAACGTTCACATATGTTCCAGGCTTGGCGTTTTCTTTCGGAAACACAACCACTGTGTTGTAAGTGGTTCGTCCAAAAAACTGATCTTCTTTTTTCTTCGAGGTGCCTTCGACCAAAACCCGATAAGTCCTTCCGACATAACTTTTTGTGCGATTCGCGGCGTGCACCTTTTGAACTGCCATGATTTCCTGTAAACGTCGGCTTTTCACTTCTGGCGGAACATCATTTTCGTATTTTCTCTGCGCCAGTGTTCTTGGTCGCTCACTGTAGGAGAACATGTAAGCCATGTCGTAATGCATCATATCCATCAGCGAAAGGGTGTCCTTGTGTTCGTCTTCCGTCTCCCCACAAAACCCTGAAATGATATCGGTTGAAGTTGCACAATCGGGCATGATTCGTCGAATGGCTGCCATCCGCTCCAGGTACCATTCACGCGTGTACCCCCGATTCATTCGCTTCAAAACATCGCTGTTTCCTGACTGGACAGGAAGGTGTATGTACTTGCAAACGTTTTCGTGCTTGGCCATAACTTCAAGCACATCGTCGGTCATATCTTTTGGATGACTGGTTGAAAATCGCACCCGGAGTTCGGGGTTGACGTGTGCAACGCGATTGATTAATTCAGCAAAGCGAACCACCGGCTCCGATTCGTTTTTTACAACTCCCTTGTTGTCGATGTTCCACTTGTAACTGTCAACGTTCTGACCCAAAAGAGTCACTTCCCGGTAGCCGGCATCAAATAATTCATGCGCCTCACGCACGATGCTTTCAGGGTCTCGGCTGCGTTCTCGGCCCCGAGTAAAAGGAACGACGCAGAAACTGCACATGTTATCGCATCCCCGCATGATACTGATGAAAGCCGTAACGCCATTGGCATCCAAACGCACAGGGCTGATTTCTGCGTACGTCTCTTCCCTGCTGAGCAGGACATTCACTGCTTTCTGCCCACCGTGAACTTGGTCCACTAAATTGGGAATGTCACGATACGCATCAGGGCCAACCACCAAATCCACTAGTTTCTCCTGTTCGAGCAACGACTCTTTCAAACGCTCCGCCATGCAGCCTAAAACGCCAACCACGAGATGCGGCCGCGCACCTTTTGCCTGCTTGAATTGGCGCAGACGAGCGCGCACGCGCTGCTCAGCGTTTTCCCGAATCGCACAGGTGTTGAGCAAAATCAAATCGGCATCATCTTCATCTCGCGTTGTCGCAAATCCAGCTTCACTGAGGATGCTCGCTACAATTTCAGAATCACTGAAGTTCATCTGACAGCCATAACTTTCAAGGTAGAGCTTCCGAGTGTGCGTTGGTTGTCCTGGAACGACCGTAGGAGTTCCTTGCAACGACTCCCCTAATAATTCTTTCTGATCCTCTGAATCCATAGTCGACTTCTTCTTTGCGTCATATACCTCGCAAATTTACGTCGAAAAAAGTAGCTGACAGAATGTCAGAATAAACGGCCCAATTGCACAGCGCTCATCCGATCAAGCCAATGCCAAAGTAGATCAGGGCCAACCAAATCAATCCCTTGATCAAAAAAAACAAGAAGCCCGCCCAACCGAGCCGTTTTAACCACTTCATATGTTGTTTTTGTTTACCGCTGTCCTGCATCGCTCGACAAAGGTGATTCAGAATTTGACAAGTCAAAAACAATCATGCCACCGAAGTCGATAATTGGACGTTGCAACCATGGACTTTTGATTCTCTCTTCATACCATGTCCTGCTATTGCAGACTAGGTATGAAGCGCCTTTTTGAACATATAATTCAATTCGTTCATCGCCCACAAAATTTTCGTCATAAAGATCTGTGAACCCTTTTTGATCCAACAATGAAAGCGTAATGTTGCTGCTCGGATCGGGAACAGAAATTATGCGTTCATCCCGCTGAATGCCATGGGCGCGCATGGCCGATTTCACCTGTTCCAAGTCTGCAAACCGTCTTTCCTGATCCCCGTGAAACCAACTCCATACTTCTCGGTCCCGGTGCGTTAGAATCACATCAGACCACCAACCTGTCGGAGACGTATGCTTCATTCTTGTGCGCAAATGAGCTTCCAATAATTGAAAAGAGAGCGCGATAATCAAAAGCGTCCAGATTCCTCGATACCATCTGAGGTTTGAGTTGCGTATATACTCCAATACTTGAATGCACCGCCATAAAAGCAGTGGCAGCAACAATTGAAACTCGATGAGATAGTAATCGTGAGCATCAAGATTTTCGAACCACAACAAGAAATAAATCGCTAATCCTAAAACCATCAAACCGATGAGCAAAGGCAATTGCAATTCCAATTTTTTCTCCCTCTCGTCTTGAACTCGCACGGATGCTAAAAACACTCGAAAAACAGCAAGCATTAGAGCACAAAAACCGAACACATAACGCACATACTCGTGATACCATTCAGGCAACAGGTTCTCACAGAAAGCGCGCCAAATTATAGCTGGATTCTGCGAATCCCAGAGGGGACGAATGGTTGTGCAGAAATAGATGCTCCCATTGGCATCATTCACTGATTTCGACCAGAACACCCAACCGACGGCAATAGCAAGCGGAAGCGCAAAGCGCGGAAACCAGAGCACTAAGTTCCCTCGACGCAATGCCCAAATCGCAATCGGGATCCAACCTAAGGCCATCGTGGGCCTCAATAGCACGCTAAAACTGAGACATAGAAAGAGCAAAACCTCCATACTCCATCTCCCCTTTGATTTCGATCGATCAAATGCCATCAGCTGCCATGCCAACCACCAGCTTAAAAATACCAAGCCCAAAGCCGCGGGATTCACCAAGTAACTTCCAGCGTAAAAAGCAATCAACGGCGACGCAGACACAAATGCTGTGACAAAGGCTGATTTCAGGGCCCCAAACCAATTTCGACCCATTGCAAATAGAGATAAAGCACCCAAAAGCCACAATGACATGTGAGTCCAACGCATCGTATAGGGCTTCAAACCGGAAAATTTCCACACTTGTGCATTTAACCAATAAGTGCCCGTAAACTCCCCCACTGATCGACCTGAACCCTTTCCGCTTCCGTGCTGAAAATGCATGCTTGGCTCGAAAAATCCTGCATCCTCTTGAAAATAATTCAAAGCCATCGAGTAGGCATCACATTGCCTCCATTGATGTTGACCATACGGCAAATCGAACGCAACATCCGGCCAAAAACTCACCGCACCAAAAACCAATACAATCAAGGGAAATAGAAATTTTTGGAGTCTGGAGTAAGACCCGATGCTTTCTATTTTTAAATTGATTCTCATTGGCTTTTCAAATTCCTGCGGCCCCTTCTTGTTTTGTTCCATTCAAGAACCCATTTCCGAAAGTACTTTGCAAACATCCGAATTCCATCCCTTTCTTTGCAATCCGATAAAAGCATTCCATGTCGAAAAATTTAGTCATCGTCGAGTCGCCTGCAAAAGCCAAGACCATTGAAGGTTATTTGGGCAAAGATTTTGTAGTCAAATCCAGTTATGGTCACATTCGAGATCTCTCCAAAGGCAACGAGAGCGTCAATGTGGAAGAGGGATTTGAACCCAAGTATGTGGTTTCTGATGACAAAAAACAATTGGTCAAGGAGCTGAAGCAGGCTGCAAAAAAAGCTGAGATCGTCTGGCTCGCAACGGATGAGGACCGCGAAGGAGAAGCCATTTCATGGCACCTTGCGGAAACTCTGAAACTAAAACCTGAGGCCACCAAACGCATTGTATTTTCTGAAATCACCAAAAAAGCCATCCTCAAAGCCATTGAACGACCGCGCGACGTTGACGTCAATTTGGTCAACGCACAACAGGCGCGGCGCATCTTGGATCGGCTGGTCGGTTTTGATCTCAGTCCAGTGCTCTGGCGAAAAATCAAGCCCGGTCTCAGCGCTGGTCGTGTCCAGTCTGTCGCCGTACGAATCATCGTCGAACGAGAACGCGAAATCGGACTTTTCAAGCCCAAGGCCGACTTCCGAGTCGTGGGCGAGTTTGAGGCAGACAAACTGAGCATCAAAGCGCCCCTCAACAAACGATTCGGAACTGAAGAAGAAGCCAAAAGCTTCGTAGACGACTGCCTTGGTGCGAGCCACATTGTCGACTCCATTGAAACTAAGCCCACTTCCCGCAAACCAACAGCTCCATTTACGACTTCTACGCTGCAACAAGAGGCATCACGGAAACTGGGTTTTTCAGTTAGCCGGACAATGCGGGTTGCGCAATCGCTTTATGAGTCGGGTTTAATCACGTACATGCGTACTGACAGCACCAACCTCAGCGATGATGCCATCGAACAGGCAAAAGGCTTCATAACATCCACTTTTGGAGACAACTATTCCAACCCGCAACAGTATCGTGGAAAAAAAGCCAAGGGTGCACAGGAAGCACACGAGGCCATACGCCCGTCAGATTTGGCGCGCAATACCACAACAGGAGAACGCGATCAAGTGAAGTTATATGACCTCATTTGGAAGCGTGCGATTTCATCGCAAATGGCGAATGCCAAATTGGAAAACACGACAGCGGTAATCTCGGTATCAACCCGGCCAGAGACCTTCATGGCCAAAGGGCAAGTCATTACCTTCGACGGTTTCCTCAAGGTTTACCTAGAAGGCAATGATGACGAGGAGGATAAAGACAAGGACAAGGACAACAGACTGCCAGCAATGACTGTTGGCCAGAGCCTTGCTCGTCAAAGAGTGATTGCTACAGAACGATTTTCGAAGCATTCGCCGAGGTTCACAGAGGCGAGTCTTGTAAAGCGACTGGAGGAACTTGGAATAGGACGACCATCTACTTATGCACCAACGGTTAGCACAGTACAAAAACGCGGCTACGTTGAAAAAGGCGACCGTGATGGCACCCCTCGCAATTTCCAGCTCATTACCTTGGAAAAAGAGTCGGTCACGGTAACCACTGAAACAGAAAATACGGGCGTCGAACGCTCCAAGCTTTTTCCGACTGACATCGGAATTGTCGTGAATGATTTCTTGATTCAACATTTTGACCAAATCATGGACTTCAACTTCACGGCGGATGTTGAAGGTCAGTTTGACGTGATAGCCCAAGGCCAAATGGATTGGCGCACCATGCTTACCTCCTTTTACAAAGGATTCAAGAAGGATGTTGATGAAACCCGAGAAAATGCCGAGCGCGCCTCCGGTGAACGAATCTTGGGCAAGCATCCTGAAAACGGAAAAACAATTCTTGTGAGGATCGGACGGTATGGACCAATGGCACAAATTGGCGACCCGGAAGATGAAGAGAAAGAATTCGCATCCTTGCTCAAAACCCAAAGCCTCGAAAGCATTTCGCTTGAAGAAGCATTGGATCTTTTCAAACTGCCCAGGAAATTGGGGGAATTAGAAGACAAAGTTGTCACGGCAGCCATTGGTCGGTTTGGACCATACGTTCGTCACGACGGCTCATTCGTATCAATCAAAGCCGACGATGGCGACGATCCACATACCATCACCCTTGAACGAGCCACTGAGCTCATCATGGCGAAACGTGCTGCAGATGCCAAAGCTCTGCTCAAGGTATTTGATGAAGATGAAACCGTCCGGATTTTGGAAGGGAGATATGGACCTTACATCAAAGCAGGCAAAAAGAATGTCAAAATCCCAAAAACAGAGGATCCGCTATCCATCGATTGGGCTCGCGCACAAGAGTTGATCGAGGAGGCTGCGAAACGCCCATCGCGTAAGCGGAAGAAGGGCTAAAGACCTGCTCAATAATCCCCGTCTGGATGTCAGCAACCTTCATCCGGTGACGGTAAAACCATCGCGTTTCCCGCGATATTGCGTTCATGTTGGAAGGCATTTATGATCTTTTTGAGTCTGTTAATACTCCCCATTACTCCAATGCTGATGGTTCGCAGCGCATCGCCGATCGAATGGAAGTTCACCGTTTTGACTACCAGCCAGAACTGGAGGGTGTCAAGGTGGTACTTTTTGGAATTTTAGATGGGCGAAAAAGTGGCGATAACGAAGGGTGCAGTGGAGGACCGCAAAACATCAGAGAATGCCTTTACCGCTTGACGCCTCACCATCATTGGGGAGCTACGGTGGATCTCGGCGACCTGAGGCCAGGTGTCACGGAAGCTGATACTGCAGCAGCGGTTGAATCCGTTTCGGCAGAATTGATGCAAATGGGCATCATTCCAATCGTACTCGGTGGCGGTCAAAATTGGACTTCAGCAATTTACAAAGCGCTGGAACCATTTGGTAAACCCGTTGAAATGGTCACCATTGATTCGAGGCTAGATTTCGGGGCTGACCCAGACGATTCAAATTCCAGGAACTTCATGAATGATATCATTCTTCATGAACCGAATTATTTGTTCAATTACACCAACATCGGACATCAAGGCTACCTGACGGATCCGGATACTCTGGAACTGTTAGATAAAATGCAATTCAGTTCCATTCGATTGGGTTCGGCCATGGCCAGCCCCCATAAAATGGAGCCCGTTTTGCGCGACGCTGACCTGGTATCGTTCGATGCCAGTGCGATTAGAGGCTGCGAACACGCAGCCCACAGTGATGCCGGGCCCAATGGAATTGATGCGGTAACTGCCTGTCAACTCGCACGGTACGCAGGAATGTCTGATCGAGTCAAAAGCATCGGATTTTTTGAACACAATCCCGACTTGGATCAACGCAATCTCGGGACACAGCTCATGGCACAAATGGTTTGGCATGCGTTGGATGGGATTTATGCCCAAAAATCTGACTATCCAAAGTGCAGCATTGACGAATACACCAAATTCGTGATTGACCTGGATGAAGTTGATCAAGAAGTTATTTTTCATAAAAGCGCGCGAAGCGATCGCTGGTGGATGGAAATCCCCTATCCGCCTCAAAGAGGCAATCACAAAAAAATCACACATCTCGTCAGTTGCAGCCATGAAGATTACATCGAAGCCACCCAAGGGAAACTTCCTGAACGCTGGTGGCAAACCTTCAAAAAACTCGCGTGACAAGCGCTCAAATGTGGAGAATCTTACCCTTCAAATCCTATAGTTTTAGAATTTCTCTATATTAGCATTCTTGGGACTTCACTGTCCTAAGAAGAACCTGCTGATAACCAACTAGTTAACATGACTCGTATTCTCCTACTCGCGTGCTTTTCGCTGGCGATCGTCTCCACAACGATGTCCCAACAAGACCCGCAATTCACCCAATGGTACATGGAACCCGCATCGTTCAATCCTGCTGTAGCGGGAAATAGCGATCTGACTTGTGTTTCGGGTACTTATCGAAATCAATGGGAAGGTTTGGATCGAGATCCCAACACGAGCATGCTCACGGCGCACACTTTTGTGGATGCCTTAAGGGGTGGCGTTTTGCTCAGCTTTTATTCGGATGCATTGGGACAGGAGACCAACACGCTCGGTAAGCTGGGTTATGCTTATCACCTCGAACCGCTATCAAATGGTGCAATAGTCAGCATCGGACTTGCTGCAACCATGTTTTCAAAAACACTCGGAAACGAATGGATTGCGATTGACGACTACACCCTGGATCAAGCAATTCCAAACGACAAAACGAGCTCAAGCGCGATCGATGTAGACCTTGGAATCTTCGTACGCAAGCCTGGTTCATTCTATGCAGGATTGAGCACGACTCATCTGATGGAAACTGAACTAACGGATTTGAGCATGCAACCGCGCCGTCATATCTATGCCATGGGAGGATACAACCATCCGTTGGATGGCGATTACCTCGTTTTGCGTACGAATGTACTTGCGAAGACCGATTTAAGCGCGACCATTGCCGATATCAATGTAAACGTCCTTTGGGACAACATGATTTGGGCTGGTGTGAGCTGGAGGCCAACAGATGCCGTTGCGCCAACTTTCGGCGTAGAATATGCCATGGAAGACAAGCAACGCAACACATACTCCAAGCAGGTTTTCCGCCTTGGATATTCTTATGATGCGACCACATCTGAACTTCGGAATTACTCATCAGGTTCTCATGAAGTATTCCTTAGTTACTGCTTCAAATTTGAAAGCATTCCTGTGAAGAATCGATACGCTAACCCCCGATTCCTCTAAGGAAGCCATAATAAATGGCAACAATTTGGAGTTATTACTCGTAATCCTTTATTGGATTCATAGCCTGCAAGCAACATGAAAAAGACACTCATCATACTCATTACAGCTGCCACTCTTTTCGGGTGTTACGCTGGTCCTCAGGGTGAACTCGTTGGAGTCTATCCTCGCGAAAACTGGATTCAGGTGAATCCATATGGGATGAATTACATTCATTTGGGATCATATACCATGGGTCCAAGTGATCAGGACGTTCCGTTCGCACTGAACACAAGATCGAAAACGGTCAGTATTCCAGCATTTTACATGGACGTTCACGAGATTTCCAACAATGAATACCGTCAATTCACGAGTTGGGTAAAGGATTCATTGTTCCGAAACACCCTCGCTGAAGATGACAATGAAGATTTCTTCTTTGCCGAAGATGCCTTGGGAAGAGAACTGGACCGATTCATCGACAAGGGATACATCTTGAACTGGGAGACTGAAATCAACTGGGAAGACGAAGACATTTTCGACCTGCTTTACGATGAGTACTTCCTACAAGGTTCTGATCAGTTCTACAATGAAGCGAGCTACGATACGCGCAAATTGAACTATCGCTATTGGTGGATGAACTACCAAGCAGCCGCAGGCAAAGGCGGACTTGATGAAGAATATGGAGAGGTCAATAGCCTCAATCAATTGCATAGCATTCGAGGACACAGTGACCGATCACAATTCGTGGTTGAAGAAACCATCAACATTTATCCTGACACCTTGGTGTGGGTGCGTGACTACACTTATTCCTATGCGGAAGACATGATGCACTATTTCTACCACCCTGCTTACGACAACTACCCTGTCGTTGGTGTGACGTGGAGCCAGGCCAAAGCATTTAATGCTTGGAGGACGCAGCTGATGAACAATTATCGGGCTAGCACTGGTCAGTCCGATGTGCAAAGATTCCGCTTGCCTACTGAGGCAGAATGGGAGTATGCCGCTCGTGGTGGGCTGCAATTGAGCCCTTTCCCATGGGGAGGGCCGTACATGCGAAATGCTCAGGGGTGCCCGTTGGCGAACTTTAAGCCAATGCGCGGCGATTATGTGGAGGATGGCGCAATTCGAACGGTCTCAACAGACAGCTACAGTCCAAACGATTACGGTTTGTTCAACATGGCAGGCAATGTTGCAGAGTGGACGAGCACTGCTTTTGACGAGACTGTCTATGATTTCTCTCACGACCTCAGTCCAGAATACAGTTATCAAGCGAGCGTAGACGACCCTCCCGCTCTTCATCGGAAAGTCATTCGCGGAGGCTCGTGGAAAGACATTGGATACTATTGCCAGACTGGAACACGTTCTTTTGAATACCGCGATACGAGCAAGGCATATATCGGGTTCCGAAGCGCTATGACATACATGGGGCGTGGCAAAAGCGGCTCACCAGAAGATTGGAACTAAATCCAATCGAAGGTTGAATGCTGTGACTCAGCGCAGCTTCAATCTGTTTTTGAATTGAAACCACATTAAAAGACTTTTTTAAATGAAACCAGGAAGCAAAGGCTGGAAAAACTTGATGGCGAAGATGTACGGTATAGGTGCAGCTGTCGTTATCGTTGGGGCGCTATTTAAAATCAACCACTATCCATTTGCATCAGAAATGTTGATTGTTGGTTTGGGGACTGAGGCCATCATCTTCTTCTTCTCCGCTTTTGAAAAGCCTCATGAAGAACCTGACTGGTCATTGGTTTATCCCGAACTCGCTACACCAGCGGACGGATCACCTCCTAAGAAAAACATCACAGGCCAATTGGACGACATGCTCCAGGAAGCCAACATCGAATCTGAATTGATCGAACGATTGGGCGATGGAATGAGGCATCTTGGTGAACAGGCTACGAAGATGGGTGAAGCTGCGGATGTTTCCTCAGCAGCACAAGACTACGGAAACGCACTGAATTCAGCCACAGAGAACGTAAGTCAGTTGGCGAACGATTACTCCAAAGTTTCAGAGTCGCTCACTGGACTCGAAGCAGCTGGTGAAATGAGCTCAACCGTTGGAAATGCAATGCAGCAGATGACGGAAAATCTAACGTCTCTGAATGATATGTATGGAGCACAACTAGAGCAATTGAAAGTCAATGCGGAACTCTACACAGGAATGGGTGAATTGGTTCAGAACCTCAATGATTCTGTAGAAGACACCAAACTGTACAAAGAGAACATTGCACAACTTTCAAAGAATCTCGCTTCTCTGAATAACGTTTATGGCAACATGCTCAATGCTATGGGTCGATAAGCATTGGATGCTTACGATGATTTAGAACCATTAAAAATCAACCATGGCTGGAGCAAAAGAAACACCCAGGCAGAAGATGATCGGAATGATGTACTTGGTACTCACCGCCCTTCTGGCCTTGAACATATCAAAGGAAGTCCTGAACGGATTTGTAAAAGTTGAAACAAGCCTGCGCAATACGCAAGGAACGCTTGACGCAAAAGTGAATGAGACTAGCTCTGCGCTGCAAGCTAAATACTTACAAAATAAAGAGAAAGTTCAACCTTTCTTGGACCGCGCAGAAGTGGTCAACCAACGATCAGAGGCCTTGATTTATTACATCAATGAGTTAAAAGCACGCATCATGGCCGCGTCTGCGGGAGACTATGATGATGCCGGTGACTTGAATTATTCGGCCTATATCGGAAAAGATGAAAACGGAATGGATACCGTTTTGAATTTGGCACATGTTCCTATCAAGGACGAATACCAAAACGTCACCACATACATGGGTCTTGCTGAACCCGCGACTCCACTCGAGGGCGAATTCATGGCAACAGACCTAAAAGCCAAATTAGGCTCCTACGCCGAGTACTTGCGAAGCATTTCGGTTACGGATAATCTCGGGCAACGAAGAGAATTGCCTGAAAGCATCAAAGATCAAATCGATGAAACTTTCGCGTTTCCTCCGGAAGTGGTCGAAGACCGAGAAGTTAGCTGGGAGCAAGCCACGTTTTATCATGTTCCCTTGGCAGCTGTAATGCCTTTGATGACCAAAATGAACCTGGATGTTCAAGACATTCAAGAAGATATTTTGTCTTGGTTATTGGGCAGTGTTGATGCCAAGTCTTACAAATTCACAAACCTCTTGCCGTTGGTTGTGCCTGAATCGAACTACATCCTGAGGGGTGATAGTTTTAGGGCAGATATATTGCTAGCTGCGTTTGATGGAACCAACCCTCCAGACATCTTTGTCGATGGCAAAAAATGGAACGGTCGAGATTCCAGCATGCTCGAGTACGCTGATATGGAAACGCTCCCGATTGGATTAGATGGGTTGGGAAAACTGCGAATCTCAACTCGAGGCATGTCCCTCGGAGAAGTGAATTACAAAGGATTAATCCGATTCCAAGGTCCTGATGGGAATGTCGAACCATACCCATTCTACACGCCCAGTTTTACCGTTGCAGAGCCCGCGCTTGTTGTATCCCCAACAAAGATGAACGTGTTCTACCGTGGTTTACCTAACCCGGTTGAAGTTTCGGTGCCCGGTGTTCCTGGTGATCGACTTGACGTGAGAATTGCAGGTGGCCACAAAATCAAGAAACAACCGGACGGCTCTTACGTGGTTGAACCTGGCAAGGGCAAAGATGCTAAAATCAGCGTCACTGCTACGTTGCCTGATGGTTCGAAGAAGAGTCTTCCGCAAAGAGATTTTCGTGTCAAGCGCATTCCTGATCCAGTCCCCTCCTTTGCAGGAAAGGAGCCGTCAGATCGCACGATTAGCAAAAACACGTTACTCGGAGCTCCGGGCGTTGCTGCCAAAATGGTCAATTTTGATTTCGATGTTAAAGTCGTCGTCAAAAGCTTTAGCATTTCAGTTAGCAGAGACGGAACACTGGTTGAACGGAAATCAAACAGCAACCGCTTGACGGAGAACATGAAAGAGCTTCTCAATCGTGTGACCCGTGGAAACGTAATCTACATCGAAGACATCGTGGTTAAAATGCCTGACGGAAGTGAGAGGCAATTGGCTACAATGAAACTCAAAGTATCTTGAACAATCTGAAAATCATGAAAAGGTTCATCACCCCCATCTTGCTTTTCGTTCTATGCATTTTTGCTACCGCTGATTTATCAGCACAGGTATCCAATGTATTGGATGGAGCATACGTCAAAGAAGCTAACATCACAAAGCGCGTTGTACCCTACCCTTATCTGCGTGAAGCAGATGTCATGTACACACAACGTATCTGGCAAGAAATGGATCTTCGGGAAAAAATGAATCATCCATACTACTATCCCGTAAAACCCATTGCAGACCGAAAAAGTCTTTTCGACGTTGTCCGCAACGCACTGTTGGTCGAGGGTTCGCTTGTGGCATACGGAACGGGTCCTGCCGGAGATGATGACGAGTTCCGATATCCTCTCACACCCAACCAAGTTGACAGCATCTTGAATCCAACAGTTTTGATTCCTGAATTTGATTTGGAGACAGGAGAAAAGATTGGAGATCGACCTGAGCAAGTTGCTATAGAAACGGGTTCAATCACCCGCTACTTGATCAAAGAAGATTGGATTTGGGACCGTCAACGAGGTGAACGTTATGTTCGAATCATTGGAATTGCTCCTCGCTTGGAAGAATTTGATGAAGAAGGCTTGTCGAAAGGTTTCAAGGATTTATTCTGGCTTTACTACCCAGAATGTCGCTATGTATTTGCGAATTCAGAGGCCTACAACCCCATGAATGATGCCCAACGCCGTACCTACGAAGATTTATTCCAAAAACGATTCTTCAGTAGTTTCGTAGTGAAAGAATCCAACGTTTACGATCGTCCCATTTCCTCGTATGCGCGAGGGTTGGACGCATTGGCTGAATCAGAACGCATCAAAGAAGAATTGTTTCTTTTGGAACACGATCTCTGGCATTACTGATCTTGCAGAATTTTGAAAGCCGGTCCTTGTGACCGGCTTTTTTTTGCTCCAATAAAACGCGAACTTTGCCGACCTTATGTTAAGCATATCTAACATTGCCGTCCATTTTGGACAACGCACGCTCTTCGAAAACCTCGACCTATTCATAGGACTGCGTGAACGAGTGGGACTGGTTGGCCGAAACGGCGCGGGAAAATCTACTTTGCTTAAAATCATTGCAGGGGTGAACCCACCTTCAACCGGAACGGTCACCATGCCAAAAGGCTCCAAGGTTGGGTACTTGCCACAAGAAATGGATCACAATGAAGATGCGACCATTCTCGAAGAGGCCAGCAGCGCGTTCATTGAGGTCCAAGATCTTGAAACACGGCTTGAACAAATCACGAAGGAACTTGGGGAGCGCACGGATTATGAATCCATCGAATATGGACGTCTCATTGAAGAACTTACGACCACCAACGAACGGATTGACATCTTAGGCGGCGCATCACAAGAAGAACAAGTTCAACGCATTCTTCAAGGACTCGGATTCGTGCCTGAGGATATGGGGCGTAAAATGAGTGAATTTTCAGGCGGTTGGAAGATGCGGGTTGAACTCGCTAAGCTTCTGCTTGCCAGTCCTGAGCTACTTCTTCTCGATGAGCCAACGAACCACTTGGATTTAGAAAGCATTGAATGGCTGGAAGGATTCCTATTGCAATCCTCAAGCTCCATTCTTTTGATTTCACATGATCGAGCTTTCCTCGACAATCTGACCACCAGAACAATTGAAATCACGCCAATTAAACTTTTCGATTTCAAATCAAGTTTCACCAAATATCAAGTTTGGCGTGAGGAAGAACGAATGCGGCAAGAACAAGCATACAAAAATCAACAGAAATATATCGAAGACACCGAAGTCCTAATCAATAAATTCCGCGCAAAAAAGAACAAGGCAGCCTTCGCCCAATCGCTGATTAAAAAACTGGACAAACTAGAGCGAATCGAAGTTGATGCAATGGACAAGGCAGATATCAGGTTCCGATTTCCGTCAGCTCCCCGATCCGGAAAAGTGAGCATCGAGGCGTCCAACTTGAGTAAGTCATACGATGGAAAGCCCGTATTTGAAGGGCTCGATTTCATTTTGGCACGACAGCAAAAAGTAGCGCTTGTCGGGAAGAATGGCGCTGGAAAAACCACACTCACCCGAATCTTCATGGGGCTAGCATCTCATTCAGGCGACTTGACAATTGGACACAATGTTGATATCGGTTACTATGCTCAAAACCAAGCAGAAGAATTAGATGGCGAACTCACCGTGTATGAGACATTGGACGATGTTGCAGTCGGTGAAATCCGGAAGCGCCTCCGAAGCATTCTTGGCGCCTTTCTATTCAGCGGTGAAGATGCCGACAAGAAAGTGAAGGTTCTTTCTGGAGGAGAAAAAGCGAGGCTTGCACTATGCAAGCTGCTACTTCATCCCTACAACCTCTTGATTCTTGATGAACCTACAAACCACCTCGATATACGCGCAAAAGGGGTTCTAAAGGAGGCTCTTCAAGCATTTGACGGAACCTTGATTGTTGTGTCCCACGACCGTGACTTCCTCAATTCTTTGACCGAATTGGTCTACGAGGTAAAACCCAATGGTCTAAAACAATACATCGGAGACATTAAGCAATTCCTTCACGAAAAACATGCCAACAGCATTCGCGCCTACGAATCTGAAAAAGGAGTAAACATCCCAACTCCCCAAGCAAAACATACTTCGGAAAAGCGAGTAAACACCAATAAGAACAACGATGGAATTTCCAATAAAGAATCTTATCGAGCCCGAAAAGAATTAGAACGACAAGAACGAAAAGACCAAAACCGGTTCAAGAAGCTTGAAGGCATTATTTCCGAAAAGGAAACCGCCTTGAAATCACTAGATGCGGAAATCGCAGCTCTTGGAACCGACGATAGAGCCAAAATGACTGAACTCTCCTATCAATATGAAACGGTTCAAAATGAGTTGAGCAATGCGATGGAGGAATGGTCTCTGTTAGGTGAAAAGTTGATCTGAATTATGGCGGCTAAGACGCATCGGTCGATGCATAATTGCGCGCGTATTGTTGATAACCCCTGTTTAAAAGTACCGAAATCAGTAACCTGCTCCACTTGACTGCTTGCAACCTATTCTGCAATTTCGTCGTATGCAGAGCGTGAAGTATACCATTGCCTTTTTTGCTGTGATTTTCGGGACCCTGTGTTCCAATGCACAGAACACTCCAATGTCCATTGGAATTTCTGTCGGCGGTTCGAATTACCTTGGAGAAATTGGAGGGAAGTTCGACCCACGTGCGTCATTGCTCGATGCTGACATCATCACAACCTCACCTGCGATCGGTGCCTTTCTGCGCTACGCAGCCAATGACTATGTACGTGTTTCAGGAGAAGTGAACTATTTGCACATTCGACAAGCCGATCATAATGCAGAAGATCCAGCGCGACAAGCGCGTAACCTGAACTTCCGCAATCGAATGGTCGAGTTTGGTTTTCGAACGGATTTTACACTGTTCAATTTGGGGCAATCCAGCTATCCAAGGAACTTCGCACGACCAGGAAAATTATCATTCAAGGCATTCGCCTTCACGGGAGTGTATGGCGTTTTGCACAATCCTCAGGCTCAAATCACCGATGATCCCAACAACGAATGGGAAGACCGTTGGTATGATTTACGACCACTGCGCACCGAGGGACAAGTGGAAGACTACGCTTCCTTTATCGCCGCAATTCCCATGGGCTTTGGCTTTGAATTTGGAATTGGACAAGGCTGGATATTTGGTGTTGAGGGTTCTTGGAGAGCAACATTCACGGATTACTTAGATGATTTGTCGGGCATGTATGCCAATCCTGAATACCTCTCACCCCTTGCAGAAGCCATCAGCTCGCAATCGAACGCTACGGTCATAGCCGCCATCAATGATCCAAGCGCAGGAAATGTCGCAAATCACAGCTACAGTGAAGGTGGCACGTTCAGAGGCAACCCAGAAACGAATGACAGCTACGGCACCATTCAATTCACATTCAGTCGCGTGATCGATACACGTACTTCGTTCGAGCGTGCTCTGGATCACATCTCAAGGGGAAAGTAAGAAGTTCATCTTTGAAGGTGGCTCGTCCGTCCTGCCTTAACCTTGCTTTGGCCTTAGCTCGACTCACACTCCGCCCAAATAAGACTTCCAACGGTCAATAACCGTGACCATGTCCAGTGGCAATTCGGTCTCAAATGTCATCCGTTCTTGCGTCGTAGGATGCGAAAAAGCCAAAGAGCGTGCATGCAATGCCTGACGCGGAAGTACATCAAAGCAATTGTTCAGAAATGCCTGATACTTGCCACCGCGAACCCCTTTAACCGCTCGGTTTCCTCCATAGGATTCATCACCGAATAAAGGATGTCCGCTGTGCTCCATGTGCACCCGGATTTGGTGGGTGCGACCCGTCTCCAACTTGCATTGCACCAAGGTCACCGGACCCAATCGTTCCAATACTTCATAGTGCGTTACCGCATGCTTTCCTTCATCACCATGGACGTATACGGCCTGAATTCTGCGATTGCGACGGTTGCGGCCAATGTGACCGACAATGGTTCCATCCTTCTCCAAGTCACCCCACACCAAAGCGAGATAGCGACGATCAACAGAACGCTCGAAGAACTGCTGACTCAAGGAGGTCATCGCCTTCTCTGTTTTGCCAAGAACCATCACACCAGTTGTGTCCTTATCCAAACGATGCACCAATCCAGGCCTTGGGATTGCCTCGTTGAACTGAGCATCGCGCGGACGACCGCTGGATAAGTCAGGTGGCAACTCCCTCTGCTGCTGCAACAGGTGCCACGCCACTCCGTGAACGAGAGTACCTGTGTAATTGCCATTGCCCGGATGAACCACTAAGTCTGCCGGTTTGTTGATGACCATGAGGTGATCGTCTTCGAACAAGACATCCAACGCCATCTCTTCAGGAATGAGCTCAAACGTCCGAATGGGATTGGGCAATTCAATGGTCACCTTATCCCCTGCCTTCACCTTATGATTGGACTTAACTGACGCACCGTTGACGCGGACATAACCCGCTTTAGCCGCAGCTTGAAGCCTCGTCCGCGACATGTTTGAAACAAGATTCAGCACAAACTTATCGACCCGAAGCGGTTGCTGTCGAGCATCAGCAAGTAATTGATGGTGTTCGAACAGTTCTTCTCCAGACTGGTCATCAGCATCAGCACTTGGTAAATCTCCTGAAGCTTGATTCGCCTCAACCATCTCAATTCCGTATGATTTGGACGCTTTGTCCACGGTCATTGATTAAGACATACATCCCTGCCGCTACACCTGTCAAATCACAGTCATATAAGCCAGGCGACATCCATCGACCCGACTGCAATAAACGACCCTCTGCACTCCAAAGCTGCCATGCCGATGCCGCCGGAACTTGAACTTGACAAACATTGCCGTTGACCGGATTGGGATAAGCGAGCAGCGCCAAATCCAAACGTATATTGTCAGATACCTCACTCCAAACTTCGGATTTGTTAGCACGCAAAACCGGACGAATCATGACTGATCCTTGGATCTCAGAGTTGAGCCAGCTTCCACCCAGTCCCAAGGAGTAGTGAAGTTGCCCCACGTTTGAATTTGTATTCTTATCCAACCCAAAGTTCAATCCTATTTCGCTTGCCTGCACGAGACCAATGTGAATATTCCCCTCCACCGGAATGGGGTCGTCATATTCATAGAATGCAAACAAATCGTATCCGTCATTGAAATATTGAGGCGTGTGAAATTCATAGTTTTCCGATAGCTCAGCCCCAGGAACCCCCAAACTGTCTTGCCAAGCTCTGAGCAAAAACGTTTCATCATCAGCATCCGTGTAGTAAGGTGTGAAATGTATAGCGAGACCTAACAGGGTGTCAGGCACCTCCAGTGAGTATCGCATGGCCAATTTACCCCCCGCCGCTGTGAGCGCGTAGGCCTTTTCAGCTGTACCATCATCGTAAGCAAAATCATTGTCAAAAACTTGATGGAATACAATGCTGTCGTTATCCGGAACCCCCTCTTTCTCAGTGTGCAACAGACCAATTGAGCTTTGCCAAACAGAGACAGCAAACGTCGCAGCAGTGTCCGCAACAGACGCGTCGAAGACAAAGCTTTCACCCAACGGATTTGTACCAATGTAAAGTGTGGTATTGAAGGCTGTTTCTGGCTGGACGTTGGTGTTTTGGACAGCAGTCTCATAAACGTCCACACTGCCGTCATAATCAATTGAAAACCCCCAATTGATGTTGTCGGCCTGTGTTCCAAAATTACGCTGCTCCATGAGTAAACTGTCACGCATGTAATATGTCGGATTAGCTGCAAAATGATTCCAAGGCATTCGGGTGAAGTCTCGCAAAAAAGTCGGGATTGGCTCTGTAATGGCAACCTCACTGACCAATTCAAAATCGGTAGGATTGATTTGGTCGTCCAATAGAATATAGTCCAGATGCCACAAGTCGACGTTGCCAGCTAGCGCTCCATAATTCCTGAATCGAAATTGAAAATCATTTACCAGATATGGAAACTGGTCCACAGGAACGAAAACGCGCTCGAAAGCAGTCGTGGATGTACTATCTGATGACCATACCTCGGTCCAAAAGATCTCACCTGAAACATCATCCGTCGATTTAAATTCCAATATCAGAAGATCTTCTCCCGCATCCGGCGCATTGCCACGTCCTCCCGCTTCATAATGGAACATCAGATGCACATTGGACTTTGGGAAATAGCCGTTCAAGGCGATGGGCAGCGAAGTCAGCGTATCACACCACCCGGATGTATTCACCTCCACAAAATTGTAGGGCTCTCCAAATCGATTCAATCCGTCGAGAGTGACCGCTCCGATTGTGGGCGATGCAATCGCAAAAGTTTCAGTCTGCCTAGCAGAACCCAATTCCCATCTTTGGTACGCTTCAAATCCTTCGATAATTCCATCGAACAGTGGGATCGAAGGCGTCGAAAAATCATCAAAAAATGGCAAGGCAATAGCGGCGCCTCTTTGTTGCTGTTCTGCATTGTTTATCAGACTTTGAACGCGAGATTCAGCTGCACGAGATGCTGCGTTTTCAATTGGAACAAACCTTAAATCTCGCTCAACTTCATGATAATGAGTGGATTGTGCTATGATCGGCTGAAACCCCATGATTCCAGCGCATAAAATGAACCCCATCAATCCCTCGATTATTCGACTTTCGTTTCGCATACTCAGCTATTCTATAACGATGAAATGATCATTTCTGCCTTCCCGAATCCCAGCGCAGACCAAGATACAAATCTATTTCTGTGCCGGCCGCCACTGTTTTCAAATCAGATGGTTCCAAATGCTGTTCCAGAACCTTAGCCCTCAATGAATCGCCGCCATCTTCTACCGATGAAGCGTATTCAACCAATCCTAAACTCAGCTTTGACGAAACCAATTTTAATCGGACAAGGTCGAGGGTAAGGCCTTTGAGATTGGGAACAGCAACAAGCTCGTTCGTCGTGGTGCCCGAGATTAAACGGAGCTTTGAGCCTTTGGGCATGCGCAACTCTGCCGACAAAACTTGCCTTTTTTCATTTTCAATGCGAATGACGCGCCCCACTAAAGCCAAATTGGGCTCAAGAATTTCCTCCACTTCAAATCCTTTGTTCTCCAGAATTACACGAGCGATACCAGGCTCTTGCCCCTCCGTAATACCAATTTTTTCGAAAGGTGGCGTGCTGCGGTAGGTCGTGATATAAATTCGTCGACCTGATTTGATCTTGGCGCCCGGAGGAGGAACCTGCTCAATCACCTCAAATGGCCTTCCATTTCTGCTGTAAATGCTATCGAGGTGCACCACTTCTAGGCCAAGATCCTCCAAAGCTTGTTCAGCCTCCGCAAGTTCCATTCCTTTCAACGTGGGCAAAACTTGAATGGCATCTGGACGGCTGTAAAACTTTAAATAGAACCAGAGACCACCCAGAATCAATAACCACAACCCAGCGATGCGCACGATCGAACGCAAAAAGGAACGACTGAAGATGAATAGGATCCACTGTTTCATCGCTTTCTAAACGGCATTAAGTTCGATTTGTTTTGCATTGCAATTCAAATGGCGCGGCTACCTGTAAGTTCAATCCATTAATTCTTCTTCCAAAGCATTGTCGTAGGTGTTTCGCCATTCCTGACAGAAGCCAAACGCCTCCCCGTCAACGTGAATTTTGCCCTTGGTGACGTGTCCCAGCAATACAATGGGGATTTCGAACTCTTCAATCAAGTCGAGTAGACGATCCTGCTGATTCTCTTTGCAACTGATTACAATACGTCCCTGGCCTTCTCCGAAAAGAAAGGCATCCAGTCGAATGTCATCGTCTGTTACCAAATCAAAACCTAACCCCGAAGGCATCGCCATTTCCAATAACGTCACAAATAAGCCTCCGTCTGCCACATCATGGGCAGCTTCAATGCAACCGCGCTCAATCGCCTTGCGAACACATCCTTGTACTTTGCCTTCTGCCTCCAAATCAAAATGAGGGGCAGGTGAGCGCTTGACTCCTACAATACTGCTGAGATATTCCGATGCATTGATGCAATTGGTGGTTTCTCCGAGCATGAAAATCAACTCTCCCTTCTCCTTGAAATTCAAAGACATGTGAAAATCACGGTCTTCGATGATTCCGACCATCCCAATGGTCGGCGTCGGGAACACCGATATTGCAGTACCATCTGGTTGAGCCGATTGATTGTAAAAACTCACGTTACCTCCTGTAACAGGTGTATTGAAAAACCGACAAGAACGGCTCATGCCTTCAATGGCCTTGACAAATTGCCAATACACTTCAGGGTTGTAGGGATTACCGAAATTCAGGCAATTGGTAATTGCACTGGGTGCCCCTCCACTGCATGTGATGTTGCGCGCAGCTTCTGCGACGGCAATGGCCGTACCAACCTCGGGATCCATTTCCACATAACGCGCATTGCAATCCACCGTCAACGCCAAGGCTTTCTTTGTGCCACGCACACTTACCACACCTGCGTCAGAAGGCCGGTTTGTTCCGCGATTCAATGTGCCAACCATGCTGTCGTATTGCTCCCAAACCCATCGCTTCGATGCAATATTGGGCAACTCAATCAATTGCTCTGCAATGTTTTTGACTTCAGCCAAACTCGGTACAGGGACAGAAGATGCATCCCAAGCTTGTGCATCTGCATACCACGCCGGCTCCGAATATTCTCGATCGTAAACCGGAGCACCACCGCCCAAAACCAGCGTGTCGGCCGGCACCTGTGCAATCAATTCACCCCCTTTGAAGTAACGCAATTGATTCCCCTCTGTTACGACACCGATACGCACGGCATGCAGGTCCCATTTTTCAAAAATACTTTCTACCAATGTCTCTTGGCCCTGAGCAACAACAACCAACATGCGCTCTTGTGATTCACTCAATAAAATCTCAAAAGGCTGCATGTCATCTTGCCTCAAGGGCACATCATCCAAATAAATATCCATCCCAACTTCTCCCGCTGCTGACATTTCTGATGTGGAACAAGTGATCCCCGCCGCACCCATATCCTGCATGCCTCTGACTGCATCCGTAGCCGCCAACTCAAGCGTCGCCTCAAGCAACAACTTTTCCTGAAAAGGATCTCCAACCTGCACTGAAGGCAAGTCGTTGGCGCTCTCTGCTGTAATGTCCTTTGATGCAAATGAAGCGCCTTGGATTCCGTCCTTCCCTGTTGCCGAACCGACAATGTATACGGCATTTCCGATGCCAGAGGCAGTAGCACTGATGATTTTATCCGTTTCCAGAATACCTACGGACATCGCATTCACCAATGGATTGACCTGGTAACATGGATCAAAAAAGACTTCACCTCCTACGATGGGCACGCCAAAGCTATTGCCATAATCACCAATGCCTTTCACCACGCCTTCCAGCAGCCACTTCGTTCGAGGGTGATTCAAATCACCGAAACGCAGGCTATTCAGCTGCGCAATTGGTCGCGCACCCATGGTGAAAATATCCCTATTAATCCCCCCCACACCCGTTGCTGCGCCCTGATAAGGCTCAAGTGCAGACGGGTGGTTGTGCGACTCGATTTTGAACGCGCAGCCCAAACCATCGCCGATGTCCACAATCCCAGCATTTTCCTCTCCTGCTTTGACCAACATATGATCACCTTCTTTGGGCAGCGTCTTGAGGTACTTGATGGAGTTTTTATACGAGCAATGCTCACTCCACATCACCGAGTAAATGCACATTTCAGTGAAATTGGGCACACGCCCCAGAATCTCTTGGATTTTCTGAAATTCATCGGCTGTCAGGCCCATTTCCTGGGCTTGGTCCAATGTGGCGGGTGCAGTAGAAGCGTTCATATCTGGCAATTCTTTATGACTGTAAAATTACGTCCGTAACCAATTTTTTTCACAGCTTATGCCATCCGATTTACCACCAATTGTCCACGAATTTCTGAGCTGCTGTGGATGGCGAAAAGTCATCGAGAAGCATGTTGTAATTTGCAACCGTATGCGTGCAATCATTCAAAGGGTATCCAACGCCTCCGTTTCCGTCTCTGAAAAGGTTTGTGGGGCAATCAATCAGGGCTTGATGATCCTCATTGGCATTGAGGAATCAGATGGCCAAGAAGATGTCGATTGGCTCACTCGAAAAATAGCGGGTTTGCGAATTTTCGCTGATGCAGACGGCAAAATGAACCAATCTGTTTGCGAGATCAACGGACAAGTGCTCGTCGTCAGCCAGTTTACACTGCATGCCTCTACAAAAAAAGGTACGCGCCCGAGCTTTATTCGTGCTGCACGCCCAGAACACGCTGTACCACTTTATGAGGGTTTTGTAAAAGCCATGAACGAGCTTGTCGACTCACCTGTGGAGACAGGAGAGTTCGGTGCCGACATGCAAGTTACACTCACCAATGACGGACCTGTCACCATTTGGATTGACACCAAAAACAAATCATGAAGCAAAAATCATGAACAACAATTCACCAAGCTTGCAAGACCTCCAAAAGGAGGTCGACGATTGGATCACCACAACAGGTGTTCGTTATTTCAGCGAACTCACCAATCTCGCGATCCTCACTGAAGAAGTGGGCGAACTTGCTCGAATCATAGCTCGGCGTTACGGAGAACAAAGCGAAAAAGAATCAGACCGCGGCTCAGACCTCGGCGATGAAATGGCCGACATACTATGGGTATTGGTAGCACTTGCCAACCAGACTGGTGTAGACCTAACAGAGGCCTTTTTTAAAAACATGCGTAAAAAAAACACCCGCGATGCCATGCGGCATATCAACAATCCCAAATTGAAATGACCTTTCGAAGCTTTACTGCCTTTGCACTGATGATCACTGCTGCACTTTTCTTTGGACAAAAGTCAAACGCCCAGTCCAAGCCACCTAAGAATTCGCTGATCCCCACAGAAGCGAATGAAAGGCTCACTGCAAAAGATCAAGTGGAAGCTGCCCAGAAAAACAGCTGGACATCAGGTTTACCGCTTCGCAACGTGGGGCCCACTGTCATGAGCGGAAGGGTTGTGGATGTGGCGCTCGCATCGAACGATGGAAGTGCTTTTTTTGTTGCGTATGCCTCTGGCGGACTTTGGTATACCGCAAATCACGGCACGAGCTTTGATCCCCTTTTTGATGAAGCACTGAGCATCACCCTCGGCGCTGTGGCCTTCCATCCAGAATCCAAGCGCATCTGGGTTGGAACCGGGGAGGTGAATTCATCCCGCAGTTCCTATGCTGGCACCGGCGTCTATACGAGTGATGACAATGGAACAACTTGGAAGCATCTCGGACTGGCTGAAACGCAACACATTGGTAGCATCGCTTTAGATCCGAAAAACCCAAAAATCGCCCATGTTGCCGCACTTGGACCTCTCTATTCGGCAAACGAATCCGGTGGCGTCTACAAAACGATTGATGGCGGAAAGAACTGGATGAAAACACTTGAAGTACAGGGAAAGCATGGTCTAGCGGGAGCGGTAGACCTTATCATGGATCCCAACAATTCAGAGCATCTTTTCGCTGCTACTTGGGATCGCACACGCCGCGCTTGGGACTTTCAAGGCAACGGAATCGGAAGCCGCATCTGGGAATCAACTGACGGGGGTGAGACTTGGAGAGACCTCTCGGCCCTTGACGGATTCCCTAGTTCTGAATTTACCGGAAGAATCGGTCTGAGCTGGCATCCTGACAGTGAGCAACTTTTTGCCTTAATCGACAATCAGACGCCTCAGAAAACCGAGGAGGAAAAAGAGAATGGGTACCAGGCTGACAAGTTCGTAGAAATGAATGCCGAAGCATTTGGCAAATTGGACACAGTGCTGCTTGATGAGTTCCTGGAAAGCAACAACTTTCCGGAAGACATCACAGCCGATGAAGTTTTTGAGCGTGTTCGAAATGGCGACCTCCAACCCGCTGCATTACGCGACTACCTCACCGACGGAAACAGAGCATTGTTCGAAGCCAAGATCACTGGTGCTGAGGTGTATCGACTGGGAATCAATTCGAGTGACAGATGGGAGAAAACACATTCCGAACCTCTGGAAAATGTATGCTACACATATGGGTATTACTTCGGCCTGATTGAGGTCGATCCAACAGACGCCGATCACCTTTGGATCGCAGGCGTCCCATTATTGGAATCCAAGGATGGTGGAAACAATTGGAACTCCATCGGCGCAGCAAATGTGCACGTCGATCATCATTTCTTGTGGTCCAATCCTTCGAATCCAAAGCACCTCATCAATGGAAACGATGGCGGAATCAACATCTCTTGGGATGGCGGAGCAAACTGGATTAAATGCAACAGCCCCGCAGTTGGGCAATTCTACGCCATTGAAGTGGACAATGCCGAACCCTACAACATATACGGCGGCCTTCAGGACAACGGAACTTGGGTCGGATCGTCGCGCTACAAAGCTTCTCCAGGATGGCAGCAAACCGGCCAATACAGCTGGAAAATGATCGGCGGAGGAGACGGCATGCAAGTGGAAGTCGATCCTCGAGACCCATCCGTGGTGTTCTCTGGGTCTCAGTTCGGTTGGTACAGCCGACAAGACAAGACGAAAGACGAATACACGACCATTCACCCTCAACACCAATTGGGTGAAACACCGTTGCGGTGGAATTGGCAAACTCCTATTTGGCTGAGCCGTCACCAATCCGACATTCTTTACATGGCCTCCAACCGCATTCATCGCTCGTTTAATCAAGGACGGGACTGGGAAACCCTTAGTCGCGATTTGACACGGGGAGGAATTTCTGGAAATGTGCCCTTTGGCACCATCACTACGTTGCACGAGAGTCCGCTGCGATTCGGACAATTGGCTGTGGGTACAGACGACGGACTGATTCATGTGAGCCGAGACGGCGGTTATAGTTGGACAAAACTGAGCTCACCAGTGCCCCAGAATCCCAAGAAAAATCAAACACTCTGGGTGAGCGAGGTGCTGTGGAGTCATCATGCTCAGCAACGATTGTACGTTGCCCTCAATGGTTACCGCCTCGATCATTTCGACTCTTACGTCTTCGTAACTGAAAACGACGGCAGATCTTGGGAGCGATTGGGTGCTAGCTCTAAAAGCAGCGGAATCCCCTCCGAACCCGTCAATGCGCTCATGGAGTCTGCCACTCATGCCGACCTCCTTTTTGCAGGCACCGATGGAGGAGCATATTCTAGCCTCGATGCTGGTCAGACCTGGGGTGAATTGCACCCCGCACTGCCTCGCGTGCCCGTGCATGATCTCGTCATTCAGGAACGCGAAAACGAACTAGCCATTGGTACACACGGACGCAGCATTTGGGTGCTCGAACTGAATTTACTCTTGGAGAATTGGTCGAAAGACGTGAGCTGGGTTGAGTCTGCACCCGAAACGTTTGAATTGGATACACTCATTGAAGTGACATGGCGTGAAAATTGGGGAGAAAGGGGCTGGTCTTGGAGCGATCCCGCCGATGTAACGGCCGATGTGAAGTGTTTCTCCCCCGTTGCAGAGAGCGGAAATTGGCTGGTCGAGGATTCTGCCGGTCAACGGCTGAACTTAACCGACTCAATGATGCTCCAAAGGGGCTGGCAAAATGTGCAGGTCCCCATGAACATCTTCGGCACTTTCGATTACTTAAACATGGGGAGCTACGAGCTCATTTGGCAAGGTCAATCCGGAGAAAAACGCACGCGACTGAAGGTCTCGGCAAAAGAAGAAGAAGAAGAAGAGCAATAGGATCACCCAGGGCGTCTCATATCATCTGGCAAAACACAAACTGGAATTGGCCGCATTTTATGCTGATTCGCACGATTCAACCGTCGAAAAATAGCCATGACTTCGCGCTGACGAGGGGTCCAATTTTCAGGTGAAGAACCTTCCGCTCGCATCGCCCATTCCAACTCATCATAACGCGCACCTAGCTGTTCTTCATCGGTCCGGTCATCCCCCCACAGGCCATCCGTTGGTGGAGCCGTTTGGATGGATTGTGCGATCCCAAGCTCAGCACCAACAGCAAATACCTCGGATTTCATCAGATCTGCGATAGGGCTCAAATCGACTCCACCGTCGCCATACTTGGTGTAAAATCCTACACCAAAGTCTTCCACTTTATTTCCGGTACCAACCACAAGCGCATTGCGCTGGGCGGCAAGCGCATAGAGTGCAGTCATTCGGATGCGAGCGCGTGAATTAGCCAACGCCAAACCTTCGGACTTATCCTCTTCGCTCGGCAATGCCAAAACCAAACCCTCGTAAACATTCGTCAAGTCCACATGGACATCCGAAACGTTGGCATACTTGGTCTGCAAATCATTCATGTGTTCTTGAGCCCGACTCACCTGTTCGGCGTGCTGATGGATGGGCATTTCGACAAGCAATGTGGGCAATCCCGTGCGCGCGCACAACGTCGAAGTCACAGCAGAATCAATGCCACCACTCACCCCTACTACCCAACCATCGGTTCCCGCATTCGCCTGATAGTCTTTCAACCATTGTTCAATGAAACCAATGGCTCTGGGAGGGGAAAAGATCTGCGACATAACAGATTAAAACATCAAGCCGAAGCAAAGTTCAATCTGACCTGTTTTTCCTTGCATTTGAATCGGAACGGGCAATTCTTGTTCCAATGCAGCATCGTATTGATAAACCAGTTCTTCAGCACCCTGAGACTGTAAAACGCCAAACTCCTCATATTGACTGCGCAATCCCACGTTATAGCGCACTGCAAAAACCAGCGCAGTGGTGCCCGTCAATCGCCGTTCAACTCCTAGCCCAATGATCAAACTCGGTCGAAACAAGCGAGTACGAGACGCCATAGAGATCTGTTCGCTCGTTGCTGTTTCGAAAGATGACGCATCAAACACGAGCTCCGAGACAACTCCCAGCGAATCCAACGTGGCAAATGGTGTGGTCTTCTGGCTTCCTTCTGAACGAACATTCAGCCCAAGGCCCACCCCAAATTGACCAAAATAAGTCGCATAACCAATCTCATTCGTTCGCATTTTGAACGTTACAGGAACCTCCACATACTGCTGTTGCTGATGAAGCTGAACCGCTTCCACATAGGCTCCGTTTTGATCTTCATTCAGAGCAAGATGCTGAGTCACTCCTCCGTTATAAAAAACATTGACCCCAGTTCCAATCGCATAAGTTTCAGTAAACATCGCATCAAATACAAAGCCATATCCAAAATGAGTTTCAGAACCGATAGCTTCGTGAGAAAGCTCCCGTGGCTCAGCCATTGAAAAATTAGGCTTGAGCTGAAGCCCCAAATGATAACCTTGACCACGCACCAAGTTTGGCGTTAGAAAAAGCATGACGCATACCGAGGCCAATAATGTCCTCAAGAAATTTCGAAAGCGAGTTGACTGTTCCATCTTTGCAATGATTCAAAACTAATGGCAACGACCCAATGATTTCAATCAATCGGCACACAATTCTCAACAGGTACTGTTCACGAGTGCAGCACCATAGCTGGTGCACCGCAGCTGCGCTTGCCCTGGTCCTCTTCAATAGCTGCAGCGACAGGCGTTGGGAAGTGCCCGAATCAGCACTTGAGTCTTATTCGGATTCGCAAACCCTCGACATCCGAAACGTCATTCTCAACTTGCCTGAAAACCGGCAGGAAGCATTCGCAACCTGGAACCAAGCAACCGGCGCTTTTGGATCAATCTACACAGAAGACGTCCTGCGAATTGGTGCAGCGAATAATCCCGAAACAGTCGAGAAACTTAAAGCATTCGCAACGCACCCTGATGTCAAGCCCATCGAATCCGCCATTGACTCAACATGCGGAGCAGCGTCGAAACTCGCCCTGTACGGAGAACGTCTCTCCCAAGGCATCGACCGCCTGAATTTTTTCCTCCCTAATGAGGCCACGCCAAGAGTCACATGGATGAACAGCGGATTTAATTTTGCCATTTATCCGACGCCAACGCACCTCGGCATCGGTTTGGAGTGGTTTTTAGGACCCGACAACCCGCTCGTACAGACGCTTCCTCCCAGCATGTTCCCCCAATACATGCGGGACAAAATGGAATCCCATCGCCTTCCCTCAACCGCTCTAAGAGGCTGGCTTCTGGTCCATTTTAGCGAAAGGTATTATGATTCAAGCAAGTGCATCAACGAATTGCTCTTTTGGGGTAAAATCATGTTTCTAACCCAAAAATGCCTTCCGCAAGAATCACTGAGTGATCTGCTCGACTGGAGCAAAGAAGACTTAGAATGGGCAGAAACAAACGAACGATCCATCTGGCTCGAGCTGCAGCCTCAGGACATGCTTTTCAATTCCAATCGCATGGAATTTGGGCGCTGGTTTGATGAAGGTCCGTTTACGCGCATTGGAGGGATCCCTCAAGAAGGTCCAGATCGACTTGGAGCTTGGTTGGGATTGCGCATGGTGACCGACTTCATGAGTGCTAATCCTGAACTGAACATGAAAGACCTTATGGAAATGAAAGATCCCCTTCCCATAATTAAGAGTTATCGGCCCGCATAATGGACATTCCGACCGACCTTTAACGCCTCTAATCAATTGCCATGAATACTTCCCAAATCCAAATCGACATCACCACGGATGAAAACAAAGTACCCTCAAAGATTAAGTGGTCGGCGGAGGATAGCGATGTGAGCGGTCGCGAGGCGAAAGCCATGGCCTTGGCGATGTGGGATGACAAAGACGGCAACGCTGTGCACATGGATCTCTGGACCAAAGAAATGAGCGTTGAAGAAATGCGGCATTTCATTTGCCAAACGATGATGACCATGGCGAACACCTTGGAAAGGGCCACGAACGACAAGGCGCATGCTGATGCGGTAAGGAGTTTTACCGAAGAATTAGCCAAACGCCTAGATGTCCTTAAAGACTAAGCCGGTTTAAGGCGCTTCGAAGAGCGCATTGGTTTGTTCGATGAGGCGCAATAACTCACCTCTCCCTTCCCCCTTCTCAGCGCTGGTTATATAGACAGGAGGCATGCGGTGCCAGCGTTTCAGCATGACCGCTTCGTAATCCGGGAAAAAGGAGGCCCGTTGTGCTTGATTGAGCTTATCCACTTTGGTGAATACCATCACAAAAGGAAGTTGATTTTCTCCCATCCACTCCATGAATTCCATATCGACTTTTTGAGGTGAATGACGGCTATCCAAGAGCATCATCACGCACATCAAATTCGGTCTACTCTTGAGAAATTGTTCACTGGTTCGCTGCCACTTCACCCGGCTCGATTTGCTCACTTTGGCATAACCAAAGCCCGGCAAATCGACCAAGTACCAACTTGCAGGAATGCCGTTTTTCTCTCTCTGCTCATCGATGACAAAATGATTGATCAACTGAGTCTTACCCGGGGTTGAAGAAATCTTCGCCAAGCTGTTTCGATTGGTTAGCATATTGATCAAGGATGACTTACCCACGTTGGAACGTCCGATGAATGCATATTCTGGACGTTCAGGCGGCGGGCATTCCTGCGGATGCGCGCTTGACTTCATGAATTCAGCACTTTGAACAATCATAGCTTCACGCTTGCCCAATGCCTCGGGCAGTATACCAATCCGATAAGATGCGATTGAACTCCGCAGGATGCTCCATCATTGGAGCATGGCCACATTTCTCAATCCAAAACAAATCACTGTCGGGAAAGCCTGCATGAAATTCTTCCGCTACCTCGGGCGGAGTAATGATGTCATCCTTGCCCCAAATCAAGCAAACGGGCGTATTCATTTCGGGCAAGTCCTTGGCCATATTGTGTCGGATGGCGCTTTTGGCAATGGCGAGAATGCGGAGGATTTTCTCACGGCTATTCACAGCCTCAAAACACTCATCCACGAGCTCGTCCGTTGCGTGCTTTGGATCGTAAAAGGTAACTCCGACTTTGTCGCGAATAAACGTCTTGTCTTCACGACGAGGAAAGCTGTTGCCAAATGCATTCTCGTAGAGTCCGCTGCTCGCAGTCAAACTCAACGATGCCACACGATCCAAGTTGTTTTTGGTGAAAATCAATCCCACATGCCCTCCCAAGCTATTGCCCAACAAGTGAACACGATCGAGTTTCATCTCATCCACAAAGCCTTCGATGTGCTCCGATAAATTCTTCGCGCTGGTCTTGAGCATCGGCAACTCATAAATCGGTAGCATGGGAATGATGACCCTGAACCGAGAGGAAAAGTGGTCAAATACGTCTTTGAAATTACTCAAGGCTCCAAAGAGACCGTGAAGCACCACAAGTGGCTCTCCCGAACCCGCTTCGATGTAGCGGTACTCGCCTCGTTCAATGATGTCAGGTGTACTCATTTTTACTCTGGTTTTCGAATCACTTATCACTAACAGGTTGCAAAGGAAAGGCAATTCATGCTTGAGGCACTGCCCACTCGTGCCTTCGTTTCACCTGCCTGTGTTCACAATTCCTGTTGAAAACATGTTAATAGCCACTTTTCAATTCCACACACACTTTTTCGCATTGCCCTGCTAGTGCTCAGTTATAACGATTTCACCCTTCACAACTTTTCCACAAAGTGGGAGAAAGTGTCATAGAGTGGGAGAAAGTGGGAAATCTTGGGTATTTTTGAAAAGCGAAAAGAACCATGTTAAATCTGCTCGGAGAATACAATTGCAAAATCGACGCCAAGGGGCGTTTGATGTTTCCTGCACGATTGCGAAAGCAAATGAGCAGTGTTCTCCAGCATGGCCTTGTAGTGAATCGTGACATCTTCGAAGGGTGCCTTGTAATCTATCCTCAACCAGAATGGGATAAGGTGAATCGTGAGATGTCTAGCCTGAGCCGCTACAATAAAAAACATCAACTGTTTCAACGAAAATTCATGAAGGGAGCCACCCATGTTGAACTCGACGGATCGGGTCGAATCAACATCCCAGCCCTCTTACTCGAGCATGCCGGCATTCAATTGCCAAAAGACAACGAAATCATCGTATCGGGCTTGGGTGAGAAAATTGAGGTGTGGAGCAAAACGCGTTACGACCGCAATGTGCTGGACGACGCAGAAGATTTTGACTTTGGTACGCTCGCCGAAGAGGTCCGCAAGGACATCGAACCCTCGAACGAGAATTAACCCATGAATACCGCCGCATACCACATACCCGTCCTCGCTACAGCGAGCCTCGAAGGACTCGGTATCGGTAGTAACGCAGGCGGCAAATTTGTCGACGCCACCTTCGGGGGCGGCGGACACACACGCTTGATGCTCGATGCACTCGACCAAGACGGACACGTCTACGGCATGGACCAGGATGCCGACGCACACGACAACGTACCTGACGATGAGCGCTTCACATTGATCCCTGAAAACTTTCGCTACATGCGGAACTTCCTGCGGCAAGAAGGAGTACGGAGTGTGAATGGAATTCTTGGGGACCTAGGTGTTTCCTCCCATCAATTTGACACGGGCTCCCGCGGGTTTTCTACACGGTTTGAAGGGCCCCTTGATATGCGGATGAATCAGTCTCAGCCGATATCCGCTGCGGAAGTGATTGCCACATACACCGTTTCTGATTTGACACGTGTTTTCAGACAATATGGTGAACTCAAGCGTCCTGACAAAGCTGCCTATGCAATCGAATCTGCTCGCAAGGTGAACCCAATTGAGCGAACCAGTCAACTGAAAGACTGCCTGAGTAGCCTCGCTCCTCGGGGCAAGGAGAATCAATATTTCGCGCAAGTATTCCAAGCCCTGCGCATCGAGGTCAACGATGAACTAGGCGCATTACAAGCGATGTTATTGTCCTCCATTGAATTGCTCGAAGAGGGCGGTCGTCTCGCCATCATTTCTTACCACAGCCTCGAGGACCGCATGGTGAAGCACTTTATGCGCTCAGGCAACTTCGAAGACGCCATCCACCGCGACTTCAAAGGTCAGGCGCTTTGCCCATTCAATCTCCTCTCTCGAAAAGCCATTGTTGCCGACAGCGGAGAGCAAGAACGAAACCCACGTGCGCGAAGCGCGCGCCTTCGCGTTGCCCAACGCACCGCATTGAGCACTGAACAAATCAAAGCGGCAACGGCATGAAAAATCCATTCCTATCCATCCGGTCTTGGTTTAAAAAGCCTCAGCCAACGACTAAGAAGGCCGGTAATCGCCGTTTGAGCCCCAGTGAAATGGAGGCACAGCGAAAGAGGCTTCAAGAACGAAAAGAACGCGAGGCCATTCGGCTCAAAGCACAAAAGAGCATCAATCCGAATGCACCGCGCAATCGCCCAAAACATCAGGTGACCAACGAAAAGAGCACCAGAAAAAAATCTTGGATGTCCTTCCGAACGAAACGGAAAAGCGACCCGAAAAAACGAGAGCAACGGCGTCAAAAGAATTCAATCACACCTCTAATTGGCGACTTACTCAGCGGTGAGTTCTTGACCCGAGAAGGAGTGACTCGTCACATCCCCTACCTGCTGTTCATCAGCGGACTCTTCATCGCATACATCGCGATGGGGTATCAATTCGAGCGCATGGAACGCGCAAAAATTCAAAACAAGCGACAACTGCAAGAATTGAGCGCAGAATACAAAACCATCAAAGCTCAATTTGAGACTCAATTGCAACAGAGTCGTGTAGAAGAAAGCATCGCAAACATCGGCCTGAGTCAACCTGTCGAACCGCCCTTCCTCTTGGAGCAAAAGTCAGCACGACAATGAAGAATCAAAAAGAATTCTCCACACGTGCCTGGATCGTTTTCGGGTTATTCGCAGCACTTGGAATCAGTATTTTTGGAAGGATCCTCTGGATTCAGAGTGCAGAACACGAACAATGGAAAGAAGTCGGAGAACGATTTGAGTCCAGCGTCAGGGACATCAACCCTTCGCGTGGACAGATCTACGCCATCAACGGCAATGTACTCGCTACATCCGTCCCCATTTTTGAAGTCCGATGGGACAGCAAGAGTGAAGCCATCAACTGGAATTCATTCGATGCTGAATTGGACAGTTTATGCCTCGGGTTAAGCCGGGTGCTGCGTGACCGAAGTCCACGAGAATATCGAGAACTACTCAGAAACGGACGAAACCTTGGGCGTAGAAACACCCTGATTGCTCGTCGGGCCTCATACATCCAGCAGAAGGAACTCGCTCGACTCCCCTTTATTCGCCGTGGCCGATTCAAATCAGGTTTCACTTTTGCACGCACCGAACAGAGAAGAAAGCCCTTTGGCGACTTGGCCTCACGAACCATTGGAATCGACCGCAATGAAAATCGCGTGGGACTTGAAGCAAGTTGGAATGACGAATTGGCCGGTAGTGTCGGAAAGCAAATTCAACGGCGCATTGCAGGAGGTGAATGGATGCCCGTATCCGATGACTTCATCCTAGAACCAAAAGCCGGATTGGATGTGATCTCAAGCATCGATATGCACCTCCAAGATGTCGCTTCTAATGCTTTGAGACAACAACTACAGGACCATGACGCGGCATGGGGAACCGTTGTTTTAATGGAAGTTAACACGGGTATGATTCGAGCTATGGCCAACCTCACCCGATCAACAGAAACAGTAGAAGAAGGCAAGCATTCCGAGTATTTTGAATCCTTCAATCATGCCATTGGAACAGCCATTGAGCCTGGGTCAACCTTCAAGCTGGCTAGCCTAATGGCCGCCATGAGCCGAGGCAACGTCAAACCTGACGATGAGATTGATACTGGGAATGGCATCACTTATTTCTACGGAAAACGCATGTCAGATTCAAATTCTGACCAAGGAGGCAGTGGAGTCTTAAACACCACCGAAATCTTTGAAGTCAGTTCGAATGTGGGCACGGCTTTGACCATTAAGAATGCATTTGGCGAGCGCCCACAAGTCTTTTTAGATGCCCTCAAGGGCATTGGACTTACAGCCCCCTGTGGTGTTCGTTTGGCAGGAGAGTCCAAACCACTGGTCTATGAAAATGTTGGCGACGGACGCTGGTC
>MDTC01168392.1_pt1 | contig 44938 bp, 53 predicted proteins | sample 811181 | NCBI WGS metagenome assembly MDTC01 (sample SAMN05326644, study PRJNA326480) | marine metagenome | isolation source: seawater | place: Pacific Ocean: North | collected 2011 | reverse complement strand
TGCTTAGGTCTTTTGTCTTGCTGCTAGATTATTGGTTTATAATATTATATTTAGTCAGCGCTTTTGCCTTTTACTCCCGAAGATTGAATCTAGTTCTTGTTGTTACAATAACTGTTTCCATCTTCCATTGGCTACAAAAACTACCTTTTGCTAATTGTTTAGTCACGTCTGTAGACGTGACTTCGTATGAAGCTGTCGTTTTCTTTTGAGATTCCCTCCATTTGGAAATCCTCCATCTTGTAGTCATGTCATGTAGTAATTGATACTCTTCCTTGGCTCATAGGATGCTTTCTGTGAAATGCTGCGTCTAGAGAAAACATTTAATGCTTGGCCTAACTCGAGCCCTTCCTAGATTTGTTCCCTGCTAAAAGGAAGATGTTTCACACTAGCTTTTCTCGACCACATCAAAAAGTTTTGCACTCTTTTGGGAGAGGTCCATCCAATTCAGGCCAGGAATTTAGCTGGATCAAACAAGTGAATATTCTTACAGATCTTTTATTCCAAATCACCTTTCATTCATGAAGATTTCTGCAATCGTTTTAATTTATTTGGATGCGATGACCTCTTTGGTTATTCATAGTTCGGCATTGAATGCGCTTGATTTCTTGAAGGGAAATGCTGATAGTGCAGAATATCGGCTAATCGCTTCATTGGAATTAAAAATAAAACAAGGAATTATTAAGGTCATTCCAGGTATGAATATTGATCATACGTCTAGTCCGGCTGTAACATATTGACCCTTTGGCTGTGCTCCTTTGGGCTCTGGCTGGCCTCTTCTGTAGCACCATTGTAGAAGCATATCTACAGCATGTCATCGATTCTTTGGCTTGATCTGCAGCCTTCGCTTTTTTGTTTTAATAAAAGACTTGCATGTGTTCTAAGCCAATCAAGGCATGTTCGTCGCTGGTCTTTCCAGCATGATCTTGATGAGATATGTTCTTTATCTACTATTTTCAACCTTTTACAAGAAACATTAGATGAACTCGATCAGCCACCCCATGTGATTGCCCATGGGGTGAGTGGTACAGTTGCAGCGTTATTTTCGAAACAATTTCCTAGATTATTTAAATCATTAACCTTACTGTCCGTTGATTCTATCTCAGCTAATCAATGGTCAAGTCACTACCTTGAAATGAGGCGTCAATTTCCATGCTCAAGATCTCGGATCCTTTCTCATATCATCCCACTATTGTTTGAAAAAGATTTTGGAGATGCCAATCTAGTTCTTCCTGGTTTGTTTGCTAAGTGTCTTGATTCAGATTATATATCTGGATCTATTGCATCTCATTCTTCACTTTCTAATCTTTCTACGATCGATATTCCCTTATCAATTATTAACGGTTCTCATGATTTTGTTATTGATCAAAATTCATTTCAGCGTTGGAAGCCTCATCTGAAAAATGGTGATCGCTTTTTTTCATTGCCAGGAGGACGTCATTTTTCACAATTTTCTCAACCTAAATTGTTTGGAACAATGATTAACTCATTCTTAGAGATGATTCCTGACTCGTTTGCTCCAGCCTTCCCCCATCAATTTAATTCTACATTCACCAGTAAAATCTCATTATGACTGAATATATTGATGCAGACGTCCTCATTATTGGAGGTGGTCCTGCAGGATGTTCTTGTGCGCTCTACACGTCTAGATCGTCTTTAAAGACATATATTTTAGATAAAAACTCATCAGTGGGTGCTTTAGCAATTACTCACAAAATAGCTAATTATCCTGGTGTTTCTAATGAAATATCTGGATCTGATTTGCTAGATATGATGAGAGATCAAGCCATTTCTTATGGTACTAATTATGTGCGCGCTCAAGTATTTAGTCTGGATCTGTCTGGCGAATATAAACTTGCCTACACTCCAGAAGGAGTTTTTCGATCTCGTACGATTGTTTTAGCAACGGGTGCAATGGGAAGAACGTCTACACTTCAAGGAGAGAAAGAATTTTTAGGTAGGGGTGTTAGTTACTGTGCAACATGTGATGCAGCCTTCTATCGCAACGAGGATGTACTTGTCTATGGTTCAAATCAAGAGGCAGTTGATGAAGCTCTTGTCCTTTCTAAATTTGCAAAAACTGTCCACTGGATTACTAGTGCTAAACCAAGTCGATCTACAAATCGGGTTGAGGTATTAACGGACCTTCCTAATGTCAAACAGTGGACACGTACTAAACTACTTTCCATTCATGGAGCTGAAAATGGGATTAATTCAACAAAACTTCAATCAACTAAGGACAAAACCACATTTTCTTTAGATGTCTCTGGTGTATTTCTATATTCTACTGGGACATTACCAATAACTGACTTTCTCCACGGGCTTATTCCCCTTCGTAATGATGGGGGAGTTGAAGTTGACGACAACATGATGACGAATGTTGCTGGAGTATGGGCTATCGGAGATATTCGTAATACCCCTTTTAAGCAGGCTGTTGTTGCTTGTTCAGATGGTTGTATTGCAGCTATGTCAATAGATAAATATTTAAATTCTAGAACTGATTTCCGTGTGGATTGGGTTCACAAGTGATAAAAAAAGCGCCCTTTCGGGCGCTTTTTAATAGGTTTTATGCTTCTGCTCCTATCTGTTTAACCCAATTACTCAATCTCTCATCAGTTAGATCGGATTCATTGTCTTCATCAATTGCTAAACCACAGAATTTTCCATCAATTACACTTTTCGATTCTTCAAAAGTATACCCATCTGTAGGAACTTTTCCAATGATTTTTGCACCTGCCTGTAGGAATGCTGTATACAATTCCTCCATAGCATCGCAAAAATAGTCAGAATAGGATGATGAATCACCTAACCCTACAATTGCTACAGGCTTTCCACTAAAGTCCATACTTGGAATTTCTTCAGCATAAGTATCCCAAGCTGTTCCAGATCGCCCTTCATCTGCTCCTGTATTCCATGTAGGGACGCAGCAAATTAATGCTTCAGCTGCTGCCAACTCTGCAGCTGAGCCGATGTTATCAACATCTTTGGTCTCAGTACCGGGCATTAATTCTTTGAGTTTGTCAGCAACATCTTCAGTTTTTCCTGTTGAAGTTGCGAAAAAGATTGTGTAGGCCATGCGTTAAGCAAATACTTTTCTATTTTCGTCCCCAAGCATCTTCAGGTTTGTGCATCTGTGCCATTGCTAATGTTTATTTTTGTGCTTTGGATGTTTCATTGATTTCTGATTTGTTGATCATTTGATCCTCCGTAAGAATTTATTTGCATTAGGCGATCGTACTCTCCAAGTGCTTGGTCTAGGCCGAACTGCCCAACGCGCTTAAGCCAGAGTTCTCTTTTGAATTTACTAGATTCTATAGTTTCAATAAATGATTCAAGTAAGCCGTTGTGATTTTTTTTCATTAGAAGAGTTTGTGTGTGCTTGTGTCTGTTCAGGTTGTGCGTTTTTGGCACCCACCTCTATTCCGTAGTTCATTTTCTGCTGATCTAATAGTGTTGTAAGCAGCAATTGTTGTTGCTCTTATCTCAGCAAGAAATACCAGGCATGATTTGCAGTTTCCTTCATCTGCTACATCCATTAGATCAGCAAGAGCTGTGCTCGCTTGACTGATCTCTGATTTGGCTGAATCCAGCCTTCCTATTACATCTCTGATTGTTTGACTTGCATCATTCTTCCTATGACTACTCTCTAAGGCCCTACGAAATGCTTCAAGATTTTCCATTTTGAATTTCTTTTTTTAACTTTAGGTGCTCTTTCGTGCATTTCTGTTTTCTTAGATAATGCATTCCGTATCAAAATTGTCTTTACCACGTATCTGTTTTTGTGAGAGCTCTGCTAGTTATTAGTCTCTTCAGCCTGTCTAAAATGTAACTCTTGTTTATATAAGTATGCTTTTCTTGTTGTTTTCTTTTTCGTGTTTTAGTTGATTGTATTTAGCATCATTGATCATCTGGATCCATCTTTTTGGTGAATTCATCGATTTTGGGCTTTGTTTAATGAATTGGTCCTGACGACCCATGGATTTGTTCGTTGTGATTTTTTGCTTTTTATAGATTACTGGAATCGAAACGTTTGCAGATTGTTTTGCGGCGCGTGTTCAACTAGGTTTGAAGATGAGGAAGGGATTGCTTTATGGATCAGTGGCATGAGCGCAAGAGGCCAGTCTGTCTTGAGCGTCGTTTTGAGTTTGATACCTACAGCGAAACGCGTGACTTTCTAGATCGCCTTGGTGACTACAGTGAGGTCACACAAAGATTCCCTGACATCAGTTTTGGGCGTACTTATGTGAATATCACTCTTCGGCCTGAAACCGAAGGCAGCGAATGCCAGCTGAGTGTTGAGGATCGTCGCTTTGCTGCTGAGATCGATGCCCTCATCAATTGATCTTGCCGCCGCTTACGCAAGCTCAGGTGTTGAGGAGGTGCTTCAACAACTTGATCAGGATTTGATTGGTCTTAGGCCTGTCAAAACTCGCATTCGTGAAATTGCGGCTTTGCTTCTGGTTGATCGTGCACGTGAACAGATGGATTTACAAAGTACGGCTCCTGGTTTGCATATGTCTTTTACTGGGCGACCAGGGACTGGCAAGACTACCGTTGCTATCAGAATTTCTGAGATTCTTCATCGCCTTGGCTACCTAAGGAAAGGACATGTCGTTACTGTTACGCGCGATGATCTTGTTGGCCAATATGTTGGACATACAGCTCCAAAGACTAAGGAGATGATTAAGCGATCACTAGGTGGTGTCCTGTTTATAGATGAAGCTTATTACCTCTACAAATCCGATAACGAACGTGATTATGGTTCTGAAGCGATTGAAATTCTTTTGCAAGATATGGAGAAGCAACGAAGTGACTTTGTTGTTATTTTTGCTGGTTATAAGGATCGAATGGAAACATTTTACCAATCCAATCCAGGCCTTTCATCGCGCGTCGCGCACCATATTGATTTTCCTGATTACAGCGAGGAGGAGCTCATGGCGATTGCTCAGCTTTTTCTCGGTCAGCAGCAATATCATTTCAGCGAATCAGCGCATGCTGCGTTTGGTCGCTACATCAATAGACGACGTCAATTGCCTTTCTTTGCGAATGCCCGTTCGATCCGCAATGCGCTTGATCGATTGAGGCTTCGCCAAGCCAATCGATTGTTTTCACGTATGGATCAACCTTTAGGACGTAATGATCTAACGACCATCGAGGAGGAGGATGTGCTGGCAAGTCGAGTGTTTCAGGGTGAAATTGAGGGGCGTGATCCTTCACAACCTCTTACGACCATTTAGGACTTTTCTTAGAACTTTTCAGTGTTTGGGTTGATCGAGGTCTCTGCGTATTAGAGCCAATAGATACGAAGGGGCTTTGTAACGGCCTGGAAGGCAGCGATTCAGTGTTACCAGATGTCCCCAGCACACCGTTTTTTCAATGTCTTTAAGGCTTCTTCCTTCCTTAAGGAGTCTGCGTAGAGCTTTGCAGTACAGGGGGTAGCCCGCTTCGAGTTCACCAATGGTCAGCTTGGCTTGGGCCATAGGATCACTCAACGTCGTCTCAATTTAAGAAACCGCCGCCCCCCTTTTTCTCAGCGTGACCCTTTGAGTCTTCAACTCAGTAGGGCAATGCAGTCCAGTTCTACTTTTGAGCCTTTTGGTAGAGCCGACACTTCAACGCAGGCTCTGGCAGGGCTGACTCCTTGCCCGAACACCTCTGCATAAATTGAATTCACGATCTGAAAATCATTGAGGTCAATGAGGTAGATGGTGGTGCGCACAACCCTTGAGGTGTCAGTGCCTGCCTCCAGAAGCACAGCCTTAATGTTTCGAAGTACTTGACGAATCTCAGCTTCAATATTCCCTTGTCCCACCATTTCTCCAGTGGCTGGATCAAGAGGGATTTGACCAGAGCAGTACAGCCAGCCTCCTGCGCTCACTGCTTGGTTGTAAGGGCCAACAGGTTCGGGAGCTGCTTTGGTTGTGATGGCCTTAAGTGGTGAGGATCCCATGGTCAAGGTCACAATGAGTTTGAAGTTTCAGTTCCATGTTGATGGAGTCTTGGCCGGTTGAGATTGAAGGCCTTTGGCATCGCTATGGCCGAGAGGATGAATTGTGGACTTTGAAGGACATCAATCTTCAGTTGAATGCTGGAGAGTTGGTTGGTCTGTTGGGCCCCTCTGGTTGCGGAAAAACCACGCTTCTGCGTTTAATTGCTGGCTTTGAACGTCCCAGCCGTGGCTTGATTCGCTTGCATGGAAATGATGTTGCCACGCCTAGCCAGAACATTGCCCCAGAGCGCAGAGGTGTTGGGATGGTGTTCCAGGACTACGCCTTATTTCCCCATCTCAACGCATGGGAGAACACTTGTTTTGGGTTACGTCGTGGTCAGGACACGAGTAGAGCCTCATGGTTGCTGGATTTATTAGGACTAACTGCTTTAACGGGGCGTTACCCGCATGAATTGTCTGGGGGGCAGCGTCAGCGTCTTGCTCTCGCACGGGCTCTTGCGCCTTCTCCTTCGGTGTTGCTGCTGGATGAACCCTTTTCCAATCTTGACGTTGAAGTGCGTTTGCGCCTGCGCAGCGAACTACCTGCAGTACTCAATGCCTGCGGAGCAAGCGGTTTGCTGGTGACCCATGACCCTGAGGAGGCACTCGCTATCTGCGGGCGTGTGGCCATCCTTCGCGAAGGTCAACTTCACCAGTGCGCTACTCCCCGTGAGCTTGTCGACTCACCAGCAACACCTTTTGTTGGCCAGTTCGTTCTTCAGCGCAATGTTCTCCCCGTATTGAGGGGTGGACCGAATGCATCTTTAAGTTGTTTGCTGGGAGATCTAGAGATTCCAGACAGTCAGCATTCAGTTGCGCTGCCTGATGACGCCACGGTTTTAGTGGATCCTTCGTTTATCGATTTAAATCCCGATAGTGCAGGAAATGCCCAAGTGATGGGGCGAGAGTTTCTCGGTCGAAAATGGCTTTATCGAATTCGAATTGGAGATCAGCAGTTGCGTTTGATCAGGCCTCTCGATGAAGACCATCAAATGGGAATGCGTTGCAGGCTTTCTCTACAACAAGGCAGCACTGTCTTGCTCCACCCCAACTGTCTTTCCCTTCAGGTGGCGGATTGACTGATCAGCCTCGCCAGTTGTCCTTGTGCTGACGAAGCCGTTCAAGTTGCTCTGAGTTGACTGCTCTTAGAAATAAATTTGAGCGCCACTCCTCGCCAATGCTGCTTGGCAGGGTTAAGGCTCCAGATTGTCGTTTCGCCTGAACTTCCTTTAATCGTTGCGTGATGAATGCGTCATCAGGAACTTGTTGTGCTGCCCAGCGAAGATTTCCTTCTGTGTATTCATGAGCGCAATAGACCAGAGTTTCCGCCGGAAGGGATCCCAGTTTTTGCAATGCGCGATGCATGTCGACAGGTGTGCCTTCGAACAGACGTCCACACCCGCCACTGAACAGGGTGTCGCCGCAGAACAAGACACTTGTTGGCTTATTCGATCCAATCCCTTTGGGCAGCCAGTAAGCGATGTGAGCTCGCGTATGGGCGCGAACGTCCAGAACCCTGACGGGCTTGCCAAGCAGCTGGAATTCGACGCCATCATGTACTGAAAGGGTCTGAAAGGGGATGCGTTCCTGGTCGTCCGCAGCTGCTATCACCGCTGCGGACGACCAGTGCTGAAGAAGTCCAGGAGTGCCTCCAATGTGGTCGGAGTGGTGATGGGTCTGAAGTACAGCTGCCAACTGCAGTCCACGCTTGTTCAGCCAGTCGACAACTGGTTCCGTTAACGCCGGATCAACGACGACGGCTTGATTGCCAGAGACCCAAACCCAGACGATGTTGTCGTCTAGGACTGCAACTGGGTAGATGCCGTCAATCGTGGAGGCCATCGCCATCGTTAAAGTTCTGCTCAACGCTTGATTCCATGATCACTGTTGCCTTAGCAAAGGGAGCCCTGCTTAAAGATTCAGTTGCCCGCTTTGAGGCGGCCGGTCTCAATTTTTCTGCAGTTCTCGACCCCGACAACAGGCAGCTGATGGTTCCTTCGGAATGCGGTCGAGCTAGAGCATTGCTTGTGAGGAACGGAGATGTTCCGGTGTACGTCGCTTACGGGCAAGCACAGCTAGGAGTGGTGGGCTACGACGTTCTGCGGGAGCACCAGATGCCTGTTGCGCAGTTAGTGGATTTGGGCTTTGGAGGTTGCCGCATGGCAGTGGCAGTAAAAGCCAGCAGCGGCTATCAAAGGCCAATCGACTTACCTCCTCATTGCCGAATAGCGAGCAAATTCACCCGATGTGCTCGCGACTACTTTGATGCCATCGATTTACCTGTGGAACTTGTACATCTCACCGGTTCCGTTGAGCTTGGACCCATCACTGGCATCGCCGAAGCAATTGTTGATCTTGTCGCCACAGGTAGGACCCTCCGCGATAACGGTTTAGTTGCGATCGAAGATTTGTTTCACACCACTGCTCGTCTGGTGGGACATCCTCTTTCATTGCGCCTGGATCAGGGCGATCTGCGCCAGATCGTTGAAGCCATGAGATCCACAACGCCTGCTCCCAAGGTGGCCAGGTAATGGCTGGTTCAGATTTTCAGCGGGTTCGTCGGCTTGGTCGCTATTTGGGTCGTGATCGACGACGACTCACCCTTACTTTGGTTTTGCTCATACCGGTGGCTTTTGCTGGAGCAATCCAACCGCTGTTAGTTGGGCAAGCGATTGCTGTTCTCCGGCGTGTATCTGGAGCTGCAAATGAATCGGTCATTCCCCTGTTTCAGGGTCTTGAAAGCACGATTGCGATCCGATTGATCATTCTGATCCTGCTTTGCTCCGTATTGGTGCGTTTAGCTCTGCAAGGGGTCCAATCGTTCAATATTCAGGCTGTAGGGCAGCGGCTCACCGCACGCATCCGCAAAGATCTATTTGCTCATGCAATGAGTTTGTCGCTTCGGTTCCATGACCGCATGCCAGTTGGCAAACTTCTTACGCGACTCACCAGTGATGTGGACGCGTTGGGCGAAGTGTTTGGTAGCGGAGCCGTTGGTGTTCTGGGTGATCTCGTCAGCCTCTTGGTGATTGCTGTTTCCATGCTGTTGATCGAATGGCGTCTGGGTTTGTTGTTATTAGTTATTCAAGTTCCAGTCACCCTTGTAATTGTCTGGCTGCAAAGTCGTTATCGAAAAGCCAACTATCGAGTTAGAGAAGAGCTTTCGCAGCTGAATGCTGATTTTCAGGAAAATCTTCAGGGTCTTGAAGTTGTTCAGATGTTTCGCCGCGAGTCTGTAAACGGTGATCGATTTCAGAGAACTGGTCTGGCTTATCGAAATGCAGTGAACGGCACAATCTTTTATGACAGCAGCATCTCTGCGTTTTTGGAATGGGTCGCGTTAGGGGCAGTAGCAGTTGTTCTTGCCCTTGGAGGGTGGATGGTGACGGCAGGTGCCATGGGCCTTGGCACGCTCACAACCTTCATCCTTTATTCACAGCGGTTATTTGACCCTCTGCGACAAATGGCTGAGAGGTTCACCCAGATTCAAGGAGGGCTTACAGCAGTGGAGAGAATTGGGGAGCTGCTTGAAGAACCTCTCGAGATTCTCGATCTTGGTGCTTCCATTGGTTCCAAGCCCCTCCAAAAAGTGACTTCCCCAGCGCTTGGTGAAGTGATTTTTGAAAGTGTGGACTTTGCCTATCGGCAAGATGAGCCGATTCTTAGCGACCTCAGTTTCCGAATCGCACCAGGGGAGCATGTAGCGCTCGTAGGACCTACTGGATCCGGAAAGACCACTGTTATTCGGCTTCTTTGTCGGTTGTATGAACCACAGCGAGGACGAATCTTGCTTGATGGCCAAGACGTAAGAACCTTGCCTTTGCAGGAGCTGCGACGTCAGCTGGGAGTGGTGCTTCAGGACACTTTTTTATTTAGTGGAACTGTTGCAGACAATTTGCGTTTGGATCGACAGCTGGAGGATCAGAAATTGCGAGAAGTCTGCCGTGATCTTGGATTGGATCCTCTTCTAAGCCGATTGCCGGAAGGCTTGGAAACAGAGCTAAGGGAGCGAGGCGGAAACCTCAGCTCAGGGGAAAGACAGCTACTTGCAGTTGCCAGGGTGGCGATTCGTAACCCAACGGTTCTGGTGATGGATGAAGCGACAGCCTTTATGGATCCATCCACCGAAGCTACATTGCAACGTGATTTGGATCGCCTACTCAATCGCCGCACTGCAGTTGTAATCGCGCACCGGTTAGCCACTGTCGAGGCGGCGGATCGAATTTTGGTTCTCCGCCGAGGCTGTTTAATTGAGCAGGGCACTCATCTTCAGTTAAGGGCCAAAGGAGGTTTGTATGCCGAGCTCGCCGATCTTCAGGAACGAGGACTTGCCAAATTGTGATCTCTCAGCCATTGATGGATAGTTTGCGCAAGTAGGTCAGGGTGAGTCTGCATTGCGAGATGTCCACATTGTTTAAGTTCTCTGAGGCAATGTTTGCTGCTGTAAGCGGCTAAATGTTTTACGTATCCAGGCTCCATCACACGGTCTTGTTCGCCACTGATCCAAAGGCTTTCGACTTCTAAGCCTGCGACCAAATTGGGAATTTGTTTTACAGCTCCTCGATTTGTGCTGTTGACCAGAAGCCCCAATGCTGCTCTTTGTTCAGCTTGGAAAGGTCCCAGCCTGCCGACTGGCCCAGGAAGTTGTGAAGGACGAAGTTTCAAGATCAACTGTCCTCCCAGTCGGAGGCGCCCAAAGGGTCTGGGTTGATAGATCCCACCACCTGCGGCCAACATCACAAGACCTTTGATGGGATGATCCGACTGCCTTCGTAGACAAGATTCAGCTTGAAGAGCAATGCTTCCTCCCAGAGAGTGTCCCATCAACACAACTCCGCGACCATTGGCTTTAGTAAGGATTTCATGAGCGAGCCATGCTCCATATGCCCTCAAGGTGGGGCGGAGCTTGCGAGGACGACTCTGAATCCCAAATCCTGGCAAGTCAGGGCACCAAAGAGGGATTGAAGTTTCTAATTTCGTCCAACTCTTTTCAAACGGTTCCCAGACCTTTCGGCTGAGCATCCAACCATGCACAGCGATCAACAGCAGATCAGCGGTCATCGGTGCGTCAGGATCAATGCATCGTTGCAGGTCAGGGTGACCAGTACTTCTTCACTCACCCCAGAGATTCTGATTCATTCCTATGGGAAGGAGGCTCGCATTTGTGAATCTCCCAATACCAACCTCAGCTTGGTTTTTAGCCAGTCACGTCCGATGGACCTTGTGGAATTGGAACAGCTGTTAGAAGCTGTTGGGTGGAGTCGCCGGCCCGTTCGGCGCGTTCGTAAAGCATTAGACAACAGTTTGCTACGGGTGGGTTTGTGGCGTCACGATCCCCGCATCCCTCGATTGGTGGGCTTTGCACGCTGCACAGGTGATGGTGTTCTTGAAGCCACAATCTGGGATGTGGCCGTTCATCCTCTTTATCAAGGTGCCGGCCTTGGTCGGCAGTTGATGGATTACATCCTCGAGTCACTGAGGGACATGGGAACGGAGCGAGCCACTCTCTTTGCTGATCCGGGTGTGCTTCCTTTCTATGACCGCCTTGGTTGGGAGTTGGAGCCAAATGGCCATCGTTGTGGCTTCTGGTATGCCAACTGACTTGTGTCCAGAGGCTTGCCGTAGTACTCAGCTGCTAATCGTGCTGGTGATTCCCCCCGCTGCCATCGATAGCGCAACCAGGTATTCACTAAGCCACGGCGAAGAACACCATCCCGTTGCCAGCGACGGCCATCCGTGATGATCGATTGATCAAGGGGACGCAATCTTGTCAGCTGGCTGAGACGTTGCACTAGATCTAGGTCTTCCATCAGTGGCAGGGGTTCGTAGCCACCGCTCCGCTCATAAAGCGTTCTATGCAGAAGCAGCCCTTGATCCCCGTAAGGACGTTGGCACCAGCGGCTGCGAACAGCAACGACCTTTTCCATCAGTCGGCGGGCAGGCGTACTCGGGTCGATGCGCAAGTCAAAAAACCATGCGAACCGCTGCGCATCAGCTTGGCTGATGCGATCCTGCACGATGCTTCTCCAGTTGTTTGGCAAGCGACTGTCGGCATGAAGAAAGAAAAGCCAATCACAGTTGGTTTGCTGGAGTGCGTGATGGGCTCCTGCGGTGAGCTGTCTTCCTCTGCTAGGGGGATGTTCGGGGATGAAGTGGCTTCCAGCTATAGCAGCGATGAGTTGGCTGCCATCGCTGCTGCCACCATCGACAATTGTGATCTCTATGGACTGTTGCCAGCGTTGGAGATCGGCGAGGAGAAGCGGAAGACGAGCGGCTTCATTCAGGCATGGAATGACCACGCTGAGGGCGGTTCTGTCAGCGTTCATCCCTGCCATGGACTGAGATCAGAAAGAAAATCGATGTCATTTTTCATGCTGAGTTGATAAGGCATGAGCCCAAGCTCCCTAGCGCGATCACAGGTGAGGTCAAACACCTTGTTGCTTCCCCATGGCATGGCAAAGAAGAAATTGTTCAGCTGTTGAAAAGTCACGACAGGGCTCAGCCCGAGCAACCAGTAACCACCATCTTCTGAGGGACCAATGACCAAGGGTTGGTGTTGCAACGTCAGGATTGCCTTGCGCAGATCTCTTGGGCATAGATCTGCAAGATCCGTTCCGATCAGAATTACGGACTTGTTTTTCTGGCTGAAACGAGCATGGTGAATCTGGCGGTGCATGCGTGCACCGAGATTTCCTTTCCCCTGATCAACGAGTGTGCAAGGGGGTAAAGAGGACAGATAGCGGCGAGTTGACTGAAGGCTGATGCCGCTCATCGCTACTTGCAAATCCACCTCACCCTGCTCAGCAAGTGCTCCTGCGACAGCAAAGGTATGAGCGCTTAAACGCTGCTGAATACGGGAGGCCCTCTCGTTCCCGATATCGGTGGCGAGGCGACGTTTGCAGCGACCGCTGGCGGGCCAGCGAGCCATCACAACGAGCGTTGGGATGGGTGAATCACTCATCCTTGGCGTGGCAGCTCCTCGGGAATCACTTCAAGTGTTTGTTGCTCCCCGTCGCGTTCGATCACCAGCGGCATGGCTTGACCGACTTGTCCTCGATCAACGGCCAGTTGCACTTGTGAGGGGTCTTTGACCGCGGAGCCATTCACATCTCGAATCAGGTCACAAGGCTCAATACCGGCTTTGTCCGCTGGGCTGTCATCCACCACTTCAATCACCAGCACGCCATTGAGCTCGGGAACAGTGCAAAGGTTGCTGGTGGCATTGATTTCCTGCGCCAATTGGGGGGTCAGGCTCTGTAGTCGCACACCGATGAAGGGGTGAGAAGCCTGCCCTGTGCTGATGATCTGCTGGGCAATGCGTTTGGCCAAGTTGATCGGAATGGCGAAACTCAGCCCCGCTCCAGGAGCCTGGCGGATTGCTGTATTGATGCCGATCACTTGACCGGCTGCGTTGATCAAGGGGCCGCCGCTGTTGCCTGGATTCACAGCGGCGTCGGTTTGGATGTAGGGAACACGTTGACCTTCTCCTACGGCATTGGTCCGGTCAACGGCGCTGATTATCCCAGCTGTGACTGTGTTGTTAAGACCCAGTGGATTGCCGATCGCAATGGCCCATTCGCCTGGTTTGAGCTCATTGGAGTTTCCAAGGGGGGCGACAGGCAATTTTTCAGCCACAACCCGAACCACGGCAACATCAGTTAGCGGGTCTCCTCCAAGAACGCGTCCACTGAAGCTGCGTCCATCAGGCAGGGTCACTGCCACCTTGTCAGCACCTTCCACGACGTGAGCATTCGTAAAGATCAGGCCGTCAGAGCGTGTGATAAATCCTGAACCTTGACCAGCTTGCTTCTGAGTAGAAGGCCCGCCTCCGAACAGGTTGCCAAGCGGATTGGTCACTCGCTTGACCGTGTCAATACGCACAACTGAGGGTCCAACCCTCTCTACGGCTTGAACAATGACGTTGCGACCAGGCTGTAAAGGGGCTGAGCGAGGACCATCACTCACTTCGGGCAGGGTTGTTGTTGGAGCCTTGACTTCAGGCTGCAATCCAAGGCGCTGACGCAAGGAGGAGCCGCAACCTCCCATGGTCAGGCTCACTAAACCGATCCCGATCCAGGGCAGGGATCGTGCCAGGGTGCGGGAGACGGCAGCTGCCATGAACAGAAACTTGTTTGAACTGATCTCATTAAAGACCGGCTGTGCGGCAAGAGGCGCGTAGATTCGGCGTTCGGAAGAGGAGGGATGCGGTGCTGACGGGTAGTGAGCTGTGGAATAAGGTGCAGCACGCCCTTCAGAGCAATCTCAGTAAACCCACGTTTGAAACGTGGATTCGGCCAGCACGCTGCAGTTCTTTCCAGAATCGGACGCTCACATTGCAAGCTCCGAATAGTTTTGCAAGCAATTGGCTGCGTAAGAATTACGTCACCACAATTTCCGAGGTGGCAGAGAAAATAACGGGTCATGCGATCGACGTGATCGTTCTTGCTCAAGAGGAAGAGGATGCGTTTTCTGGACCTGCTCCCGAGGCACGAGTGTCGCCTTCCGGCCAGCAGATCCCACCTAACGCTTCTTCAGCCGTAACCGCTGCGCCGAGCAGCTCTCCACGACGCCTTCCTGGTTTGAACATGCGTTACGTGTTCAACCGTTTTGTCGTTGGCCCGAACAGCAGGATGGCTCATGCAGCATCTCTGGCGGTGGCCGAAGCCCCAGGCCGTGAGTTCAACCCGTTGTTCATCTGTGGAGGGGTAGGTCTTGGTAAGACCCACCTCATGCAGGCGATCGGTCACTACCGCCTAGAGATTGATCCGGAAGCGCGAGTTTTTTATGTGTCCACTGAAACGTTTACTAATGATCTGATCACAGCGATTCGTAAGGACGGTATGCAAACTTTCCGAGATCGCTACAGAGCTGCAGATCTAATTCTCATCGATGACATTCAATTTATCGAAGGCAAGGAATACACCCAGGAAGAGTTCTTTCATACGTTTAACGCTTTGCATGATGCAGGCCGACAAATTGTGATTGCGAGTGATAGGCCACCCAGTCAGATCCCAAGGCTTCAGGAGCGTTTAATCTCTCGATTCTCGATGGGATTAATTGCGGATATTCAGGCTCCTGATCTGGAAACCCGAATGGCGATTCTCCAGAAAAAAGCTGAGCAAGAGCGAGTAGCTCTTCCTCGTGACTTAATCCAATACATCTCTGGCCGCTTTACATCCAATATTCGAGAGCTTGAGGGGGCGCTTACAAGGGCTGTTGCGTTCTCCTCGATCACAGGCATGCCCATGACGGTTGAATCGGTGGCGCCGATGCTTGACCCCAGCGGTCAGGGGGTCGATGTCACTCCGCAGCAAGTCATTGACAAGGTGTCTGAAGTGTTCGATGTAACGGCGGATGACATGCGAAGCAGCAGTCGTCGCCGAGCAGTTAGTCAGGCTCGTCAAGTGGGGATGTTTCTGATGCGGCAAGGTACAGATCTGAGTTTGCCAAGGATTGGCGATACCTTTGGCGGTAAGGATCACACCACCGTGATGTATGCCATCGAACAAGTTGAGAAGAAGCTGGCAACGGATCCTCAACTAGCGAGTCAGGTGCAGCGGGTTAAGGATCTTTTGCAAATTGATTCTCGACGTCGCCGTTAGTGGTCGCCGCCTTTCCATCCTGCTAGGTGGGACGCAGCTGAGGAGCGGGCAAGTCTGCGGGCTGAAGCTAGTGCTGGATCCAGATGCTTTGAGCTAAATGGAGGCATCGGTCGAGTTCGTAACCAATGTCCCCAACGAAATTCGTGATAAGGAATGAGTGGCTGAGGTTTGATCGCGCCTTCTTGTTTCAGCTTCCATACCAAACTCCGGTAAGGATCATCCTGGAGGCCAAGCAATGTGTAGGGGAGGTTGCTGGCCGGCCAAGGACCATTCCCTCTGCCGTCCTGGAGATACAACCAACCTTGTTTTTGGAGGGATTGGAGCGCTTCCTCCCTAGTTTCGCTGTTGAGATCGTCGATCACGTAGCCGTATGTGGTGACAGCTGGATCGATCTCGAGCAAAGCACGAAGGCGATGATGTCGATCTACCATCCAAAGTTTCCCAAGACGATTTCGAACTAGAGGAACTGGCTTTCGGCTCAGATAACGACGTCGTTCATCTGGACTCTCTTCACGAAAATCCCGCTGACGATTCCACACTTCGGCCATCCCCACACACATCTGCGTAGGTTGAAGGTCGGCGACGGCCACTTCAAAAAGCTTGACCCCTTTGGTGTGATCTGGGATGGGGGAGTATTCGGGGAAATGCAGAGGGCAGATCTCAACGCTGCATGAGCTCCACTATGGCGAGGTTCTGTTGTGCGTCGACTCATCAAACTTTTTTACTTCGATTCACTTGAAGAATCAGCGTGGACAAAGATTGAACGGTCTTGACACTGGGCGTTGTGCCTCGTCGCGACCTTTGATCCCATGATTTTTATGGACATCCAATAGTCAAAATCATGAGGGCGAAGCATGTTTGGCGCATCAAGCCACTGCCCACTGCCGAATGCTGTGGGCAAAATGTAGGGAACAAGATGTAAGGAAACAGTGGGCTCTATGGAACAAAACTTCGATTTGGTCGTTCTTGGTGCTGGTTCTGGAGGTTTAGCTGCTGCCAAACGTGCTGCTAGCTACGGGGCAAAGGTGGCGATTGTTGAGGGGGATCGAGTTGGCGGTACTTGCGTCATTCGTGGTTGTGTCCCGAAAAAGCTGCTTGTGTATGGATCCCTCGTCTCAGAACAGCTGGAGGCGGCTTCGAGCTATGGAGTGACTGTTGAGCGAGCCACTTTTGATACATCGGTGCTCTTAAACAACGTTCGTGAAGAGGTCAATCGCCTCAATGCACGTCACATCGAGTTTTTGGCCAAAAACGGCGTAGAGCTGATCACGGGATGGGGCCGTTTTATTGATCCTCATCGCATTGGTGTGTCTTCAGTGCGCGAGGGCGAGGTCGAGCAAGTACTGCAAGCTAAAAGGGTAATGATTGCTGTTGGTGGGCGCCCCATTCGTCCGGACCTTCCAGGGGCTGAGCTGGCTTGGGTCAGTGACGATATGTTTTTGCAGGAGCGTTTTCCGGATCAGGTTGTCGTGGTTGGAGCCGGATTCATCGCTTGCGAATTTGCTGGCATCTTGCGAGGCCTTGGTGTTGGGGTGACCCAGTTGGTGCGACGTGAAGGGCTTCTGAGGGGATTTGATACCGAGCTTTCAGCTGCGGTAGCGGAGGGTATGAAGGAGAAAGGTATTGATCTGCGCTTTAAGGAAAGCCCTGTCGCGATTGAGGGTCGACCGAATGATCTGACTGTTGTGACAAAAAGCGGCGAGCGCCTGCCATGTGGCGGAGTCCTTTTGGCGACTGGTCGTCAACCCTTTTTGGCCGGCCTTGGTCTTGATGCTGCAGGTGTGTTGGTAGATGGTCGTCGCATCCCGGTTGATGCAAATCAAGCCACCAACCTTTCGCATGTTTTTGCTGTTGGAGATGTAACGGAGCGGATTTGCCTAACTCCTGTGGCTGTGGATGAAGGGCGTGCTTTTGCCGACAGTGTTTTTGGAGGTGTTCCGAGACAGGTGAATCACTCTTTGGTGGCAAGTGCTGTGTTCAGTCAGCCGGAACTAGCCACAGTGGGGTTGTCTGAGGAAGACGCGATCGCCAAGTTGGGTGCTGATCAAGTTGTCGTGTATCGGGCACGTTTTCGTGCCATGTCTCAGGCCTTACCTAAACATGGTCCGCGCTGTTTGTTGAAGCTGGTGGTAGAGGCCAGCAGTAAGAAAGTGCTCGGTTGTCACATGATTGGAGAGCATGCGGCAGAAATCATTCAAATGGCAGCTATTGCCGTAGGGATGGGTGCGACTAAAGCTGATTTCGATCGCACGATGGCATTGCATCCAACAGTTTCAGAGGAATTCGTGACGATGGCCTGAGTTCTTCTTAGGTCTGTTGTGTTGGGTTAGGACATACGCTGACAAAGGGTGTCAGCGAGCCGGAGGGCTAAGGCGATGGTCGTTAGGCCTGGCCCAACACTTGGGCAACTTGGGAAAACACTGGTGTCGGCGATATAGAGATTGTCCAGTTCATGGCTTTTTCCTGTCTCATCCACCACTGAGGAGGCTGGATCGGTTCCCATGCAACAGGTTCCACATGCATATCCCACAACACTTAGGGGAGTCTCCCCACGAGGGTGAGTCGGTGCAGTACTGACCACCCGGGTTAGTGGGTCTGCTTCGATGGCCTTGAGAGTGTCAATCCAGCGGTAGACGAGTCGATCATGGGCTTCGCGATTGTTGTGGATGTAGTTGATGCGGATCTGATCGTTGTTCAACCAAACCTTGTTGTGTGTGTCTGGAAGGACTTCGGTCATGGCCCACCAAGCCACCGATCGAGATGCCAGTCTCTCCAGGCCAAAATCAGGAATCATTTTCGTAACAAGGGACAGCACCGGTGGCGACTCGGCAAAAAGGGCGTCCTGTAGGACGCCTCCCGCAGCTTGGATGTGGCCAAGAGGGAAGGAGACGTTTTTGTCTCCCCAGTAGTAATCATTAATTCCAATCGATCTTGCATAGCGTCCGTCGTTGCGTTCAGTCGCGCGCTGCAGGATTGAAGTGAGTTGGAGATTCATTAGGTTGCGACCAACCTGATTTGATCCGTTGCTGAGCCCCAGAGGGTGATGGGTGGAATTGGATCTCAGCAGAATTGCCGGAGAGTTGATGGCTCCGGCTGCAAGCACAATGAGATCCCCTGAAAACAGCCAAGTTTCTCCTGCAACATCCGCTTCAACACCTTTCACAGAGTTGCCGAGTGGATTGACATGCAATCGCTTCACGGTTGATTGCGTCTTGATTTCGAGATTGGAGTGATCTGCATTGTCGAGGCCATAGAGCTGTGAGTCACCACTTGGGTCTTCCTTGCTGCTGGACCAGCTAATTGGCAAGTCATACGGCTGACATCCTTGTCGTTTAAGAGCCTCCCGGAGTGGTTCAAGAAACGGGATCAGCGGTTTGGGTTCATGCTCGAAAGGCGTGGAGCGGGTTGGTTCAGTTGGGTCGATGCCTGAAAACCCATGAACCCTGTAAAGCTTTTCGGCTGCGTTGTAATAGGGATCTAGCTGGTCATATGTAATGGGCCAAGAAGGTGAAATGCCCTCCTGAAGAGGTAATTCAGTGAAATCTTTTTCGCGCATTCGCTCCAGCACTGCGCCCCAGATTTTGGTGTTGCCTCCGAGGGCGTAGGTGGTTTGCGGTGCAAATGGATCTCCATCGGGTCCAAACCAGCGCTCATCCTTTGGGTGATAACGATCCTTGCGGAATAAGTCCACGTCCGCAACATTTTGATCTTCCATGGCCATGGCCCCTCCTCGTTCGAGAATCAGCACGGAATGACCTTGACGACTCAGGGCACCAGCGAGAGTTCCCCCACCAGCACCACTGCCGATGATGATGACGTCGTAATGCCTGTCGTCGATGATCATGGTTTGAAGACTGTGAGCAGATCAAAAAAATTAGATTGATTAGGTAGTGCGTTGCCAAACATATATTAAGAGGTAAAGGATAATCCAAATAACATCTACAAAATGCCAAAAAAGGCTTACAGATGTAACACCCATGTCGCCTTTCACGTAATTATTTGGCTTGAAGGATCGAGCTAGCATTAATCCCATTAGTAGAATACCAGTGATGACATGCAAGCCATGGAATCCTGTCAGTAAATAAAATGTTCCACCAAAGACTCCGCTGCTAATGCTGAATTGGAGTTCAGACCATTCGACATATTGGCCATAGACGAAATAGCTCCCCATAGCCATCGTTAAAAGCCAAAAAGCTCTAAATCCCCATAGGTTTTCACGATGTAAATAACGCTCAGCGAAATAGGCCACAAAGCTTGAACTTACTAAAATGACAGTATTGATTAACGGCATTCGTGTTTCTAGGCCATCGACACCCTCTGGCAACCATTCTGGTGCTGTGATCTTAAGAAGAGCAAAGCCTGTAAAGAAGGCTAGAAAAATAATACTTTCTGAACACAGAAAAATGATAAATCCTGTGAGATTGTGGCCATCATGCTTGATATGACCTGGTTGGTGATTGAGGGGTAAGTCTGGGTTAGTAAGAGTCATTTTCTTAAGCTTCCATGGAACGACGAACGTAAAATTCTTGATCTTCAACTAGGGGTTTTCCTAGTCCGTATCCGTAAGGCTCATTGATAACAGTTGGGACATCGTCCTCGAAATTTTCAGCTGGAGGTGGTGATGGTAATAACCATTCCAGGCCTATGGCATTCCATGGATTTGCAGGAGCTTTTGGTCCGCGAGCCCAGGAACTCACAATGTTGAGAATGAAAGGAATGGATGCTACGCCCAACATGAAAGCTCCAATACTGGCAATTACATTCCAGATCGCGAATTCAGGGTCATAGGAGGCTACTCTCCTGGGCATTCCCAACAATCCTGCCCAGTGGAGTGGTAGCCAGTTCAAAGTAGCGCCAATGAATGTGAGCACAAAATGAACTTTTCCAAGGCCCTCGTAGTACATGCGACCAGTGAACTTAGGGAACCAGTGATAAATTCCAGCGAAAATCCCAAAGCCAATTGTATTGAAAATAATGTAGTGAAAATGAGCAACTACAAAGTAAGTATTACCCACGTGAATATCAATTGGAGCTGTTCCTAGCATAACTCCAGTAATTCCTCCGAAGATGAAGTTGACAAGCCCACCAAGGACGAAAAGCATTGGAGTGCTAAGTCTAATTTTTCCTCCCCAAAGAGTTCCAAGCCATGCAAAGACCTTTACCCCGGTAGGAACAGCGATAAGCATGGTTGTCACCATGAAAAGATTTCTCATCCACTGTGGAGTTCCTGAATAGAACATGTGGTGGACCCAAACAATAAGCCCTAGAAAGGTGATAATAAAAGAGGCAAGAGCAACAAATTTATATCCAAATAGCGGTTTGCGTGAATATACTGTGATGAGCTCTGAGAAAATTCCAAAGACAGGTAGTACCATCACATAAACAGCTGGATGTGAATAGAACCAGAAAAAATGTTGATAGAGCACCGGGTCTCCGCCACCTTCTGGGCGGAAGAAACTTGTTCCAAAACTGAGATCAAATAACAGCATGATGGCACCACCTGTTAGAGCGGGAAGGCCAATAAGTTGAAGAGTTTGTGCAGCCCATGCGGTCCAAATGAATACAGGCATCCTGAAATAGCTCATGCCAGGTGCACGCATCCGAATAATCGTGGTGACGAAATTAATCGCCCCCATGATTGACGAAACACCGGATAATGCGACTGCAAGAATCCACAAAAATTGACCGTTAATAAAATGGCCTAAAGGATTCTGAATGCTGACTGGTGGATAAGACCACCATCCAGAGGACGCAGGACCACCAGGTACAAAAAAGCTTGCTAATAAAACAATGGCAAAGACAGGTACAAGCCAAAAAGCTGCCGCATTGATTTTTGGGAATGCCATGTCTGGAGCACCGATCATGGTTGGAATCAACAAATTGTTGAAGCCATTGAGAACGGGAAAAAGAAACAGGAACAGCATTACTGTTCCATGCATTGTGTAGAGCCCGTTGTAGACAGATGGATCGACTAAATCGGCGGGAGGGGTGATCAATTCTCCGCGCATTACCATGGCTAAAAGTCCTCCTACAAGCAGGAAGATCAGCGCCAGTCCCATGTATTGAATTCCGATGACCTTGGCATCGGTGTTAAAAGTGAAAAATCGCTTCCAATTGTCTGGTGCTCCAGGAACCGGGTGCTGAGTTTTAAGAATTCTTGGATCGTATTTGGTAGTGGTCATTGGGATCAGGCTTCGTGGGTTTCTTCAGGGTTGCCGGGATCGTTGACCATCGGTGGTGGCGCAGGTGGAACTGTTGCCCACCCTTTATTCCCTTTGGATAACCTCTTTTGATAGAAGACTGTTCCTGGGCTTAGGCCAGGAACGAGGGGTTTCGAATTCGTTAATTCAAGCCAACTTTCAAAATTTTGTTCAGATTGAACAATCACGTGGGTTTGATTTTCAGAAAAGTACGCGCCACTGAAATGAGCGTCACGAAGTCGATAGCGCCCTTCTCTCGTTGGTGTGATGCTGTAAGAAATTACACTTCCAGGAATGATGTCTTGTTTTAATCGGAATGCTGGAATATACAAACTGTGAATAACATCTTTTGAAGTTAGCAAAAAGTTTGCGCGTTGGTTGATGGGCAGATGTAATTCAGAACTTCGCACACCATTTGGATATACAAATTCCCAATTCCATTGCCTTGAAATGACCTCAATTGGCCCTATTTCACTGAGCTCATCAAGGGTGGCAACTGCCTGAGGGGACTGTTCATCTGCAACGTCATATTTGTTCTTTGGGCCTAACGTGTCTAATTTTCCATTGATATCAATGGAGTAAACCGCGAGAGCCATTACGATGATAAAAGGAATGATCGTCCAGATGATTTCGAGTTTTGTATTCCCTTCGATTGGAAGTCCATCACTCTCATCGTATTTATCTGCACGGTTAACAATGACCGACCACAGAATGAAACCGACGCAACCAATGAATAGAAATGCTCCCATCCCCACTTCTAAAGAGAACAGCCCATCGACATAGGGTGCTGCTGTCGATGCAGCTACTGGCAACCAAGACAGAGACCAGCGTGCAATCTGAATACTGACAATGAGATTCAGTCCAACAAGAGTGATCAAAATGATGATCAGCCTGAGTGGAAGACTTTTCTTCGGTTTGGGGGTTGTTGATGTCATGGCAAAACTTGTCTCAAATCCTTCCCTGAGGCAAGCAGCTGATCTGCTGTGATGTGAACACCGAATTCACTCGCAAGCCAAGCTCCAAGACTTCCATGCAACCCCATGATTAAGAGCACCATTGCTCCGCACCCGAGGTAAAGCCAACTCACTTGGCGACCAAAATCCTTACGCCAGAAGAAACGCATAAAGCCACGCCAGATTGTCATCGCAACAATGATGAGAAGTAGTGCAACACCTCCAAGCGCATGCCACAGCATCGTGTCGATTGCGTTCTGTCCAATCACGGTGCGAATTCCAGGCAGTGGAACGGCCAGGAGCATTTCGTAAAACCCGGCAGCGACCGTGAAAAAGGTGATCACGCTGCAGGCGAGCACGTTGTACCAGCCAACGTCATGAAAGCCGCTTCGTGTTGCTGGCAGTGCCAAAAAGCGGAAAACTCTTTTCTCTAATGGGTAAAAAGCACCTGCAAAATCGAAGGCAATTCCTATTGCAAAGAGGCCAATCGTGAAATGAACCAAATTGGGATGGATCGGAATTGCGTAAGGGAGATCATTTGCACCAAGTTTGTCGGCTATTTCATTCAGCGGGGACGGAATGATGCCTGCAAAAATCATGACAAAGCTCCGCTGCGAACTGCTTCGACAACGGGCACCGTATGGAGTCCATAAACCCAAACAAGCTTGTCTCCTAAATAAACCTGACAGAACACAAGTACTGCCAATATTGAGTCAACAATAAGAAATCCTGAAGGTAAAACAGTTGGATCTTTTTGCCTCACCACATATCTCCAACCTGTGAGAAGGCCGAGTATTGCAGCTAGCGACCATCCAATGGTGCTGTGGTAGTTCAAAATGTCTCTTGAAGCTCCGTAGGGAGTGGCTAAGCCGGCTTCAATCTGGCCAAAGATGATCGCTACGAAAATAGCGACGGTCGCGACAACCAAATTCCAGAAGCTCACCTCAAACAAGTTGCGCCTGCGCGTAACCACTCCAATGAGGTCAAATACCACTGTGATCAGTGCCATCGAGATCACAAAATGAACCACGATGGGATGAATAACATCAATCCATGGGAGATTTTTGTCGTTGAGCGGGGGAAGCAGCCCAATCATCGGCTAGCCGATCGACGCTTATCCAGCATGAACAACTTTTGCTCAACAGTCATCCCTCCATGACGGAATGCAAGCTGAAGTGATTATTTAGGTTTGCGGGCCTTGACGTTTCAGTTGCCTCCAGTAACGAGCTGCTTGCACCACGATCAAAATGACAACAGCTGGTAGTACAACGCAAAGCATGATGAGGCGAAATTCATCTGACCAAGACGACAGTCCCGTGCGGGGAAGAACGTTGTCGGTGATGTACAAGACGTATAAGCCAACCAATAAGCCACCCTCAAGTCGTGAAATTCTTCCCTTAGTCCAGAAGATTGGAAGGCAAGCCAAGCTTGTCAGAATCATGACAGGCATATCGTCATAAATTAAATCCGCACTGACATTCAGCCCTCGCGCTCCGGCGGCTAGTGCACCTCCTGCCAGGACGAGAAGAAGGTTCAGTAAGCAGCTGCCAACAACATTGCCGATGGCGAGATCTGTTCTTCCTCTGAAGGCAGCAACCAAAGACGTGATTAATTCAGGCATGGAGGTTCCAGCCGAAACAATGGTGAGCCCGATGACGGCCTCACTGACGCCAAGACTCAAGGCCACAGCGCTGGCTCCCTTGACTAAGAGGTGGGCGCCGAAACCAAGAACAACAATGCCGACTAAAAGTCGCACCATTGCCTTCGGCCAACCCTGTTTGGCAGTTCCTAAGTCAATCTCTGGTTCGGCAGGCTCCATTTCCTCGGGCTCTTCCCGAGCGGTTCGGATTTCCCAAACAGTGTTGATAACAAGACCCAGCAAAAGAGCGACGCCTGATTGCCAGGTGACTCGGCCCGCTGATGCCATGCCCCAAGCCGCTGCGGATACGGCGAGCAGCAGTGGGACATCTCTCCGCACTAAACGGCTTTCAACTCTCAGTGGCAGAACGAGAGCACTGCAGCCAAGAACGACCAAAACATTGAAAATGTTGCTCCCAACCACATTGCTGACAGCTAAGGCGTCTGCCCCTTGAATCACAGACCCGATGCTGACAAAAAATTCAGGAGCACTCGTGCCAAGTGAAACCACAGTTAGGCCAATGACCAATTGAGGCACGCCGAGGATGACGGCGAGAATCACCGCACCCTGCACAAACAACTCCCCTCCGCCGAACAGGAGCCCGATTCCCACCAGCAGTTCAAGGGCAGAGATCAGAAAGTCAGGCATCGACTCCGTACTTGTTCAAAACTATTTTCCTTGTTGGCCTTAACGACCTAGCAGGGATAGAGACTTAGCATCATCCAACTTCAAACACGAGACTCTGTTGCTCCTGAATTACATCAGCACCCGCAACATCCGAGGTGATGCTTTTGGTGGGCTAACGGCAGCGGTGGTTGCTCTTCCGATGGCGTTGGCCTTTGGAGTTGCTTCTGGGGCTGGTGCTGCTGCAGGCCTCTGGGGGGCTGTGATTATTGGGCTGGTGGCGGCTCTTTTCGGAGGGACGGCAACCCTGATTTCCGAACCTACTGGTCCAATGACGGTGGTGTTCACTGCTGTGATCCTCAATTTCACCAGCCAAATCCCAGACCGCGGCACAGCGTTGGCTCTGGCTTTCATGGTTGTCATGCTGGCTGGTCTTTTTCAGATCCTGTTTGGTCTTTGTCGCTTGGGCAGATACATCACAATGATGCCCTACACCGTGATTTCAGGCTTTATGTCTGGCATCGGTGTGATTCTGGTAATTCTTCAATTGGCCCCATTTTTGGGTCAGAGCAGTCCAGCTGGTGGGGTGATTGGCACTCTTTCAAGTCTTCCTGAGTTGATTGAGGGTATTAGGCCGCTCGAGTTTGTACTGGCACTCATCACGCTGCTGATTCTCTGGTTCACGCCAGAAACTTGGAAGCGTTTTTGTCCTCCGCAGCTTCTCGCTCTTGTTGTGGGGACAGGTTTATCTCTCACACTTTTCTCAAATGTTGGATTAAGCCGAATTCCAGAGTTCTCAGCTGACTTTCCAAGCTTTCAGCCACCTACATTTTCAGGAATAACACCAGATCTATTGCGGTTGATGGTGGTGAATGGAGCTGTATTAGGAATGCTCGGTTGTATCGATGCCTTGCTGACTTCTGTGGTGGCTGACAGCCTTACACGTACGGAGCACGACTCTAATAAAGAATTAATTGGCCAGGGACTTGGCAATTTGGTTTCTGGTTTGTTTGGTGGCTTGCCAGGCGCTGGAGCCACGATGGGAACTGTTGTCAATATTCAGGCGGGTGGACGCTCAGCTCTCTCTGGAATAGTGAGGGCGCTAATTCTAATGTTGGTCATTTTGGTAGCAGCACCTTTAGCTTCGAAGATTCCCTTGGCTGTGCTTGCAGGGATTGCACTGAAAGTTGGTTTTGATATTATCGATTGGAGCTTCCTTAGTCGTGCACATCATTTATCAATTAAGGCGGCCTGTATTACATATGGAGTTATTGGGCTAACGGTCCTTGTGGATTTAATCTGGGCTGTATTCATCGGAGTATTTGTGGCAAATGTTCTGACGATTGAACGGATGACGGCTCTTCAGTCGAAGGGAGTGAAGACAATAAGCACCACCGATGATGATGTAACCCTTCCATCAGAAGAGCAAGAATTGTTAGATCGTGCTCTAGGCCGCTTGCTTCTCTTTCAGCTCACAGGTCCGATGATTTTTGGAGTGGCAAAAACTATCAATCGAGAACACAATGCCATCGAGGAGTGTGAGGCTGTGGTGTTTGATCTCAGCGAAGTCTCTCACCTCGGAGTGACTGCCTCACTTGCTCTTGAGAATGCGATTAAGGAAGCGATTGAAGTTGGGCGTTCGGTTTATTTAGTGGTGTTGCCAGGTGCGACCCGCAAGCGCTTAGAGAAACTCAAGCTGCTCGATCTCCTTCCAGATAGTCACGTGAGTGAAAAACGTTTTGAGGTGCTACTGCATGCCGTGAATCAGTTGCCTCAGCTACAGGAAGTCTCTGCATAGATGAAGCCTCTAGATCGTCTTGTTATTCGTCGACCGGATGACTGGCATGTCCATCTACGAGATGGCGCGATGTTAGAAGCAGTTCTTAGTGCAACGGCAAGGGTCTTTGCAAGAGCGGTTGTGATGCCAAATCTTCGCCCTCCAATCACCACTGTTGAAGCAGCTCGTGGATACCGCCAAAGGATCGAGTCCTTGCTTCCAGAAAACAACGGCTTTACACCGTTGATGACTGCTTATTTGACGGATGATTTGGATCCGGGCGAAGTTGAGCGAGGATTCTTTGAGGGCGTTTTTGCTGCAGCGAAGCTCTATCCCGCTAATGCGACGACCAATTCAGCTGCTGGTGTGAGTGATCTGGTACTGATAGCTCCTCTTTTAGAGCGAATGGAAGCAATCAAAATGCCTCTGCTCATCCATGGAGAGGTCACTGACCCGGATGTGGATGTTTTTGATCGGGAGGCTGTTTTTATTGAACGCCATCTCATTCCATTGCGTGAACGTCATCCTGGGTTGCGGATCGTCTTGGAGCACATCACAACAGAGGATGCAGTGGATTATGTGTCTGATTGCGATGAACTCTTGGCAGCGACAATCACCCCACATCACCTTCATCTCAATCGCAACTCGATGTTTGTTGGTGGATTGAAAAGCGATTTTTACTGTCTTCCTGTAGTGAAGAGAGAATGTCATCGTCGTGCTTTAGTCAAAGCGGCGACCAGTGGCCTGCCTTGCTTCTTTCTCGGAACAGATTCAGCACCTCACCCAAGATCAGGTAAGGAGTCTGCTTGTGGTTGTGCTGGGATTTTCAATGCCATGCATGCCATAGAGAGTTACGCAGCTGTTTTTGATCAGGAAGGTGCTTTGGATCGGTTGGAGGCCTTTGCCAGTGAATTTGGTCCTCGCTTTTACGGTTTGCCTTTAAATACAGAGAAAGTCACATTGCTGCGTCAGCCGCAAATCGTGCCTCATCTCCTGAATCTCCCTGAGGGGGGGATAGAAGGTCTGGATCCTGGAGAGGTGCCAGTGCATTTTCACTCTGGTGAAACCTTGGCCTGGAGTCTTGAGTCGGTTTGATAGAAATGAATAATGTGGTTTCCTTCAGTTTTGGTTATTGGTTTGCCAGCGCTGAAGTTGTGTGATCATCTTGGCCACGATTGCTGTCCATCCCGTTTGGTGACTTGCCCCCACTCCGGACCCATTGCAACCATGAAAGTATTCATTAAAAAGAAATAAATCGCGCCAGAGTGGATTCTTTTGAAAGAGATCTACTTCTCCATTAAAGGCTCTGCGCTGTCTTTCATCTCGCCTGAAGATGCCGACAATACGTTTCTCTAGTTCGAGTGAAATCTCCCAGAGAGTCATCTCTTGCCCCGAACCCGTCGGAAACTCTATTTTAAAATCTTCGCCAAAGTAGTGTCCAAATTTCTGAAGGGCTTCAATAAGCAGGAAATTAATCGGAATCCACACTGGACCACGCCAGTTTGAATTTCCGCCAAACATGGCAACTGGGCTGTCCGCTGGACTGTAACTAATGCTGGCAAAGTCATCCCCTTGTTGGTACGAATAAGGGTGCGACTCATGAATTTTGGACAGACTTCTGATTCCATAGGGAGATAGGAATTCGTCTTCATCAAAGACTCGCTTGAGAATACGTTTTAGCCTTGTTGGTGGAACGATTGAGAATAAAACACGATTGCGATGCCAAGAACCAAGATGGCTAATTGCATCGAAAGTGGATCCCCGTTCTTCTCCAAGTTTCCTGAGGCTTTTGCGGATGTCAAGTGATGGAATTGTTTTAACACTGCTAGCGTCAAAACTTGTAACTGCTAAGAGAGGAATAAGTCCGCTGATTGAGCGCGTCCTTAGGTAATCAGTTGAGCCATCAGGCCGTTTTAGTACGTCGTAGTAAAATCCATCTCTTTCGTCCCAGTTTACATAGCCACGGCCTGACGAACTATTTAAAGCATAAGTTAATGAGCTGAAGTCTCGAGAAAATCGGCCGCAAAGCTCGAGATATTCTTCACGATCTTCTTCAGCAAGAATGACTGTTGTTTGTAGTAAATTAAGACTAAGTAGTCCCATCCATGCTGTCCCATCCGATTGTTCAATGCGGCTTCCATCTTTTAGCGGATAGCGTCGATCGAAAATTGCGATATTGTCGAGTCCAAGGAATCCACCTTCGAAAAGATTGTCTCCATTTCGATCATTTCGATTCGTCCACCATCCGTACTCTAGTAATAATTCTCGAAGACTTGCCCTTAAGAAGGAATAATCTCCTTCTCCTTTACGGCGACGACTGATTTGAAAAATGCGAAGAGCTGCCCAGGCACCAATTGGAGGATTTGCATCTGAAAGTGCCCATTCATATGCTGGTGATTGTCCATTGATGGCAGTGTAATTTGCTTGCCTAAGCATTCGGCATTGTCGCTTTGCTTCACCAGGATCGAATTCAGCAAAGGCAACGGAGTGAAACATCAGATCCCATTGGCAGAAGTACGGGTACTCCCAGCAATCGGGCATTGAGATGATGTTTTGAGCGCGCAATGTTCTCCAGTAAGCAGTCTCGGTTTGCCATCGCTGTTCTGGTGGACGCGCTGTGTTGCTGTCTCCCCTTAACCAACGTGCCACGTACCAGTTGTAAAACTTTCGGCACCAGAACAATCCAGCTCCTGCAGCGGCATGAATGGCCCGATCTTCATCGTTAAGCCCTGGTGCGATCCACTCCAAGTGCTCCTTCCACTCTTGGCGGCGCAATTCGATCAATTTGGCGCAAACATTAGTTTCAAGCGGCGTTGTTCCGGTTGTCTTCTTGTGATCGTGTCGTCGAAGACGCAGATCAACGACCCAGCATTCTCCGGCTTTGAGGTTGCGATGTAGATGGAGTGCGGCTTTGCTGCCCCGTTGTTCTGGATTCACCGCATCGTTCTGGCCATGGATCAGGAACCGATGAAACGCATCTTTGACGTAGGGCTGGGTTAAAGGTTGGCCCCATAAAACCTCGCTGTTCGTTTCGTTGTTAGTGAAAAGCCAGGTCCCCTTTTCGCTGCAGTTCAGTTCGTAGGCACCAAGACCGCTGATCGCTTCGCTCACTAACGTCTCGCCTTTCAGGCGAAGGCTTGGTCGCTTGTTTTGGCTGTCTCCCCAGGACCAGGTATTGCGATACCAAAGACTTGGTAAGAGATGAAGCTCAGCGGACTCATCACTGTGATTGGTGATGGTGAAGCGAATCACGAGGTCTTCTGCCTCTGCTTTCACGTATTCGACTTCAAGATCGAAAAAGCGATTGTTAGCAAAAATTCCTGTGTCGACTAATTCAAATTCGCGCTCTTCTCTCGTACGACTTTGGTTCTCATCACGTAAACGCTGATAAGGGAACGCTTCTTGTGGGTAGCGATAGAGGGCTTTGGAGTAGCTGCCTGTTGGTGTACCGGCTAGGTGGTACATCGTGTCTTTGATGTCTTCACCGTGATTTCCTTCGGGATTTCCAAGTCCGAATAAGCGTTCTTTAAGGATTAAATCTCGACCGTTCCAGAGCGCGGGAGCGAAACAGAGCATTCCCTGCATGTCGCACAACCCGAGCAAACCATCCTCTCCCCAGCGGTAAGCCCGAAGATGACTCTGATCGAAGGGGAAGGACTCCCAGGCATTCCCGTCAGCGGAGTAGTCCTCACGTACGGTCCCCCACTGCCTGTCGCTGAGGTATGTCCCCCAGAGGTCCCATTGGACTTGGCCGGAGTCTCGCTGCTCACAGCGGCTGATTTCGTTTGGGACTTCTCGCGTGGGCTGGGTCGGGATTGCTTCGATAGAACTGGCCATCACTCGACCGATGGTTCGAATTCTCAAGCTAGGAAGTGTGTTCGGGCTTGACCACACTTGGGCTAATGGGGGCGGGGGGACTTGAACCCCCACAGGCTTTTCAGCCCAAACGATTTTAAGTCGCGTGCGTCTACCGATTCCGCCACGCCCCCGCGTGCCATGAAAGCTCGCTTTGACATCTTAGATTCAGCTCAGTCAGGTCGTCTTCTGTGTCTATCGAGAATCTCCTGTCTTCGGTCTCCTTGGACATGTTGCTAATCCTTGGTGGTTACTTGGCTTTGGGCGGCTTCTATCTGGTGGTTATGCCACTTGCGCTCTTTTTCTGGATGAATCGGCGCTGGCACTTCATGGGGAAGATCGAGCGATTTGCTGTGTATGGGATGGTGTTTTTCTTTTTCCCAGGAATGATTTTGTTTGCACCATTCCTCAATCTCCGCCTCAGCGGACAAGGGGAGGTTTGATTTTTTGACGCGTGCTGGTGTTCTAAAACTTGGCTTCGGGCTCTTAATTGCTGGTGGTGCTGGATTTTGGCTGTTTAAAGCTGCTGGTTTTGAAGGGTTTTCGGCGGGTATCGCTGCTGAGGCCGTCTTAGTGGTTGTGGTTCTGGTTTGGACTGGTTCTTACCTCTTCAGGGTGGTGACGGGTCAAATGACATACATGCAACAGCGCCGCAACTACCGCAAGGAATACGACCAACTCACGACCGACCAACTTCAGGCTCGTTTTGATGCGTTGAGTCCTGATGAGCAGCAAGCCCTGCTTGTATCCCTCAATCTTGACGAGTACGAATCGGATCAGACCGCAGAACCTTAGTCTCCCCTTATCAGACCCTCTTCTTTCTGTGACGGATCAACTTTCCAGGATTGAAACGGTTTTCTCTCGTCTAGCACAAGCACAACGCATGGCATTGATGCCATTCCTGATGGCAGGGGATCCGAACTTGGACTCGACTGCTGAGGTGCTTCTCAGCCTTCAAGCCAATGGTGCTGACATCGTTGAGCTTGGTATTCCTTACAGCGATCCATTGGCTGATGGGCCAGTGATTCAGGCTTCCGCGTTTAGAGCCCTTGAGCAGCAGACAACTCCAGCGAAAGTGATGGAAATGTTGACCGGTTTGAAAGATCGGCTCACGATGCCAGTGATTCTTTTTACGTATACAAATCCGCTCCTTAATCGAGGTCCTGAACGCTTTTTTGCGGAAGCTGCTGCTGCAGGTGCTGCAGGGTTGGTTGTTCCCGATCTTCCTCTAGAAGAGGCAGAAAGATTGTCGCCCCTAGCAGCTCAATATGGACTGGATTTGGTGTTACTTGTTGCACCAACAACACCAAAAGATCGAATGCAGCGAATTGCTGAATCAAGCCGTGGATTTACTTACTTAGTGAGTGTTACGGGTGTTACTGGTGAGCGCGTCAAACTTCAAGATCGTGTGGCGAGATTAGTCAGTGATTTGAAGGCCTGTAACCCTCGTCCTGTTGCTGTTGGCTTTGGAATATCTGGGCCTGAACAGGTTCTTCAAGTGAAGCAATGGGGGGCTGATGGTGCGATTGTTGGAAGTGCTCTTGTTAAAAGAATTGCTGCAGCATCATCTGGAACGGCTGCTACGGAAGCAGGAAAATTTTGCAGGCAACTCAGAGAAGCTGCAGGATAGAGGTAAAATTTAAATGAGTTGATAAAGCTAAAATGCGATATCATTACATGGGTAATTTCTAGAATGATTGGAAGCTATTGACAATGGCTTTTGATCCCTAAGTATGTCATTCTAGAATTTCAAATAATATAAGAGAAGATTTACCGATGGCACGATTCGTTCTTTGGGGTACATATTGTGAGAATGCACTTCAAAAACGAGAGCCTTATCGGGATGAGCATCTCGCTCGGCTTGGCGCGTTGAAAGATCAAGGAACATTGATCACTTTGGGACCAACTGAGGGAAGTACCCATGTGTTTGCGATTCTTGAATCAGATAGCGAGGCCAGTGTTCGAGCCCTGCTCGAACAAGATGTTTACTGGCGTGAAGGCATTTGGACTCAACTGAATCTTTATCCCTGGATCCAGGCATTTTGAGCTTGTTGCCAAACCCACTCAGCCACAATTGCATCACCATCAAGACCGAGCACATCCGCGTATCCGCTCATCTGTCCGATGCCTTCACGGGCGATTTGGGCGATCGCTTCGCTGCTATTGAGGCCTCGCTTGTTGAGTGCCTTCAATTTGAGGGTACGTCCTCGACGAATGATGTTTCCCCCATTGGGATGACAGCTGGCACAATTGTTTTGGAATAATGAAGCTCCGGATTGCACAGCAAAGGCGGCTGAGGGCCACAACAAATTGCTGATAAGCAGGATTGTTGAAAAGAGTCGAATCAAGCTCACCGCCTTAGGGGGCTCATCAGTTTGCCGTCTCGGTAAGCAGCGTGAGGCTGCCTCTTGTCTCAATTGTTGGCAGGATTGGGAATTGATGGCAGTTCCATTTGGCAGAAAAGGATCTTCAGCGATTCCTGCAGAAGGTGGAGCAGTTGAATGGCTTGGTTCAATCACTGGATGATCACCCTGAGCGTCGCCAGCTGCTGGCTTCTTGTGATGATCACAACTCAGTAGTGCAACTTGCTTGCTCCTGGGGGTTTGAAATCGCTCGTCGTTGGGGAGATGGAGAAACCAACGTTAAGGAGTTGCCCACTAAAAACCTTTTGATTGGGCACGATCTGGACCCTGGGGATGAGAAACAGCATGTTCTTTGCCAAGGACCAGGATGGCGGCTGATGCGGATCGAATCATGCGCGGCCTCCAGCCCTCCAGAGTTTTGGTATGACCAGTGTGAAAACGAGTGGCTGACGCTGATACGTGGCAGTGCAAGATTGAAATTTTTGGATCCAGACGAATGCTTTGATCTCAGCGTGGGTGATCAGTTGTTGATACCAGCCCATCGTCGTCATCGTTTAGTGAGGACCGATCCGAATCCAGGGACGGTATGGCTTGTTCTGTATTGGTTGGAGAATTCACCCCCTCAAGTTTTGAATTTGAATCCGTAGAGGTGGAGCGTTTTATGAGCCAGTAAGAGCCAGCCAGTGCTATCGAAGCAACACCAAGACCGATGAGTAATTGAGGTTTATTTTCTGATCCTGCTGGTAAAACAATTACTTTTCTGGCAACAGCGGTCAGAGCTGTTACCAGAACGAGCTCAATCTGGATGACATGCTTCCTTAAATAACTGGTGACGTTCTGAAGCACTTCCAGCGCAATCAGTACGGTCAGAAGATCTCCAAGGATCCGGATGAGCCCATCACCAAGCCAGTAAGAATTGCGATCGGTGTAAATCAGAGCAAGGCTGACACGAATTGTCAGCTGGATTAGGGCCGCAACGATCACCACTGCAGTGATGATGGTGAGCAGCTTGGCCACCTGTTGCTCTGCTGAGTCGACTAGGAGCAGGAATGATCGACGCTTGCGACGGGCCTGAGGCACGGCTGATCAGTTGGTGAATGGGTTGTAATAAGGCTTGGCGGGAGTTGTACCTTTCGGATTTTCTATTTTGGTGTCACAAGTGATCGAGCCATCGACTCCTTCAACACAATCGGTGGGAACCACTGTGCTGTCTTTTCCAGTGCGGCTGTTTGGTCCTAGCAGCCAAGTTTCTGACTGAGCGCTCACTATTGCTGGAGCAACGATGCAGAGACCAGCGCCAGCCATGAGTCCGACGCTAAAGACGAGGGAAGCGGATAAACGCAAGACAAAAAGGCATCTTTCCACACTTTGCCTTGGAACTTGCTCAGCTGCCGCGATCGTCGCGGATTTCGCGCAGAAGCAGGTCCAGCTGACCAAATGGATCGGTGTCAGACGTCAAGTTTCCTGCGGAGGAACTGAGATGGGTCGGTGCATTTTGGATCCAGTCAGATTCAATGCTGCAAAGTTTGGCGGCCAGCCGAGGCAGACCTCCAAGGCGATGCTCGCGTTCAAGGGATTCCAAAAGAGCAGGCATACGGGTCGAAGAGGCCCGGAGGCTCCTGCGAAGATCGGCTTGTGTTCGGCCTTGTTGTTTTAGCCAATCTTTAAGAACTGAAGCCAGCTCTTCCTCGACTTCAGGAGACCAGGGATTCATGACCGACCAAGTGGGAACCAACGATCCAGTCTGCGTTGTGCCCGCAAATTGATCTCTGGCGTGATGTGTTTGCTGCATAAACCGATCACAGCTGTCAAGGCCACGAGGTCATCACTAAAGCCAGCAATAGGAAGAAAGTCGGGGATGAGATCAGTTGGTATCAGGAAATAGGTCAGAGCAGCCAACATGGTGAGCCTGGCTTGAGGTGGTGTGTTCTTGTCCAACACCATCTCAAGAGCCTGTAGAGCTGGAAAAGCAATCGTTCGTCCTGCACGCCTGAGTAGGCGTCGAAAAATTCCTTCATCAATGACCTCGCTATCGATTACATCCGCATCAAATGCGCCGTGATCGAAGGCGGATTCGGAATAAGAGGAAGCTTCAGCCATGGGCGGTGGGTTTGCTCAGGCACTGCATCCAACTATCACTTAATTTCGCTTGTTTATTAGAGGGCGGGTTCCACCAATCCATGCTGGATGCTGGTTCTGCGCAATTTACGCAAGGCCCTTTGAACCACCTGACGACAATATTCACGACTGCAATTCATCTGACGAGCGACTTCAGCGAGAGTTCGCCACTCATGACTTCCATCAAGCCCAAACCGAAGCATGACAATGGTTCTTTCCTTTGGAGTGAGGTTTGAATTGTCGAGGAGTTTCCAGGCGGAGTCAGTGCGTTCGGCGATTTCTGCTCGCTCCATCGGTGGAATTTCGTCACTTGGAAGGACGTCCACTAGTTCGGATGGATCGGATTTTGATTTCACAACCCCTTGCAGGCTCACAGTGACGCTGCGTAGTTCGCAGCCCAACAGATCCTCAACTTCGCTGATCGGCAAGTTCATGGTTTCGGACAATTGCTCAGCTGATGGAGCAAGACCATTGCGCTGCATTAAACGAGCCTTGGCAGCACGCAACTTCGTTAGTTTTTCGTTCACATTCACAGGGATGCGAATCGTTCTGCTTTGTGTGGAAAGGGCACGATTTAATCCTTGACGGATCCACCAGTAGGCGTAGGTAGAAAACCGATGGCCTCGTGTCGGGTCATATTTTTCAACTGCCCTGGTGAGTCCGAGTGTGCCTTCTTGGATGAGATCAAGAAGATCGAGTCCTTTCCCTTGATAACGTTTAGCAAGATTCACAACCAATCTCAAATTGGCTGTGATCATTTGATTTTTAGCCTTTTCTCCACGCTTGATCGTGCGCTTCTCTTCATCGGTGTAAACGCATGCTTCCCCTTCGCCGCCAGCGAGGGTGCAGCGTTCAGCAAGCGAGGCCATCGCCTGAACTTTTCGCCCAAGGGTTAATTCCTGTTCGGGCGTCAACAGCTGGTGCCGACCAATTTCGCCGAGGAATGCACTCAGAGAACTCACCATCTGTCACTCGTGATTCTCTTGAACCTAGGGGGAAAGTCTTACTATTCAGTTTGCGTAATAAAGAGTTCGGAATTTATTTTTATAGCTTAATTCATGTTTTTTTCGTTATTCATTATTGCTCCATGATCTCTTTTTGTTGCGTCATGGTTCGAAGCCGCCGCCGGTTCGGAACAGCAGCGTTTTCGGCAGTCCAGCAGCTACGGTCAAACTCAATGAATCATTTGTTATGCAGCTGGCCACATTGTTGACTCCGGAAATTGCCAAAAGTGCTGGTGTGGCCTACTTGCACTACCTAAGCTTCATGGTCAGTTTTGCTGCTTTGGTGGTGGAGCGTCGCTTGTTGCGCCCTGATCCGGATCGACGTGCAGCAACTGCGATGGTCATTACAGACATTATTTACGGAATTGCTGCTTTGGCGCTACTACTGAGTGGCATTCTGCGCGTTCTGTATTTCGGTCAAGGTAGCGATTTCTATACGACCAACCCCTTGTTTTGGTGGAAAGTTGGTCTGTACTTATCTGTTGGTGCTTTGTCTCTGTACCCAACAATTACTTATGTCCTCTGGGCGATTCCTTTGCGCAAAGGCGAACTCCCAAAGGTGTCTGAAGCACTCGCAAAGCGGCTGGGCTGGATCGTCAACATCGAATTGGTTGGTTTTGCTTTTGTGCCATTGCTCGCAACGTTCATGGCGCGTGGCGTTGGGCTTCCATCAGCCTGATCTCAACTATGCAGGTTGATCCATGTCCTCCGGTTCAGGTCCAGCAGGTCAGGAGGGAGCCCTTGCTGCGTACTGATGTTGTGAATGCTCCAGGGTATGGATCCAGATTGGCCAGCAGTTCCGCAGGATTTCCTTCGATTCCCCTCTGGTGCGTATGGGTTGAGCCAACTGATAACGATCAGCCCAATCGCTGGGAGCGCCGCTGGTTCGGTGCTGTGGATCGCGCTCTTGACGAGTGGTCTGGCGTTCTTCCAATCATCCGGGTTGATGAGCCTGATCGGGCTCACATTCGCGTTGAACGTCGAAGGCCTCCTCGGCGACTCCTTAGTGACGGTTGGCGAGCGAGCAATGGCCGAAGCTTGCTTCAGGTGCTTGAGGTGAAACGTCAGGGAGTTTGGCGTTTAGAGCCGAGCGTGACCGTGATGGTTTCACCAGAATTGAGGTCCGAGGCTCAACAGGCCACAGCGCTGCACGAATTGGGCCATGCCTTCGGATTGTGGGCACATAGTTCTGTCTCAAGCGATGCGATGGCGCCTGTACAAGGGGCATCTCCGGTGTTGGAGCTTTCGCCTCGTGATCAGCTCACTTTGGAGTGGCTTCGTCAACAGCCAAGTCAATTCGGACAACCGATTTTCCCGACTCCCTAATGCCTCCTGGGTGCTCCGCGGCGGTTTGCCAGAACCCCTTGGACGTCACGCCAGCTGACGTTGTGAAGGGCCAAAGCTACCTGCAGATGAAAAATTAAATCAGCTGCTTCCCCTGCGATTTCGGCCGCCTTTTTGTCTTTGCATGCCATCACAAATTCTGCACTTTCCTCACCAATTTTTTTCAGAATGCGATTGTCGCCCCCGTCGAGCAATCGGTTTGTGTAACTGCCTTCCTCTGGGCAGTCGCGGCGATTTTCAATCACTCGCATCAACTCAGTGCAGGCATCGGCTGGAGGCGCTGCTGCATCTTTTCCGCCCTTGGTAGGCGCTGGTCCATCGTCGTAAAAACAGCTTCGAGCGCCGGTATGACATGCCACATTTCCGGTTTGTTCGATAGTGAGTAAGAGCACATCGGCGTCGCAGTCGTAGCGAAAGCCTTTCAGAAATTGAATGTGACCACTGGTTGCTCCCTTGTGCCACATCTCTTCTCTGGACCGACTCCAGTAGTGCACTTCCCCGGTGCTCAATGTGAGCTCAAGTGCCGCCCGATTCATCCAGGCCTGCATCAAAATCGCTCCATCAAGCCAGTCTTGAGCGATTGCGGGGATCAACCCTTTGTCATTGAACCGGAGTTCGTCAATGAAGGCGACATCAGCGGCTGGCATCAGACTCGTGCATGTAGATGTAGATAAGAGCAATCCTCTCGCAGTGTGCCCCCTCTTCCGAGCTGATGTTTCTGCCTCCATCCGGCTTCACCTGCAGCAAGCATTTTGAGGGGTATCCCTGTTGTCATCGCCAGTGGCAACACTCGGGCCATTGTCATTTTGTACATGGATATAGCCGCAGCTTCACATTTTGGTTTGCCGCCAACCAGTTAGATGCTTGTGGTTTTGTAGTGGATTTTTCAAGTTTGCGTCCTCTAGAGACACAGTTGAGAGATCAGTTCGATCACACATTCTTAGTTAATGAAGATGATCCTTTGTTGGAGCAGTGGCGATCTCTGCATGATCAAGGAGCTCTTGATCTGCGAGTAATGAAAAATGTTGGAATGGAGAATACCGCCCAGCTACTTTGGCACTGGGCTAATCAACTTTTAAAAAAACGTGATGAAGGTAGGACTTGCTGCTGGAAAGTTGAAGCAAGAGAAAATATCAGCAATGAAGCAACTTATTTATCACTTCCTGATTGGTTCAATCCTACGAATTCGGAGATTTGATTTTCTTCTTGGGGTTGTTGTCTTGCACCACTTGAAAAGTGTTAACAGTGCTATGCGCTGTTGATCCGGCTCTGAGTGGGTGCTGAGAAGATTGCTTCAGTTGAATGCGAACAGGGAAACGTTGTGGTACTTTTACCCAGTTACCGGTGGCGTTTTGGGGTGGAAGAAGCGAGTAATAGGCACCGCTTCCTGAACTGATATTAATAACTTTGCCTTCAAATTTTTGGCCTGGATACATATCAAGACTTATCGATGCTTTCATGCCAGGGCGGATTCGATGAATTTGTGATTCTTTGTAGTTAGCGTCTACCCACCACTGGCTGTTGTCAACAATTTGAAATAGAGCCTGGCCTGGTTTGACGTATTGACCAGTTCTAATAGTAAATTTATTGCTAATGAAACCATCGAATGGTGCATAATATTTAGCGTAACTATAATTAATTTTTGCAGAGTCTAATTCGCTTGAGTTCGCTTGAATTATTGATTTTTGCTCGAGTAGTTTTTTCGAAATTCTTCGTATTTCTGATGTTGCTCTAGTAACATCTGCATCTGCTTCAATGGTAGATGCTTGAAGCTCTTGTTCCTTTTCAAGTGAAACAACATCCTTCTCTAAAAGGAAGGCATAACGCTTTTGATTTAAACCAACGAGCCAGCGAGATGCTTTTTTACTTTTTAGATCATCTTTAGCTTTCTGCAGCTCTTGATTCATGCTTTTTAAATAATTCTTGCTTGCTTCAAGTTTGCTTGTCTTTTGGTCGACAATCACCTGAAATGAATCAGGAACGATCTCGTAAATTAATTCTCCTTTTTTGACGAATTCATTGGGCTGAACATAAATATCTTTGATGTAACCAGCTACGTATGGTGCAACTGTGACCGTGTAAGCATGAACGTATGCGTCTGGGGTGTTGGGGTAGTAGTGGCCGTAGACAAAAAAACCAGTTAGGCCAATCGTTGTGATGCCTCCAAGAATTCCACCCGCAAGAAAGAGCTTGCGATTTTTTTTGTCCATCGCGTCTGGCTCTGTCATGAATTCGTTGTGAACACGATTACCATCTCTGATATTTTTTTATTAAAAATATTATACCTAGAAATTACGATTTGTCTTTGTTGTCCCTATGGAGAAAAGAAAGGATCCCAAAGATAATGAGCACATATCCTCTGAGCGTTGCCTGATTTATGTACGGAAAAAACATCAGCTTGTTGAGCTAGAGAGTGGCGATTTGAGTCTTTCGAAGTCGATACTTGTTCCCTTGATGCGGCTTCGCCATCGATTCCAGCTGCCTTGCGTTGATATTGTATGGAGGCTGATGCTAAGACCTATGCCAAAACTTTTGTGATGGTTCTTGAAAACAATGTAATTGAACTAGCTGTCGTTGCTAATTCTGCTGGAACTGTGGCAAATTCCATTAAAACTTGTTTAAAAAGAGCTCAAAACAGATTTCAAGTAAAAATCAGTTGTTTGATTGTTTTATGCTGAGGGATTCCACCTAAATATCCCATCGTATAGTTATCAGTAGAAACACCGATTCCACCTGTGATGCCGTAGTGAAATACTACGGCACGAATGAGGATGTTGCTGTACTTTTATTTGTTTAAAACTTTTATGGACTGATTTGTTTTTGGTATGTATTGTTTATTGTTCAGGTTATCCATTAATTTCTAATTACCTTTTCCTTCTCCATGTAGAAAGGGAAGCACGCCAAATGCTAAGAGGAGAAATCCAGTGAGGGTAGCTGTATTGATATATGCCACTACTTCTGCTTGTTGTGAGATTGCTTGATTGATTATGTCCAGTGAAGCCTGTGACCAATAGTCACTGGAGATACCCTCCTGGAGGTGATTTTGTAGAGGTTCTTTAAAGATACTAATTGCTTCTTGGCTGGTTTCAACTCCGCTTCTAAAGCGTTCCCAGCTTCCTTGGCTAGACATCGTGCTGATGGCGCCACTTACGCCCCCAGATATTGATTTAGCGATGTTAGTGCCAAAGAGTACGACAGCACTGGCGGTGGTTGTAAGCTCTGCTGGCATGGTCGCAAAACACATCAGTAATTCATTAAGGATTAGGCCTAAGCTGATGCCAAGAGAAATTAATTGCATTGTTATATTTGCATTGTTCTGCAAGGAACTCGTTTGTGCCATCCAGAGGGCTGTAAGGCCAAAAGTAAATACTCCTATACTGGAAAAAATTCTCCTTTGCTGAATGCTTTTCCCCATGGAATAAGGGTTGATGCCAGGAGCAAACAAAAATGTTGTGACAATACAAGCAATACTAAACCATGTAAATGGAACGGCATAAGTTCCCACTGTATTTCCCATAACTTTCACCATAAAGGTGGGCACGATGCTGAAGACAAGAAAGACTGCAAATAAAATTAGAGTTAAATTTGCTGTGCTGATACAGAAGTTGATGTCTTGAAAGACCCTTGGATTAAGTAAAGGAGGCGAACCATAGAAACGAATAAAAAATAATATTATGCTGACAATTGAAATGCATAATTGAATGCAGTAAAATTTATTTTGAAACCATTCATGCTGATTTCCCCAAGCAAGAGAAAAGCTAAAGAGCCCAAAACCAGAACAAATAAGTCCGAAGGTAATCCAATCGATCGAAATCTTGGGGTCTGATGGAGTTTTTGGTAAATATCGAAAGATCAGCAACCAGGCACTGCCGAGTGATAGACCTAAAAATGCGTAAATAATTCGCCAGCTTAAATACCAAGAAGTGTAGGCAGACATGGCGATACCTGATGAAGCTCCAAAGGCAAAAACCATTACAAATAATCCCTTCCCTAATTGACTGTGTTTTGGTCCAATTCCACCATTGAGCCAGCCGCCACCGACTGCTGCGCATACTGCTGCGCTTAACCCTTGGGTTACACGGAGCATGATGAACAGACGACTATCTTCTGCAAGAGCCGCACCAATCAGGCTTAGGCTGAAAATAGCGGGGCCTATGACAGCTAAGTTTCTTCCCCCAAATCGTTGGCGAAGGTTTCCAACTAATGTAAGCATTAATGCACAGGGTATGAGATAAGCATTCATGTACCAGATGCTTTGGTATTCAGTTCCCCCAAGAAACCCTCTGGCGTACTCATGGGCAGGCACGCCGATGGTGCCGACCACAATGAAGGTAAAAAGAACCACCATGAAAGCCACAGTGAGAACACCACGGTTGGTTAAAAGAAAATCTGTGTCACTTAACATTTGAAATTTGTTAGTGCCGCCGTACCCAAGTTCTAGCTCAATATCAATTTCCCTTCTTTTACGTTGATATGAGCAGATGTTCCCTCTGCGTAGAGACCGGCAAGAATTGCTTTCGCCATCGGAGTTTCTAGCTCGCGTTGAATGGCTCGCTTGAGTGGCCTTGCTCCATAAATTGGGTCATAGCCTGCATTTGCTAACCAGTCGGTTGCTTCTTCGCTGATCTTGAGTTCAATCTTTCGCTCAATGAGTCGTTGACGCAACCGTTCCACTTGCAAGCTGACAATTTGGCGCAATTCATCGCGTCGAAGACTGTGAAAGATAATGGTGTCGTCAATTCGATTCAGAAATTCTGGACGGAAGTGTCCGCGTAGCGCTTCGTTGACGCGACTTTCCATTTCTTGATGTTGGCTGTCATCACCTCCTAAATCGAGGATGGATTGGCTCCCAATGTTGCTTGTCAGAATCAGAACAGCATTTGTGAAGTCAACTGTTCGACCCTGGCCGTCTGTTACTCGGCCGTCATCGAGGATCTGCAACATCACATTGAATACATCTGGGTGCGCTTTTTCCACTTCGTCAAAAAGGATTACCGCATAAGGCCTGCGCCTTACGGCTTCGGTGAGCTGTCCTCCAGCCTCATACCCCACATACCCTGGAGGAGCGCCTATTAACCGACTTACCGTATGTTTTTCCATATATTCAGACATGTCGATTCGAATCATCGAATCTTCACTGTCAAAAAGTTGCGCAGCCAAAGCTTTAGAGAGTTCTGTTTTGCCCACTCCTGTGGGTCCAAGAAATAAAAAACTTGCGATGGGTTGATTGGGATCGCTTAGCCCCGCTCTTGATCGCTGGATGGCATCGGCTACTGCTGTTACTGCTTGGTCTTGGCCTATAACTCGTTCATGAAGTTGATTTTCAAGTTCGAGTAATTTTTCCATTTCGGATTGAACAAGCTTTGCCACTGGAATCCCTGTCCATTTTGCGATGACCTCAGCGATATCGTCTTCACTGACTTCTTCTCGTAGTAACGATTTTTCAGCATTTTCATCTGTTTCGACTAAGGCTTCTTCCTGCGCAAGTAATTGTTTCTGAAGTCCGGCGAGTGTGCCGTATTCCAACTCTGCGGCCTTATTTAGGTCATAACTTCGTTTGGCTTGCTCTACCTGTAGCTGGACCCGCTCGATCTCTTCCTTGAGAGTGGAAAGCTCATCGATGGCGCCTTTTTCATGCTGCCATTGAGCATTAAGAGTGCTCTGCTGCTCGGATAGTTCTGCGAGTTCACGTTCTATGCGCAGGAGTCGTTCCTGGCTAGCGGCATCGGATTCACGCCCGAGTGAAAGTTTCTCCATCTCTAATTGCAGAATCTTGCGATCGATCTCGTCGATCTCCTCCGGTTTGGAGGTGATCTCCATTTTCAGCCTTGCTGCTGATTCATCAACAAGGTCAATGGCTTTGTCAGGGAGAAAGCGATCAGCGATGTAGCGACTACTCAGAACTGCAGCTGCTACCAGGGCGCTGTCAGCAATGCGGACTCCGTGATGAACCTCATAGCGCTCTTTCAGTCCTCGCAGGATTGAGATGGTGTCTTCAACAGTGGGTTGGTCAACCAGGACCTGCTGAAAACGACGCTCCAAAGCAGGGTCTTTCTCGATGTGCAATCTGTGTTCATCAAGGGTGGTGGCTCCTATACAGCGCAGTTCTCCTCTGGCAAGCATGGGCTTCAGCAGGTTGCTGGCGTCCATTGCACCACCCGTGGCACCCGCTCCCACCACGGTATGGATTTCATCGATGAATAAAACGATTTGTCCATCCGAATTGGTGACCTCCTTAAGCACTGCTTTGAGCCGTTCTTCAAATTCACCGCGGTACTTAGCACCTGCAATCAGAGCGCCCATGTCAAGGGCGATTAGTTGACGGTTTTGCAGCGCCTGAGGCACATCGCCATTCACAATCCGTTGTGCGAGTCCCTCAACGATTGCTGTTTTTCCAACCCCTGGTTCGCCAATTAAAACTGGATTGTTTTTGGTACGGCGGCTAAGGATTTGAATCGTTCGGCGAATTTCCTCATCTCGACCGATCACAGGATCAAGCTTGCCGTCGCGAGCAGCGCTTGTGAGATCACGTCCGTATTTTTCTAGTGATTCGTAGGTTCCCTCTGGGTTTTGGTCGGTCACTTTTTGGCTGCCACGCACATCGTTAATTGCGGTTTTTAATCGTGAAGCATCTGTGCCGGCTTGGCTAAGAAGCTGACGGCCGCAGCGACCGTCATCGGCAAGAGCCAGCAGAAGATGCTCAATCGAAATAAAGCTATCGCCGTAGCTCAGTTTCAGCGTTTCAGCTCGGTCGAGCACTGCATTGAGGCCTTTGCCTAAAAACACTGACTCAGGTGCATTGCTGAGAGCTGGTTGCTGGTTGAGATAGGTCTCTACAGCTGTTTGAAGCGCGGGTGGTGAGACTCCAGCTTTGTCGAGGATTCGACCCGCCAGGCTCTCCTGGTCCAATAAAGCCTTGAGTAGATGCTCGCTTTCGAGTTGCTGATGGCGACGATTTTGGGCCAGCTGCTGCGCTGACATGATCGCGGTCCAAGCCTTTTCGGTGAATTGTTCAGCTGTAGGTTGCATAATTCTTGCTTTGTCCAATCGCTAATGAAGGTATGAGGATCTCCTGTTTTTGTAGAGAGGAGAACCGATCAAGGTCAGTCGGCCTTTGCGGCAGGCTGCGGTTTTCCGCCCTGCACTTGTAGGGTCAGCCGATCTTCATTGGCGAATGGGATCCACTGATGGCAAAAGATTCAACTCTGGTTACAGCACTGGTGGAGCGTGTTCAAACCATCTACGGCCCTCAACCCAGTGATATCGAGCGCAAGTGCTGGACGGTTGTTCATGAGCATCACCATGGCGCGATGCCAACGGAATACGACATTCGAGAGATTGACGAAGACCTTTATTTGGCGGTTCTAGAAACTGTTCGCGATTCGATCCAGGATTCCTAATATTTTGTGATGTAAAAAAGGGTCTTTTCAATACGAGGCCGATCGCAAAGTAAACATATAAATATTTTTTTTG
>MDTC01010386.1_pt1 | contig 44960 bp, 43 predicted proteins | sample 811181 | NCBI WGS metagenome assembly MDTC01 (sample SAMN05326644, study PRJNA326480) | marine metagenome | isolation source: seawater | place: Pacific Ocean: North | collected 2011 | reverse complement strand
GGAACTCCACTCAGTCTCTTATCAATAAGATCAAGAATTAAACTATCGACACCTAGAGGTAGGGCAACATGATATTTTGTATTGGGATGTTCTTTCGCAGCTTCATCGGCTAAACTTGGAATATCTTCTTTCCAGTGCTTACCTCTGGAAAGAAAAAAAGGACATATAATTATATTTTCAGCTCCTCTTTCCACACATTTTCTATAAGCGGTAGCGATAGAGGGTTCAGCAAGTTCCATATGAGCTGGTTCAACAATTTCATATTGACCTGAATATTTGTCTGAAAAAAGCTTTACTACTCTAGCTAGCATCGCATTACTTTCATCTCTTTTTGAACCATGATCAACTATAACAATTCCCGTCTTCATATTTAAATTATAACTAAAAAGTAAAAAAATGCCGAAGGCGGGACTCGAACCCGCACACCCGAAGGCACCACCCCCTCAAGATGGCGCGTCTACCAATTCCGCCACTTCGGCTTATGCTCCAAATTTATCTAAATTTCCTGCATGTGCAAATATATAGGTGAGTAAATGTTTAGCCTCAAAAATTCCCAAGCTCCCATTTAAACATTCTGATTCTGTAAATCTTTTTGAAAGGCCATTAAATGAATTATCAGATCTAATCAAAACTGGAACTGGGTGCCAACTATGAGACTTCATTCTCGATGGAGTGCTGTGGTCACCCGTAATAGCGATTACATTAAAATTGAGGTCTATAAGTTGTGGCAGAAGTTTATCAAATTTTTCAATTTCTTTTACCTTTTCTTTAAAATTACCATCTTCTCCATAACTATCAGTTTTTTTTATATGAAGATAGAAGAAATCATAATTATTTATATTTGCCTTGATAGCTGTTATCTGACCTTGAAGACTGTTGTTATTCAAAGATAAGGGCTCCATTCCAACTAATCTTCCAATTCCTTTATACATTGGATATGTTGTAACTGAGGCTGACTTGATTCCATAAAGTTTATCAAATGTAGGAATGGTTGGATAGCTTGAAAAACCCCTTAAAAGTGCAAAATTTGCATTTTTTTCCTTTTTCAAAACAATCTTTATTTTGTCTAACAATTTTTTTATAATAATAGAAGTTTGTAAAGATTTTTTGTTCAAATTAATAGGATCTAAAGGCGATTGTTCTACAATTTGTGGATCTGTGTCTTGGATATTGCACTCATCTTTTGAAATCTTATTTGGACTTGATATTTTACATACAAATCTATGCTCTAATCCAGACTTAAAAAAAATTTTATATTTACCAATTGTTTTGATATTTTGTGAAAGTCTTTTTACTATTCTATTATTTTCGTCTGTCTTAATTCTTCCAGCTCTTCTATCAGTAACAATTAATTTTTTATTTTTATACTTAACACTTGCGAAATTACCTCTTATAGCTAGATCTTTAGGACCTATATGAATATCTAATCCTAAAGCTTCCAGTACGCCTCTACCAATATTAAAATTCAATGGATCATATCCAAAAAGAGCTAGGTGTGCTGATCCACTTCCAGGGGTGATACCTTCCTTAATTGGAATATGACAGCCTGTCTCAGATTTTTTTATTAATTTATTTAGATTTGGTGTTTTAGCAAACTCAAGTTCTGTTTTATATTTATTAGGTATTCCGCCAACTCCATCTAGAACTATAAGAATATTTTTTGACTTATTAGAGTTTTTTAAACTTGATCTTAAAAGATGCATACATACATATTATATTTTAATACTCATTCCATCAAATCCAGGGGCTATATTTTTTGGTAAGTAAGATAATAAATCTTCATATTTTAGCTCTGAACTCATATGTGTTAAGACTGTCTTTTTTGGTTTTAACTTAGCAGATATTTCTATAGCTTGATCAACTGATAGATGAGCCTCATGTGATGTATATCTTAATGAATCTAAAATAAGCAGATCTAAATTATTTAAGGTATTAAAAGTTTCATCTGGAATCATGCTGCAATCCGTAATGTAAGCAAAATTATTAATCCTGTATCCAAGGATATCCCAATCTCTATGTTTTATCTTAAGCGGTTTAACTTCAATACCTTGTTCAATAAAGTTATCGTTTATCTCAATCAAATTAATTCTAGGTCTCCCACTTTTATTATTTATATCAAAGATATATGAAAAATTTTTTTTAATATCTCTAACAGTATATGGATTTCCAAAGCAATTAATCCTTTCCTGTTTCATATAACTAAATATTCTTAAGTCATCAATCCCATGAGTGTGATCCGCATGTGAATGTGTATATAGGACAAAGCTTATATCCTCTATATTATTTTTAAGTGCTTGATATCTGAAATCAGCTCCACTATCGATTAGAATCTTCTTGTCATCAACATTTACCAAAACCGAACTTCTAGTTCTAAAATCTTTACTATCAAAAGATGCTAGCTTTTTCCCAATTATAGGGCTTCCTACGGAGGATCCACATCCTAGAATTAAAATATCCATTTAAAAAATATATCATTTGATGGTTTTAATTCAAAAATACTAAAGTTTTGTGTATCTTATTAAAAAATGGAATATAAAACTGCAAAAGAAAAAATATCTAAATTAACAAAAGAAATAGATTATCATAATAAAAGATATTATCTTCATGATAAACCAGAAATATCAGATAGTGAATTTGATTTATTACTTAATGAATTAATAAAACTTGAGGAAGATTTTCCAAAACTGAAAAAATCAACATCTCCAAGCCAAAAAGTTGGAGGGTTTATATCTAAAAGCTTTAAAAAACATACACATGGTAATAAAATGTATAGCCTTGATAATATTAATAATTTTGATGAGCTTAATGAATTTATTAAAAGAATTAGGAAAAATATTACAGACCCTGAATTTATCATTGAACCAAAATTTGATGGTGCATCCATATCTATAACTTATAAAAATGGGGAAATAGATAGTGCGGCTACCAGGGGTGATGGCGAAATAGGAGAAGAAATTACTGAAAATGTCAAAACCATAAAGAGTGTTCCTTTAAAGCTTATGGGAAAGAATATCCCTGACCTTATTGAAATTAGAGGCGAAGTTATATTCCCAATCTCTAAATTTAATAAACTCAATATAGATAATTCTAATGCTTTTTCAAATCCTAGAAATGCTGCTGCTGGATCCTTAAGACAACTTGACTCGAAAATTACAGCCTCTCGTCCTCTAATTTTTATACCTTGGGGATTAGGAATGATTAAAAACTTTAATATCGCATTTGAAAAAGAATTTATATCATTATTAGAGAATTGGGGATTTAATTTATTAGGTGATTTTAATCTATTTAAAGAAATTAATGATATATATAAACACTATGAATATATTTTATCATTCAGAAATAAATTTGATTATGAAATGGACGGGTTAGTAATAAAGCTTAATTCTATTGAATCCCAATTCAAACTTGGCTTTACATCAAAGTTCCCTAAGTGGGCTGCAGCTTTAAAATTTCCCTCAACCGTCGCGGAGACCACTATTAAAGATTTTACTTTTCAAATTGGTAGGACAGGAATCATTACACCTGTAGCTGAACTTAAAGAGGTTAATATTTCTGGAGTTAATGTTAAGAGAGCAACTCTTCATAATTTTGATCAGATAAATAAATTAAATGTAAATATTAATGACATGGTTTTGATTGAAAGAGCTGGAGATGTTATACCAAAAATAAAGAAAGTTTCAAAGAAAATAAATAAAAAAAGATTTAAAGCACCAAAAACGTGTCACTGTTGTCAGAGTAAATTAATTTCTGAGGGTTCATATTTATACTGTAAAGATATTTCATGTAAGGAGCAATTATTAGAGCAAATATCATATATGGTCTCAAAAAAAGCGTTTAATATTAATGGATTAGGCAAAAATATTATTTTAAATCTTTATAATAATAATTTAATTAATTTAACCTCAGATATATTTAATCTCAAAGCTGAACAAATAGCAGCTTTAGAGGGGCTAGGTTTAAAGTCTGCAAATAATATTATTAATGAAATAAAATTAAAAAAAAATATAAAATTTAATAATTTTATCAATTCTCTAAGTATAAAACTTGTTGGTGAAACAACTGCTAGAATAATTTCTGAAAATTTTAAGACATTGGAAGATTTAGTTTCAGCAAGTTTTGATGATTTTAATAATATTGATGGAATGGGCCCAGAAATTTCAGAAAATTTAAAAAAATTTTTTGAAGAAAAAAGGAATCTTTCAAATATCAAATTAATGCAAAAATATGGTGTAAATATAATTTATGAGAACTTTGAAAGTATATCTAATATTCTTTTTGGAAAAAAAATTGCTATAACCGGAAGTTTTCAAAAATTTAAAAGAGAAGATATAGAAAAAATAATAAATTTAAATTCTGGCATGTATGTAAAATCAATTTCAAAAAATATATCATATCTTATTACAGGAGAAAATTCTGGATCAAAAATAGAAAAAGCTAAAAAACTCAATATTGAGATTTTAAACATTAATCAATTTTTAGAAATAGTAAACTATCAAGAATAAAGATAATACAATTCTATATATTCCAAAAACTTTAAAACCTTTCTTAGTACTAAACCTATAAAACACTTTAATTGAATAATATGATATGAAAAATGAAAAAAGAATATTGATTAAAATTTCATAAATAGCAAAGTCTCCATTATTCACATTTTTTATAATTGTTAAAAAAAAGGCCCCAGATATTACAGGTAGGCTTAAAATTAATGATAATCTAATTGAATTTTCAAAGTCGAGACCCATAAATCTTGAGCCTACGATAATGCTTGCCGAACGACTAACACCTGGAATCAATGCCAGACAATTAAATAGTCCTATCACAAACAATTTTTTTCTACTTACATCATATAGATTATAATTATTTGATTTTAATTTATCGGTAAATATTAGTATTATTCCGAATATCAATGTACCCATGATTGAAATTAATCCAATTTTTAGATCTAATGATAAAATAGAATAAAATAAAAAACCTATCAAAAAAACAGGCATAACTGAGAAAATAAATAAATTAAACAGAAATTTATAGTTTTTAAATATAATTAAGAATTTTTTATCATTATAGAAATAAACAATTAAAGCAATTAAAGATCCAAAGTGTAGAGCCACAGAATTAAGAATATTTTTTTTTATTCCTAGGAGATCACTGAAAATAATTATATGGAGTGATGAGCTAACAGGGATAAACTCAGTTATACCCTGAATAAACGCAATAAGTAAGGTTTCTATCATTTGTCTCTAAATCTACTCATTATTATCCCTGCCGCAACACTTACATTTAAGGAATCTATATTTTCATTACCTTTTATAGAGATTGGAATATCACAATTGTTCTTCACTAATTTTGATAGCCCTTTACCCTCTGAACCAAAAATCAATAAACTCTTCGAGTTTTTATACTTTTCAATCTTTTCAGAATATAAATCATCACCAAATAAATCTGCACCAATCACCCAATAATCATTTTCTTTAAATAAATTTATAGTATTAATAATATTTGAAACTGAATAAATATCAGAATTAAATATAAATCCTGATGATGATTTTATAGAGCCGGGAGAAATAGTAGCTGCTCGTTTATTCGGAATAATAAATGTCTTAATTCCAAAAAATAATCCTGACCTAATAATAGCACCCAAATTGTGCGTATCCATTATGTGGTCAAGGATCACTACCACTCTACCAAGATTATTAATATTTTTTTTCAAATCATCATAATTTAATAATTTTGGATTCTCAACCTGGATTGCTATTCCCTGATTATCATCATTACCTGTAATTTCATTTATTTCCCTTTTTGAAACTTTTTTTATTAAATTTATATCTTTGCTTAAATTTAGATCTTTTATTTGTGAACCAGAATAAAAGATTTTTTTTATGATGTTTGGCTTAGTTTTTAAAAGTTCTTTTATAATATTAATTCCATATATTATCATTTTAAATTTTTAATCTTTACCTATAAATTTTAAATAAGGATCAAATATCTTAATTCCTAAATATTTTTTATCTAGAAATTCAATTGGATCAACAGGTGTGCCTTGTAAGAAAACACCAAAGTGTAAGTGGTCTCCAAAAGCAAAGCCGGAGGTTCCTGTTGTACCCAGCAATGTCTGTTTATCGACCTTATCCATCTTATTTACACTAATAGTATCTAGATGACTGTACAAAGTGTAAAAACCAATACCATGATCAATTATAACAACACCTCCATATATCCCTAATGATTGCTCAACTAAAACGACTTGACCACTATTAGCAGAATATACTTTATCGTTTTTAATAGATGATAAATCAATTCCCCAATGATATTGTTTATCTAGTACAACCCCATCGCCATTCTTAAAATAATATGTCCTTAATTCACTATATTCAGAGGATACTTTTGAATTTGACAAAGGCTTAAATTTTCCATCAAATAATTTACTAGTAGATATTTTAGATGTTACGGAATTAATGTAGGTTTCATTAATCAATCTCTCCTCTTTGTTTAGTTTTAAAAAATCTTCTTTTGCAAATTCATTTAAATTTGAATTAAAAATTTCATTATATTTGTCTGTTATCATTTCTTTATCTAAAAATATATCAATGTTTGACCACTTCTTATTCTTTATAGTTTTAATTTTTTTTGAAATTTGAAGTTTATTTCCTAATGTATCTTCAGAGAAAATCTTTATTTTATTTTGATTACATGGCTTATTTGAACATGTAAAAAAAATCAAATGGGCAATATGATTATCTTTTTCAATCGATAGTGATTTAAAAATACCCCCATTTCCATTCTCTAAATATGTATTTTGTGCGTCTTTTGAAGTCTTAAACATAACATATCCAATCCCTCCCAAATAAACATAACCATCTGTTACAATATCAAATATTTTGGGTGGTGATACATCAACATTTAAATCAAATTCATCGGCTAATGTTCGATCAAAAAATAAATTTTCATAACTAATTTCATATTTTAAAATGATTTTTTCTCCATCATTTTTCTTAAGAAAAGAAATCAACTCTTCATCATTATCAAGTATAAATTTTATTTTTTTATCATTAAGCTCTGTTGACCTATAGTTTCCAGTAGCAGTATCCGTATTTAATTTATAAAAATTTTTATCTTTTGAAACTAATTTAATATCAATGCTTTTTATTAAAGAATTTTTTTCAAAAATTGATATAACAAGTTGATTTAATGATATTACATTTTTAGTTTCTAAATTTAGAGATGGTTTATGAAAAATAAATATATAGCCAACATATAAAAATATAATTAATAAAATACCAATAACTGCACTAGGTAAATAATTAACTTTTTTATTCGTGAAGACTCTTTTCTTTGCACTCATTTTATATTTATTACACTACATTAATGGATAATATAATTAAATAGAAAATTGGAAGAATAAAAATTAGGCTATCAACCCTATCCACCATTCCCCCATGGCCTGGTAATAAATTACCTGTATCTTTAATACCAGATTTTCTTTTAATTAATGATTCAAAAAAATCACCGAATATTCCCATTAACGAAATTACAAGTCCTATAAAAATCATTTTAAGTAACCCAATGTTTATATCTAAATATGAAAACAGTGCGTAAGAAGAAATTATGGAAGATATAATACCCCCGAATGCTCCTTCAAAAGTTTTATTTGGACTTACATTTGGAAAAGCTAAATTCTGTCCGAAGTTTTTACCAATGAGATATGCCATTATATCATTGACCGAGCTTATAATAATTGGAATACAAACAAGAATTAAACCATTATCTTCGTTTCTGATTATTATAGCAAAACTTAATCCAAAACCCGAATACAAAGAAATAAAAATATATGATGACCAAAAATTACTAATAGATATTTTTTTATAAATAATTCTAACAAAATATAATATTATTAAAAAAAGTGAAATATTTAAAAAAAGTTCTATTTCAATATATGAAGCAATAGGAATGCTAAGGGTTAAAATATAGCCTAGAAGTAATTGATTAGAATCTTTATTTATAATTATTTTCGATAGCTCATTAAATGAAATCAGTATCACCAATGTTATAAACAATAAAAAAATATAATCTCCTTTGAAAATACCAAAAAAGAGTATTGGAACTAAAATTAATGAAGTTATCAATCTTTTTAAAAAATTGCTCATTATTAAAAATGATACCACTTTTTAATTGAAAATATCTTAATAAATTCCATTGACATAAACCTTAATATCCAGTTTAATAAAATTGATTAAGGGGTTAAAATGGTTCCTAAATATGCCTTTACAATTAGTGGATGTGGAAAAGCCAAAGAAAAATTAGCAAGTTTTGAAATGGCTTTAAGAGATGCGGGAATTGCTGAATATAATTTAGTTAAAGTATCTAGTATATTGCCACCCAATTGTAAAATTATTAATAAAAAAAAAGGTATATCTATGCTATCACCTGGTCAGATTGTTTTCGTGGTAATGAGCGAACAATCAACTAATGAACCTGGCAGACAAATTACAGCCTCTGTTGGAATTGCAATCCCACCTGATAGATCAAAGCATGGTTATTTATCTGAACATCATTCTTATGGTCAAACTAAAAAAGAATCTGGGATATATTCTAAAAATCTAGCTGCATATATGCTAGCAACAATAATGGATGGATCCGTAAATGCAGAAAAAAATTATAACCAACAAAAAGATTTATGGAAAATCAAGGGGAAACCTATTCAAACCAAAGAAGTGACTAGCTATTCATGCGGTGATCAAAATGGAAATTGGGTAACAGTCTTATCCGCTGTTGTTTTAATTATCTGATCATTTTTTCGGCCAAAATATATGCCTCTTCTTCTAGTTTCTCCCCACTTAACATCCTAGCAATTTCCCCAATTTTTTCTTCCTTGGTCAATATTGATGCAGAGATCTTACTAATTTCTGAATCATTTTTTTTTACTAATAAATGATTATCTGCAAATGCGGCAACCTGCGGTAAATGGCTTATACAAATTACTTGGCTTGTTTTCGAAAGAGTAGAAATCTTTTGCCCTAATTTTTCTGCTATAGCTCCTCCGAGTCCGATGTCAGGTTCGTCAAAAATTATAGTTTTTGATTCTAAAGAATCTGATAACTCCAAAGCAATGGATAATAAAATCCTTGATATTTCTCCTCCAGATGCAACTTTACTCAGTGAACCAGGAGGAATTTCATCAGAGGATGAAAATAAAAATTCAATATCATCTATTCCTCTAGAATTTAATTCACAATCTCTAAAGGAAATTAGCCAATTACATTTATATATTCCTAGATCTTTTAGATGACTTAATATTTTCTTTGAAAACTTACCTGAACTATTTTTTCGAATTTGAGAAAATTCTTCAGCCATCAATAGAATTTTTTTGTTAAGAACCAATATATTGGCACTCAAATTTTTGAGGTCATCATCAATATTACTTTTGCTATTCAATGTAGATCTTAATTTATCACGTTCATTTAGAAGTTCGGATAAAGTAAGTCCATATTTTCGTTTTAACTCTTTAATTAAGTACAATTGATCTTCTAAGCTCTCATAATCAATATCATTATTATCAAAATTGCTTACAAACTTTGATAGATTAAATGATACATCTTCAATGTTTTCATAAGCAATGTTTAAGGATTCAGACTCTTTTGTAACCGTTTCAATCTTAGCTGTATCTTTAATTACTGAACTTAAACTATATAAAATCTTTTCATCTATTTCCTTTATTATATTATTAATCAAATCTATATTTATATTTGATTCTTTAGTTTTTTTAATTTTTTCTATGAATTGTAGTTCTTGGCCCTCATCTTCGATATTAATTTTATCGAGTTCATTTAATTTAAAAGTATAAAAATCCTTCTTTTCATTAATATCTTTTTTTAATTTCTCTAGTTTTTCATGTTCGCTAATTTTGGCTCTATATTCATTGTAAATATTTAGAAAATCCATAATTTTTCTTGAGGATATACAGTATTGGTCAATATACTCTATATGGTTTTTTTTTCCCAAAAGTTCAATGTATTTCTTCTGGCTGAAAAATAAAATATTTTCATCAAATAAACTTATAATATCCTCATAATTAGATTCGATTTTATTAATGTAATATTGTGATTGATTCCTGTGATTTACGAGCCTTCTTAATATGATGACTTCATCATCATCATGTATTTCTAAAATAATTTCAAGATTTTCATTTTTTCCTCTTTTTAATTCTTTTGGAAATTTTTTTGAAATGAATAGTTCAATCGAGCTTAAAATTAGAGATTTTCCTGCCCCGGTTTCCCCAGTTAAAATGTTCAATTTATCGGTGAAATTAATTTCTAAATTTTTAATTGTTAAGTAGTTAATTAATTTTATATTTTTAAGCATAGAATTTTAAAAGTACTATTTAATTTGACCACTCCCATAAACAACAAACTTTTCAGATGTTAATTCGTTAAGACCCATTGGACCAAAGGCGTGAAGTTTGGTAGTGCTAATGCCTATTTCTGCACCAAGTCCCAGCTCATTTCCATCATTAAACCTAGTAGAGGCATTATGAAAAATTGCAGAGGAATTTAGCTTTTGGACAAAAGTCTCTTTGTTTCTTTCGTTACTGGTAACAATTGATTCCGTATGCAATGAACCATACTCTTCGATATGTCTAATAGCCTGATCAATATCATTTACAAGTTTTATATTTAGCTTCATATCTAAATATTCATTATGATAATATTCAGGATTAAGTAATGTAAATAAATCATTACCAATATACTTTGAAAGTTCATCTTCACCATAAATCAGAACTTTATTATTTACAAATTCATTCAGAAGATTTGAAATAAAATCTTTGGGTAGATTTTTATTAATTATTAAAGTTTCCATTGCATTGCAAACACCCGGTCTTTGTATTTTAGAATTTATAGCAACATCCTGTGCTATTTTTAAATCTGCTTCGGAGTCTAAATACACATGACATACACCCTTATAATGCTTTATAACCGGAATACTTGAGTTCTCAGAAACAAATCTTATCAAGCCCTCACCTCCTCTAGGTATTACTAAATCAATATCCTCGTCTTTTCTAAGTACATATTTCATGACCTCTCGGTCTGTGTAGGGTACTAAATTAACAGAATGCTGATTTATATTGTTCTTAATTAATGATTTTTGTATGATCTCAACTAAAATTTTATTTGTATTAAAACATTCTGAGCCCCCTCGAAGTAAAACTGAATTCCCTGATTTAAGGCATAGGGAAGCAGCATCCGAGGTAACATTTGGCCTAGATTCATATATTATGCAAATTACTCCCAATGGTATTGACTGCTTAAATACTTTTAATCCATTTGGTCTTTCATATAAAAATCTATTTTTCCCAACTGGATCATCTAAACCAATAACTTCATTTATATTTTGTATCATCTGATCAATTCTTGGGTTATCGAGTTTTAATCTATCATAGAAAGCAAGAGAAAAATTTTTAGGATCAAGTAGATTTAAATCTATCTCATTATTTGATAAAATTAAGCTTCTCGATTCATTTATATTATTCGCAATATCTATCAATAATGAATTCTTGTTTTCTGTGCTAGTTTTTGCGATATCCAAAGAAGATTTTTTTGTATCCAAAAGCAAATTATCAATTTGTGACTTTACATCTTGATTTAAACTATCTACACTCATTCTAGCTATAATAAATCAAGCATTAAACAAGGTCAAAGGTGAAAAAATGGAGAAAACTTTATCAATAATTAAACCAGACGGAGTTAAAAAAAAGATTATAGGTTCCATCTTAAGTAGATTTGAAATATCAGGATTTGAAATAGTAAATATAAAACTAATTAAGTTAACTAAAGACCAAGCGAGTAGCTTTTATGAAATGCATAAAGGTAAACCTTTCTTTGAAAATTTAGTAGATTTTATGACTTCTGGACCTTGTATTCCGTTTGTTGTTGAAGGTGTAGATTCTATAAAATCAGTAAGGGAAATGATGGGATCAACTAATCCAGATGAAGCTGCTAGTGGAACTATCAGATCAGACTTTGCAGTTAGTATAGACAGCAATATTATTCATGGTTCGGATTCGAAAGAGTCAGCGGATAGAGAAATTGCATTTTTTTTTGAATAATTTGATTTTTTTATTAATTCATTGATAAATATTTCAGAATATTTTTTAATAAAAAAATCTTTTTCTATTTTTACAAAATCGTTGACGTTTCCTATATTAATATCTTTTTCACCACATGCTAAAATTCCATCACTTTTTTTTAAATCAATATCGAAATTTACCGACATACCATGCTTGCTAAATCCTCTATCAAATTTTAAGCCGATAGATGCAACTTTGCGATCTTGAATCCAAACCCCAGGACCTAAAACATTTTTTTTACTTTCTAAATTATAATTTTTAAAGACTTTAATCAAAGAATCTAGAATCACATCCACTAAATCTCTTGGCTTTATAGCTAAATTTTTTATCGATAAAATTGGATAGAAAACTAATTGATCAGGGCCATGATATGTTATATCCCCACCCCTAGAAGAATTAACAATCTTAATACCATTCATTGTATTTAAATTAAGATATTTTGACTTTGAAAATTTGCCAACAGTAAAAACCTCTTTATGCTCTAAAAAAATCAAATACCCTAGATTATTATTTATTTCTAAATTATCAACATACATATTAAAAAGACTTTCAATATTAGAATAATCAACGGGATTTGATAAAATTTTTAAATGTATTAAATTATCCATTAATAATCATATTATTATGCCAGATAATAGAAATATAGAAGATTTAATATTAGATGATAAATTATTTTCTTTAATTTTTATTGAGAATGATTCTTATTATGAAAGTAAAATATTAAATTTTTTAAAAAATCAGTTAACTAGTGACTTATATTCGACCGATGTATTTATTAGAGATTTTGCAGAAAAAAACGATATTGCAGAAATAATTGATGAATTAAATACTTTTCCATTCGGCAACAGAAATAGATATTTTATATTGAAAAATATCGATAAGATAAAAAATGATCAGGTGGCGCTTATAAATAACTATAATCTTAAACCCAATAATAAAGTTAAAGTTTTCTACTTTTCAACAAAATCAAACTTTAAATTAAAAGTCGACATAGAAATTAAATTTAAATCCAATAGAGAGAATATTAGAGATCTAATTTTAGAAAAATTAAGGTTAAGTAATATAAATTTGGATAGAAATATAATAGATAAGCTTATATCAAAAATATCAGAAAATAGATTAAAAGTAGATAAAGAAGTTAATAATATTATAAATTTAGTTAACAATGCACATGATAATAACACCATTGTTGATTATATAAATAATAACAAAAGAGAATTTTTTAACGAGTCTTACTCTCTAGATATAGATATTAATAAAAAAAATAGAAAAAATCTATTAAAAAATTTTGAAAAAACAAACTTTAATCAAAATATCTTTATGGAAGTTGGAAGAATAACTTGGAAATATAAACTTTATTTAAAAATAAAAATATTGTTAAAAAATGGATGTAAAGATAGTGAAATAATTGAAAAAATAAAAGTTTCAAAATATCAATTTAAATATATAAAAAATGAAGCAAGCAATTTATCATTGAATGATATTTTAGGAACTCTTATAGAGCTGGTTAAAACAGATAAAAATTTGAAATCTACTGATATTCCAAATGAAATAATATCTTTTAATTTATTGAAAAATATTAGCAAATAATTAATTATTTAAAGATTTTGAAAACTTTGAAATATTTCTAGATGCATTTCTTTTATGTATAACACCCTTTGAAGCTGCCTTATCATATAAAGAAATAATTTCTCTTAAGAGCTGATCTTTATTCTCAGAATTTGAATCGACAGCCGCTTTAAAAACTTTAATCTTGGATTTAAGGTTTGATAACACTGATTTGTTTCTGAGTCTTCTTTTTAAACTTTGTCTAACTCTTTTTTTTGCTGATGCACTTTTGTTTGCCATAATTAAAGCTTAATTCTGCTTAATATTTATTTTTTGTCAATCATTTGTTTAAAATAGACTAAAAAAGGAGTAATATAGTAATTATGAAATTTTTTTTAGATAGTGCAAATATTAATGAAATTGAAGAAATCGCATCCCTAGGTCTTTTAGATGGAGTTACTACGAATCCATCCTTGGTTGCCAAGGAAAATGGTCAGAAAGATTTTAATAAAATTATCAAGAAAATATGTAAAATCGCAAAAGGTCCCGTAAGTGCTGAAGTTATATCTACCAAATATGAACATATGATCAAAGAGGCGGAAATTTTGTCAAAAATTGATAAGAATGTAGTTATTAAGCTCCCTATGACCAAAGATGGGATTAAAGCAACAAGCTATCTTTCAAAGAAAAAGATTCCTGTAAACGTAACTTTAATTTTCTCTGCCTCACAAGCTTTAATAGCCGCAAAAGCTGGTGCCGCCTACGTAAGCCCTTTTGTTGGCAGATTGGATGACATATCGTCTAATGGCATGAATCTAATATCAGACTTATCTGAGATTTTTTTAAATTATGGTTTTCATACTGAAATTCTTGTCGCTAGTATTAGAAACCCAATTCATATAATTGAATCAGCAAAACTAGGAGCTGATGTAGCTACTCTTCCTTATTCAGTCTTGATTCAATTATTTAATCATCCTTTAACTGATATAGGAATTGAGAAATTTCTTAAAGATTGGAACAATAAATAAGTGATTCCTGGTTTCCTTTAGATCCTTTTATAGGTGATTCGAAAGGCTCTGAAATTTTATTGAAATGATTTCTTAAAAATCCTTTTACATTCAATACTGCCTCTTTTCTATATTTTTCATTCTTAACAATTCCACCCTTATCAATCTTATCCTTCATTAATTCAAATTGAGGTTTTATTAAGCCAATATACTCCAAATTATTACAAGAAAATTCTTTAAAGAAATTACTAAACTTGGTAATTGAAATAAATGAAACATCCATTACTATCAAATCTACCTCATCAGGTATTTCATTCTTTGTTAGATATCTTGCATTCTTTTTTTCAATATTTATAACTTTATTATTATTTCTTAATTTATAATCTAGTTGGCCATAGCCAACATCAACACTATAAACTTTTTTAGCTCTATTTTTTAATAAACACTCAGTGAATCCACCTGTTGATGCACCAATATCTAGGCAAATCTTTGAATGCACTTTAATTTCAAATTTGTTTATTGCACTAGATAATTTTTCTCCAGACCTACTAACATACTTATCAGAAATTAATTTGAGATTTATATCGGCATCTTCGTCAATTAATTTAGAGGGCTTTGTCTCTCTTACCCCATCAACATATACCTCTCCAGCCAAAATATGAACTTGAGATTTTGTTCTCGAATTAAAAAAATTTTTTTCAACTAAAATTGAGTCAAATCTTTTTTTCATAATTATGATTATTATACATAACTATTTTTTTTGGTTAGATTTACCATTGTGAAAAAAAAAATAAAAGTATGCTGCCTAATAATTATATGTAAGCATAAAATGCTCATTTTAAGAAGGAACCATTTAGGTCCCAGAAATAAATTATGGGAGTTTCCTGGTGGTAAACAGGAAAATGGAGAAAATGAAATAGCATGTGTAAAAAGAGAAGTAATGGAAGAAATTAATTTAAAAGTGAATTCAGCTGAATTTTTTGAATCAGTAAAAAAAGAATATGACGATATAGACATAGATCTGGTTGCATATATCACGCACCTCAAAGAAACTCCCAAAATAGATCTAAGTGTTCATGATAATTTTAAATGGATTGATCCATTAGAATTTAAGAATTATGAATATCCAGAAGCAAATAAAAGTATAATAGAAAAATTGTATAAAAATTATCAAATTTTTCCTAAAATATTAGACTCAATTAAAATTAATTATGACTCGATTTATGGATACGATTTACCACTCATTCACTCGTCAATTAATAAACTTGAAAAATATTTAGATACCTATAATTTCGATTTTTTGATTCATGCTATTGAGCTTAAGCCTGAAATATATTTTGATGATGCGATTGATATAAATGAAATATTCCTTAAAATTTCTCCCAATTATAAAATTCATAACTATGAAGAAAAATTATATATAGAAAAACACTTAATAAGTCCATCCTCTGTGGTGTGGACATGTTATCAAAATATAATAAAAATTATACAAAGTGATTTAAAAAATTGTAATACTGATGAAGTTGAAGGTATGAAATTGAGAATAGAAAAAGCTCTATTTAGTAAAACAAAAAGAAAAATATCAAAAAATGATTTTAAAAGATTTATGGGAAGAAATATTTAATTTTTATATAAATACTGGTTAAAATAATAAAAATAAAGGAGAAATATATGAGCTTAGAAAATAAAACAGTTATCGTAACAGGTGCTAGTACTGGGATAGGTAGGGAAACATCTATTGAACTTGGAAAGATTGGAATGAATGTGGTAATTGGTAATAGAAATGAAAAATTAGGTAATGAAGTTGTAAATATAATAAAATCAAATGGTGGCAATGCAAAATTCTTAAAAACCGATGTATCTGTAGAAAATGATGTAAAAAATTTAACTCAATTCGCTCTCGATGAATTTGGTGAATTCAATTACGCGTTTAATAATTCTGGACTTTTAGGGGATGTTGAACCAATCAGTGACCAAAATCCAAAGGATGCGGGATATATAGTAGACGTAAACATAAAAGGAGTCATATACTGTCTTCATTATCAAATTAAAGAGATGTTAAAATATGCTTCAAAGGATTGCCCTTGTAGCATTGTTAACAATAGTTCTATTCTTTCTCATGCAGGATATCCTGGCCTAACAGTATACAGTTCTACAAAACATGCTGTCACAGGATTAACTAAAGGTGCCGCAGCCGAATGCGCAGAATCAAACATTAGAGTAAATGCCGTTGGCCCAGGACCAATTAGAACCCCAATGTTAGAAATACCAACCGAGGGACATCCTGAACAATTTGGAGGCATGGTTCCTATGCAAAGAATCGGCGAGCCAAAAGAAATTAGTGATGCAGTCATTTGGCTTTTTTCGGAAAATTCAAGTTATGTTACAGGTCATACTTTAATGATTGATGGCGGTTTCTGCGCAAAATAAAATTGCTTTATAAATAAATTTGTTTATTTTAACAAAGTGTTACCTTTAGTTATTTATGTTTTTATCGATGTAATTGCCTTTAGTTCCGTAATAATAGCTGTTCTTCCTTTTCATGTAATGTTTTTAGGTGCAGGTCCTCTTGTAGTCACTCTATATATGTCAACTTTTTCGTTTGTTCAATTTTTCGCATCTCCTTATATAGGAAGACTCTCCGATAAATTTGGAAGAAAACCAATGCTAATAACATCATGTATTGCGGATTTAATTTCACATTCAATCATGGCGATAGCTTCAAGCCTGAATTTAGTTTTATTATCAAGAGTTATTGCAGGATTATTTTCGTGCAATATATCTGTTGGCTCAGCCTATATATCGGATATCACATCTTTAAAAGATAGGACAAAATACATTGGATATTATAATGCAGCATTTAGTCTTGGATTTGTCATAGGACCTATAGTTGGTGGTTTATTAGCAGGTTCAGATCCAAGTAATCCAAATTATTTAAGAGCAAATTTATTCGCTGCATCAATGAATTTTATAAATCTTTTTATTTTATTTTTCTTTTTAAAGTCGAGCAAGAGCCTGATATCGTCACAGAAAAAAACCAAAAAGTTTCTCTCAGAAATATTTTCAATAATTACAAATAAGAATGTTTCATATCTCTTTTATCTTTATTTTTTAGTAAATTTTGTATTTTCCGGTTTAAATGGAATTTTTGCTCTTTGGAGTAAGGAGATTTTTAATTGGGGTCCTCAACAAATTGGATTTCTAATGTGCTTTGTTGGTATTTTATTAGCGATTCATCAATCTTTATCAATAAATATTTTTGTTAATAAATATAAAGAGAAAAAAACAGTTTTTATTGGAATTATATCAATATTTATAGGAGTTCTGTTCTTATCATTTGCAAAAGACTATATTATTTTATCATTTGCTATTTTTTTTCTGACGCTAGGGATTGGAATATTTAATCCTACTATAAATAGTCTTATTAGTAAAAATATTGAAAAAAGTAATACCGGTGCGGCTCTAAGCATAAATCAATCTGCAATGAGTATTTCAAGATTCAGTGGTCAACCTTTCGCAGGACTTTTTTTTCAATCTTTTGGATACAATGCTCCTCTTTTTGTTGGAATCGCAATATTAGGAATAATTAAAATTGTATTCGGATCTGAGCTTTTAAGTAAAGACTAAATAATCTTACTTTCTATAACTTGCTACAATGCCAGCAGTATGTTGGAAAAAAGCGTTGTTCTTTTCTTTAAGAATATTCATAATCTTATCGCCCTCATCAATCATATTATTTTGAAAACATGTTGATGCAACTAGTGGGTATAACTGGAAAGATTCTGGTTTTTCACGTATAGCATTTCCAAAACATTTGATAGAACTACTTAGATCTCCTAAGCCTTTATAGGCAAGAGCAAGGTAATAGTTTTTTTCAAACGAATGAGACTTCTTAGTATCGATTTTTCCTAAAATTTTTACCGTGGATAAATAAAAGCCATGTTGCATAGACGATAAGCCAACTCTAAAAATTAAATCATTATTTTCATTAACTAATGTTGATAAAACATTATAACAAGATTGAGATTGCTCCAAATCGTCTATCTCATAAAAACAACTTGCCTCAATCAGTTTCACATCAACCTGTCTATTCCCTTTTTTTAATTTTGATAATAAATTTAGAGTTTCCGTATATTTCTTGTCTCTAAAAAAAATAATAGCTTTATTTATTATTGCTGGTTCACACTCAGGATCAAAATTTAAAACTTCATCATATACCTTTTGTGACTCCCATATTCTTCCTTGACTCAGTAGCTTTGCTGCTTTTTCTAATTGTTTTGAAATATCCATAGTAATGAAATATTAACTAAAAATTTAGATTTAAAAAAATAAAATTGGTGATATGTTAGTAAATATGACAATAGAAGTACAAATAGATAAATATAGAAAGGAGTTCAATTCTTTATTAAGTAAGTATATTAAACAAAATATTGGCAATAATACGCTTGATAAAGCAATAAAATATTCTTTAACAATCGGGGGAAAAAGAGTTAGGCCCTTTATATCAAGCATGATATCAAAAGATCTAGGGCTCGGCAAAAAAGAATCTTTTGCAATATCACTTGCGTCTGAGATGGTACATACATATACATTAATTCATGATGACCTTCCATCTATGGATAATGATGATTTAAGGCGAGGAAATCCCACAACACATATTAAATTTAATGAAGCAAATGCTATATTAGCAGGTAACTCAATTTTTTCTATGGCTATAAACATTCTTATTAAGAACATATCAAAGAAAAAAAATGATTCATTACTAAAAATTATTGAACTTCTCTGCAACGTGTCCGGACTTCAGGGATTAGCAAAAGGTCAATCTTTGGATTTAGAAATGCAAAATAAAAAAAAATCAATTAAGAAAATGCTTGAGATAAATCGCCTTAAGACCTCAAAGCTATTTGAATTTTGTGTGGCCTCTCCATTTATTTTGTCAAAATCACCAACAAAATATATTAAAGAGGCAAAATTGTTTTCAAACAATCTAGGATTAATATTTCAAATTACTGACGATATGATCGATCTCGAAAATAAAAATTATCAAAATATGAATAATTTTTGTATTAAGCTAATTACAGAATGTACTAAGAAGAAATCTTTCTTTGGAGAAAGAAACCTTATTTATCAAGACTTTTTATATTATGTGTTGAATAGAAAAAAGTAGAATTTAAAAAACTAACCCAATAGAATATCTAAAGTCATCATGATTATTAATCCAACTATAAAACCAAAAGTAGCAGTTGTTTCATTCCCTCTGCTGTGTGATTCAGGAATAATTTCGTGACTGATCACGTATAACATTGCACCAGCCGCAAAACCTAAAGCTATTGAAAGAAAATGTTGAAATACTGTTACGATGCTAACGCCTAAAAAGCCCATTACAGGCTCAGTTAAGCCAGTTAATGTTGCAATGAAAAAAGCTTTTTTATTGTTGTAACCAATTGCTTTAAGTGAGAAAGCCACTGCCAAGCCCTCTGGTATATTTTGAAGACCAATTCCAGTAGCTAATGACATACCATTGTTAATATCACCGCCACCAAAACTAACACCAACTGCAAGACCCTCTGGAAGATTATGTATAGTAATTGCTATTATAAATAACCAAACTTTTGAAATTTTATCTTTACTAATTTCAGGATTATGGTTTCCACCCAGAATAAAATGCTCATGTGGGGCCTTCTCTTCTACTAGCCAAATTACTATTGCTCCAAGTATAAGTCCTAATAAAACTATAAATAAAGAGAGTTCTTCACTTCCATAAATTGAAACTCCAAAATCTATACCAGGAATTATTAGTGAAAAGAAGCTTGCTGCCAACATTACCCCAGCAGCAAAGCCCAAAGATGCATCTTCAAATTTTTTACTGAGTTTTTTTATAAAGAAAACAGGTAATGCACCAATTCCTGTTGATGCTCCAGCGAAAAAGCTAGCAACTGTTCCTAATAAAATAATATCCACGGACCTAATAGTAAATAATTATTTATATTATTTCAAGATATGTACTTAGTATATCCATGATATATTTTATCTGTGCTTATTGTGATCATATGATTGATGTCTTAGAAATTTAAGATTATTTTTTTTTTGATATTTTGTTTTCCTACCACGAACTCTATTTCTCCATAGAATAAAAGAACTTCTTTTTAGGTATTTTCTCATTATTTGAACTATTTGTTTGTCCGATAATTTAAAATTTTTCATTATCGCTTCAAAAGGAGTTCTGTCTTCCCAACACATTTCTATTATTCTAGAGATATCTGGTTTTGTTAAATTCATAAAAATGATATTAACTAATAAATCATGAATTGTATCAAGATATTTGTTAACACTCCCGCACCAACATCATCAAGCGTTATACCTAATCCACCTTTTAAATCTTCAAGTTTTTTAATCAAAAAAGGCTTATAAATATCAAAAAGTCTAAACAATATAAAAGCTATGATTATCAAATTATAATCAAATGGTAAGAATAGAACTGAAACAAAGTATCCTGCAACTTCATCAATAACAACCTCTTTAGGGTCATTATTATTGAAAACTTTAATGGCGTATGAGGAGGATATAATTGAAACTATTATCAAAATAAATGTAAAAATACACATTGCATATACATTAAAACTAAAAAAATTATTTAATAATATATATAAAATTAAGCCACCTAGGGTACCAATAGTCCCAGGAATTTTTGGAAAATATCCAAGAAAAAAGAAAGTTGATATAAATCTTACAAGATAATCCATAAGCAATTAACAAAAAAAAATAAGATAGTGATATACTACAGAAATGATTGTAAAAATACTATTTTTATTTTGCATGGCATTATCAACCCTTGCTTTCGCTGATAATGGGAGAGATTTTTTAGTATCTGCAACCAAAATCAAAGATTTTAAAAGTGCTATCATATCAATTGAAGGAAATGCAAATGCGATAAATGATACAATTCTTAGTTCTGAAGTTGTTGGAGTAGTCTCAAAAATAAACAAAAATGAGGGTCAAGAGGTAACTAAGGATGAGATCATTGCAAAAATAGATAATTCAAAATATTTAGCAATTTATAAAAGTTCACAGGAGAAGCTTTTTTCTCTGGAGTCAGAACTAAAAAAATCAAGTTTAAAGTTAAAAAGATTTAATACGCTTTTAGATAAAGAAGTGGTATCAAGCCAAGAATACGAAGAAGTTCTTTACAACCACAATTCAGTATTATCAAATTTTAATTCTCAATTGGAAATCATGAAATTTAATAAAATAAATTTGGATAAATGTAATATAAAAGCAAAATTTGATGGAATCATAAGTAAAAAATTTTTAAAATTAGGACAGTATATAGATGAAGGAGATAATTTATTTGAAATTATAGATAGCAATAGATTAGAAATTCATTTATACATTCCTAAGTCATATTTTTCACTAATCAACATAGATGATGAAGTAGAAATTACCTTCAGAGATGAAAATAAAATCAATGCAAAAATTTCTAATATAGTTAACAAAATTGATAAAGCATATGGAACTTTCTTGGCTGTCGTTTATATTGATAATAATAGTCTTATAATTCCTGGTGAGGAAATAATTGCAAAAGTTAAAATGGAACCTCCAGAAGGAACTTTCCTCATAAATAAAGATGCAGTTATTAACATGAGTGATAAAAAAATAGTATATAAAATTAAAGGGAAGAAAGTTTATCCTGTTGAAATTAAAATATATGATTTATATGGAGATTATTTTATTGCCAGAGGGCCAATAAAAAGGAATGATCTAATTGTTTTGGACGGAAATGAAACATTAGCACCAAACCAAACAGTTAGCATATCAAATATTATTAAATGAATTTTATAGACTATTCAGTAAAAAAATTTATAACAATAATTTCTATTTTTTTACTGAGTTTCATCTTTGGTCTAATTTCTCTTCAAAGTATTCCAGTTCAACTAGTCCCTACAGTTGAAAAACCAAAAATTACAATTAGAACAAATTGGCAAGGTGCAAGTCCGGAAGAAATCGAGAGGGAGATTGTAATTAGGCAGGAGGATAAATTAAAAAGTCTCGAGGGTCTTGAGCTAATGGAAAGTACCTCTATAGAAAATCAGGCAACAATAAAACTCGAGCTAAAAGAGGGAAGGAACATTGAGTCCTCTCTTATTCAAGTTTCAAATCTTTTAGCACAGGTTAAAGATATACCAGCTGATTCTGATAAACCTACTATAAAATCCATATCTTCAGATAGATCACCCATTGCATGGTTTATTTTAAAAGCAAAAAAAACCAATATAAATATTTTCGAATATAAGGATTTTGCAGAGGATTATATAAAGACTAGATTTGAAAGAGTTGAAGGTGTAGGTGAGTCTGGAATTAGAGGCGGTAGATTCAAAGAAGTTCAAATTGATATTGACACTAACAAGTTAGCTTTTTTGGAAGTCAGCTTACTAGATATAGTTAACGAAATAAAAAAAAATAACATAGATATAAGCTCTGGGGCAATTGAAGAAGGAAAAAGAAAATATACTGCAAGAACAACAGGTGAGATAAAAAGTATTAATGACTTAAAAAAAATAATTATTAAAGAAGATAACAATAACTATATTAGTCTTGGTGATATATCGAAAATAAATGTCGGATACGAAGATGAAAATTATATTGTTAGGCACCTTGGTGAAAATGCCATAGCTATAAATGTTATAAAAGAGACAGGCGCAAATACAATAGAGGTTCATAAAGAACTCCTTATAGCAATGAATGAACTTAATGATGGTCCATTAAATAAAGAAAATTTAATACTTACAAATGTATATTCAGATACAACTTATATTGATGCATCAATTTCATCAGTTAAACAGAATCTTTTTTTAGGTGCATTACTTGCAATATTAGTATTACTTTTTTTCTTAAAATCATTGAAAACAACTTTAATAATAGCACTTGCAATACCTATTAGCACTGTAAGTTCTTTCATAATATTTGAGTTTATGGGTAGAACATTAAATTTAATCAGTCTCGCTGGAATCAGTTTTGCAGTTGGTATGGTCGTTGACAATTCATTAGTAGTCTTAGAAAATATTTTCTCAAAATTTGAAAGTGGTGTCAAAGATCCTAAAAAAGCTGCAATTGAAGGCGCAAAAGAAGTTGCAGGAGCAATTCTTGCAAGCACGATGACAACCTTTGCTGTTTTTTTGCCTATTTTATTTCTCACCTCAGAAATTGGTCAATTATTCAAAGATATAGCTTTGTCTATTTCAATATCCATAATAATAAGCTTTTTTGTTTCTTTAACTTTCATACCAGGCTTAGCATCAAAAATATTGGATTATGATTCACTTTCAGATTTAGGAGGTAAGAAAAAGCTATTTACTAAATTTGATAACATTGGGATATTTTTTAATCAAAAAATTAATTCATTACTAAATATTATCTTACAGAAATCACAAAATCTTTTAAAATTTTTAATAATAATCTTATCCTCTACTTTAATACTTTTTTTTCTGACTTTTCCAAAATTAGAGTATTTACCTGAGGGAAATAGGAATTTGATAATCTCAGTTCTGATTCCACCCCAAGGATATAATATAGATAAAATAAAAAAAATCGGTTCTGATGCAGAAAGTAAGATCAAAAAATACTGGCAAAAAAACTATAAAGGTGAGGACAAAATAAAAAACTTTTTCTTTGTAGCAAGGCCAAAATCTGTTTTTATGGGAGCAGTAGCAGATAATCCTAAAAATATAAAAAAACTAATTCCTATATTAAAAAATGCAGGCAAAGGTTTTCCAGGATTCATAACTATCGTTAATCAGTCTAGCCTATTTAGCAGGTCAATAGGCGAAAGAAGAGCTATAGATATAGATATAAAAGGTAAAAATTATGAGACAATTGTTGAACTATCGAAAAATATTTTTGTTCAACTCCGTAGTGATTTCCCAGAATATCAAATAAGACCAAAGCCTAGCTTAAGCAATTCAAATCCAGAAATTATTATCAGGCCCAAAAATTTAAAATTGAATCAGGTTGGAATGACAGCGGACGAACTAGGTTTAATTACAAATATAATTTTGGATGGTGCTCGTATAAGTAAATATAATGATAATGGCAAAGAAATAGATATAAAATTAAGAGGGAATTCCCCAAAAAATATATCTTCAAATATGCTGAGTACAAGATTTATATATAATAATGATAAATTTTTTCCTTTGAGCTTTGTTTCTGATATATCTATAATAAATTCTCCTCAGCAAATAAATCATGTAGAGCGTGATAGAACTATAAAATTACAGGTATCACCTGATGAAAAGACAAATATTGAAGATGCTTTAAGTCTAATTAAAAAATCAATTAATACTGAATATATAAATAAATTCATAATTGATAATAATATTGAAATAAATTTAAGAGGTATTGCAGGCAAGCTTGAAGAGGCCAAGTCTTCATTGTCGAAAAATTTCATTTATGCATTATTGATTAGTTTTTTCTTATTAAGCTCTTTGTTTCAAAGTTTTATATATCCATTAATTGTTCTAACTATTGTTCCTTTGTCTTCATTAGCAGGAATTTATGGACTAAAAATTATGAATATATTTTCTTACGAGCCTCTCAATATGCTATCAATGTTGGGATTCATTATCTTGCTTGGAATAGTTGTGAACAATTCAATATTGATTGTTTATAAATCACTAAATAATATACGCGAGGGTCTTAGCCCAACAGATTCTGTAAAATTTGCAGTAAAAAAAAGAATAAGGCCGATATTCATGACCACTTTGACAACATCTTTTGGTCTACTTCCATTAGCTATTATTCCAGGTGCTGGTGCTGAACTTTATAGAGGCTTAGCAGTTATAATTCTTTCGGGATTATTAATATCGACAATATTCACACTTTTTTTAACGCCAATGGCCATTATTGTAATAAATCGATTTTTCAAAATAAAATAAATTCTTATTCTTCTAGTAAGGATGTAGCAATATTACCAACTATCCAATCTGAAACAGAGTAATCATTTCTAATACCTAGATCATTAAAACTCATTGGAGCAGGAGTAGATTCACTGCAATCCTCATCATAATCTATAACTAATTCACGATTTAAATGAACAACTTTTTCAGCTTTATATATTTTAATTCCAATATCAGTTTTATATGAATTTTTCTTACAATACATCCAAGTATTATAGTAGTCTAAACATTTAAATTTTTTAAAATCAAAATCAATACATTTATCATAATTATAAGATCTTGGGACACTTTCTGTAAATCTATCATTAACTTGTATTTCTGCGATCATATCAAATTTTTTAGATATGCCTTGATTTATAAAATTAAACTCTACATCTGGCATTGCATCTTTAAAGATGCTAAATATGTAAGGCTCAAGCCTGCTATTATTACCATCTGATATAAGAATATCTATTTCACCTTCTAGAAAATTAATCAAACCTTTCTTTTCAACTAAGATTGATTCTTTTTGGGAAGAACAAGAAGTTGATAGTAAAATAAGTAAAACAAATACTACATAAAGTGTTTTTGGCATAGGCATAATATGTGTATAATTATATAGTAATGATTAAGAATTTATTAATTTTTTTTCTTGTATTTCATTTAGGTGAAGTTGCCAATTCTAGAGAAATTGATATCAAATCATCTATAACAATGAGTTATGAACCTGGCTTTTTCTTTAAAAAGCCTAAATCAGAAGATGTTGATAAAGCACTAGAAAAGATAAAAAAGAATATGTGGGAATCGTATACTTCAAATTTTAGTGATGCGAAAATGAAACAATATTTGATGGTTGAAGAGCAGATAAGACCAGAAATTGATAGGTTTTTCACTTCTTTAAGCGTTGTAGATATTGATGTAAAAAGTGAATTAAAAACATTTACGGTTTATGCACGTGCAAAAATAAATGACACCGCAGTTAATGCTAAACTAAGTTTTCTATCAAAAGCTGGTCAGACATCTACTGGGGACGGAAGCCCTTTTACTTTTATATTTATTGCAAAGCAAGCAGAAAAAGTTCTTGATTTTAAGGATCTAGATAGTTTTGATTTGCAGGAAAGAAAGTCATCCGACTATAAATATGTTTCATCCAACTCCACCTTTATAGATACCTCAATTACAAATATTTTATCAACTGCAGGTTTTGAAGTTGTTTCTTATTCTGATGTCATAATTCAGTGCGGTGGGCCGACTTTTGAGGAAATAGAAACTAGCATTAACCAAGAGGATAAAATAAGTCCAATTATAAGAAAAAGTATAATAGAAGCTTGCACGAAATGCGATATAGATTATTTAGCAATAGGAATACTAGATATTGGAATCAAATCTAAAGTTGATACTGATCAAAATAGAGAAATTAGTGTTTCCGTTCAAAGTCAAGTTTGGAATATTCAAGATAAATTACCGAGAGTAATTGCAGCGGTGGGGCCTATTACTTCTGATGCAAATGAAAAAGATGATATAACAACCATAAAAAAAGCTTTAGTTGATCCCGCTGATTCAGTAGCAAGAAATATTGTTGATCAATTAAATGCAAAAAATATAAATTAAGGAGTATTAAATATGAATGATATGAAAAAAGGAATGTTGCTGTTTATTTTAATGTTCATTTTATTATTTTTAATAAGCTGCTCTTCTTCAGAAGATGAACTAGCAAAGGAGAAAAATGTTTTAGAGGATAAAATTGGTGAGTGTGATAAAGAAGTTAAAATCATTAAAGCATATGGTGATGATATCAGAATTAGATACCCTCTTGGACAAGAATCTGAAGCAGATGAAGTTGCTAGAGAATGGTGTGACGTAAATGGAAAAGTATCTGTAAAAGGCGTAGTTTCATGCCAAGGATGTTGTTATACAAGTTATATGTGCAAGCAATAGTATAATAAATTGATTGTTCATTTTTTTGTTTTATTTATAGTGCTGTATCGATGAAATATGAAAATATATCTTATGCAAAAACTGTATACGGTAAAGCTGAAATAAAGGCTGTCGTAGATTGTCTAAATAGATCCACCCAAATGGGTGTTAATGCAAGGAATTTTGAATCCAAAATTGCGAACCTTTTTGATAAAAAATATGGACTTTTTGTTAATTCAGGTTCATCAGCATTATTCCTTGGAATTGAATCTTTAGGTTTACCTGCAAAGAGTGAAGTAATAACACCTGCCTTAACTTTTAGTACAAGTGTTGGATGTTTAATTAAAAATAATCTTATTCCAGTTTTTGTCGATGTAGAGCCAGCCACATTTTGTATAGATGCTAATAAAATTGAAGAAAAAATATCTCGAAAAACCAAGGCTATTCTAGCTCCGAACTTGATGGGAAATCTTTGTGATTGGAAAGCAATTAGAAAAATTGCTAATAAATATAAATTGCTTGTAATAGAAGATTCAGCAGATACGCTGGGTGCAAAATTGAATGGTAAATCATCAGGGTATTACTCCGATATGTCAATTACAAGTTTTTATGGATCACATATAATTAATTGCGCTGGAAATGGTGGAGCACTTACTTTGAACAGTAAGAAATTTTTAGATAAAGCTAAACTCTTGAGATCTTGGGGTAGGAGCTCATCTTTATTTGATGAAAAAAGTGAAGCTATTGAAAATAGATTTAATATTAAATTAGGAAATATCGATTATGATGCTAAATTTGTATTTGAAACAATTGGATATAATGTTGAGGGAAGTGAGATTGGAGCTGCTTTTGGTTTGACTCAACTAAAAAGTCTCAAAAAAAATATTCAAATTCGACAAAGTAATTTCAAAAAACAATATAAGTTTTTCAAGAAACACAAAGACTATTTTACTAATCCAGAGGAAATTAAAAATTCTAGTACAGCATGGCTAGCCTATCCCATCTTGATAAATAAGAATGCTCCTTTTAGTAGAAAGGATTTTCAAATATATTTAGAAAAAAGAAATATTCAAACAAGAGTTGTTTTTACAGGAAATATTTTAAGGCAGCCCATGATGAAAAATCAAAAATACATTGGCAAACTCAGTGAACTAAAAAATGCGGACAATGTTATGAAAAGAGGAGTTTTATTACCAGTTCATCATGGTATGACTGCTAAAATGTTTACTAGGCTTCATAATACGATTGAAGATTTCTTAAAGACCTACTAGTTGAAATATTCTTTTATATCATCAAGAGTCTTTTTAAAAATATCATCTCTTTTTATGTAACTGCTATACCAATCAGCTGTTTTATTTAACGTTTGAGATATTGTAAATTTTGGCATCCACATTAATTCTTTTTTTGCCTTATTAGAATTTAATCTAAGTACTATTGATTCTTTATATTTAACTTTTTTACTATAGTTTATCTTATTGTAATTTAATATTTTACTCATACCTTCTACAATAAATTTAACATCCGAAAATTTGCGGGTTTGTGGCGCAAAATTATAAGACTCAAAAAAATATCTAGACTGATAGGTTTTTTTCATCAGAATTAAATATCCATTAATAACATCTAAAACATGTTGCCAAGGTCTAATAGATTTAGGACTTCTTACCTCAAGATATTTATTATTTATAATCGCATGAACTAAATCAGGAATAATCCTATCATCACCAAAATCGCCACCGCCTATGATATTTCCTGCACGTGCAGTGGATATATTTATCTTTTTCTCAAAAAAACTTTTATAATAAGCCTTAGTTAAAATCTCGGAACAGGCTTTACTGGCTGAATAAATATCTAGTCCTCCTAATTTATCATCTTCTTTGAAAGGTAATCCTTTCTCTTGATTTTCATAGCATTTATCGGTTGTTACATTTAAGATTGCTTTGAGATTTTTAATTTTTTTTGATGTTTCTAACAAGTTACATAAACCGTTAATATTAGATTCTATAGTCGCAATAGGATTTTTATATGATTGTATCACTAAAGGCTGTGCGGCTAAATGAAAAATCATTTGAGGTTTTATTTCATTTATTTTTTTTTCTAATTTCGCCTTATTTCTCAAATCCAAATAATTTGATTTAATTATTTTTTTTAAACCTAAAATCTTATATAAATTACCTCGCCTATCGTAAGGTTTTAATGATATTCCATGAACTTTGGCCCCAAAAGAATGTAAAACAAGTGATAACCAAGCACCTTTAAATCCAGTATGCCCAGTAATTAATACAGTTTTATTTCTATAAAAATTTGAAATCATTACTTAGTCCAGGTTTTCCAGGGAGGATTTTCTGAGGATGCCATTTTATCAAGTTGAATTTTATCCCGAAGGTGATCCATTGCTTTCCAAAATCCTCGATGCTTAAAAGCCATTAATTCACCATCATTAGCAATCCTCGAAAGAGGTTCCATTTCCCATTGTTGATCAAGATTTTCTACATAATCTAAAGCTTTTTTGTTAATCACAAAAAATCCACCATTTATAAACTTATCAGCGGTATCTAACTTTTCTTTAATCGAAATTACTTTATCACCCTCAATATTAATTGCTCCAAACCTTCCCTCTGGAATAGTCGCTGTTAGCGTGACTAGTTTTTTGTGATTTCTATGAAAATTTATTAAGCTTGAAATATCAATGTTCCCTACCCCATCACCATAAGTCATTAAAAACTCATCTTCATCTATGTAGTCTTTAATTAACTTTAATCTTCCTCCGGTATTTGTCTCAAGACCAGTATCAATAATAGATACTTTCCAGTTTTCCTGATGATTAACTTCGAATTCTAAAGAATTAGTCTTTAGGTCTATGTGGAGTGAAGAATTATTTGCTCTATAATTTATAAAATAGTCTTTTATAATATTTGATTTATAACCCGCACAAATAATAAATTCATTTATTCCATGAACAGAAAAATGCTTCATAATGTGCCAAATTATCGGTTTCCCGCCAATCTCGATCATAGGTTTTGGCAATATATTAGTTTCTTCTGATAATCTGGTGCCAAGCCCACCTGCAAGTAGAACACATTTCATGAAATATAATTATATATAAATAAAATTGATTAATCAGATTTTTTTATTTTTTTATAGAGTAGTAAATTTCCAATTTTTGTATGTTCCCATCGTGAAAAATTATTTATTGTTTTTATAATTTCATAATTTTTTAAAAGATTTTTTATTTTTTTATTCTCTATATTTGGCCTTCCCTCAATACATATTCTTGTTGAGCATAATATGTAATCGTAATCAGGTGAAAATGCTTTATCGATATAGTTTTCATTATAATATCCAATATTTTGTAATGGTAAAAGTCTATTTTTTGTAGTTTTACGCACAAGGGCCGGTGTATGTATAAGTTTAAATGGGTGAGGAATATTCGAGTAAAAGTATACCAAATGATAGTCCAATGCTAAAATTTTAGCGTTTGAATTACCGATTAATTTTGACAAATTCCTTAATTGATGATTATCTCTTACATCGAAATCATTTTCTAATAAAGAAATATTTGGAGCTATTGATAGATAGAGAGGGATAATTATTATTATTGATATAATTAAATTTCTAATGATGATTAATGACTTACTATTAATTAATTTACTAAAAATAAAAATCACTATGAATGGAATTATAAGAATAAGATGATGGCTAAATCCTTGTCCTGTAATTAAAATTGAGAACATTATCCCCGAAATAAATAAAATTAAATATTTATTATCCTTTTTTAATAAACTCTTTTTAAAAGTCATAAAAATAAATAAAATCATTAATACAAGAAAAGGGAATGGGTTAAAGTAACATAATTTATATATAGTTTTCATATATTTATAGATTCCAATTAAAAATGAATTTTCTGAAGAGTATGCCAAAGATACTTCAATCATACCTGCATAAAGAAGGCTTATTAGGTCCTGTTTATAGTAAATAATTATTATAAAAATTAATGGAATAAGACCAGATATTCCAAATATGAAAATTTCTATAATTTTCTTTTTAATTTTAATTTTTTTAATTATTAAGAAAAGAACCATAAATATTACTAAATATGCAATGTTAAGTCTTATGAGAGTTGATATTGAAATAAATATCCCAGATAAAAAAAGATTTATATAAGATTTTTCATGATTTTTAAAAAAAATATAGCTTATTAAAATAAAAGGTAGTGCAACTATTTCAGAGGATGTCTCCAACCAAAAATAATAATTCATAATACTAGCAAAACTTAGAGCGGCTAATATACTATGATTTTTTTTTATATACTCTTTTAAAATATAAAAAATTAAAAAAGATGAAATTGCTATATTTATAATCCCATATATTCGGACGGCCTCTAGACTTTGACTAAAGAATAAAGGAATCGAATATATATAGTATAATAAAGGTGGTTTCATTTCATAAAGTGATTCATAAGGCAAGAACCCCATAAGTATTTCCCTGCCCGCAATTATATAAGTAGCCTCATCCCACGTTATTACTTCATAGGATGATGTATAGAATCTAATAAATAGAGTAAAAATTAAGAAAACAAGGAAGAACAAAAAATTATTAAAAAATTTATTGTTCATTACAGATCTAAAAATTAGTCCTATTTTTTTCTATAACAATTGGGGAATTAGTATCTTTTTCAATTTTATGATTTAAATAATGCGATATAAACCCAATAGATAAGAGTTGTATGGATGACAAAAAGAAAAGGCCTATTACCAATGGTGCAATTCCAAGTTGAAAAGTATCCCAATATATTATTTTTAAAATGAGATATATTATCGAACCCAACATCGACAGTACCCCAATAATAAAACCTACAGAAATTGCAAATTTTAAAGGGGCTTGTGATGATGTCATTAAGCCCAGTAGTCCAATATCAAATAATGTAAAAAAATTATTCTTCGTCTTACCACCAAACCTTTTATCTGGGATATATTCTATAATTTCTCTAGAAAAAGTAGTATCTAAAATAATTAATCTAAAATATGGATTGTTATTATTGAGCTTTTTTAAATAATCTCTAATTTTAGAAGAATAAATACCAAAACCATGGAAATTTTTAATATGCTGATTATTTGTAATTGAAGACATGATTTTATAATAAATCTTTTTAAAAAAACTAAATCCTTTTTTTTCTTCTTTTGGTACTGCGAGTACCATATCAAGATTACTCGATTCAATCTTTTTTAAGAGATTTTTAATAAATTTAATTGGATCTTGTAAATCAGTAACTATAGGAATTATATAATCACCACTAGATTGAATAAAAGCATAATAAGGTGACTTATCTTGACCATAATCTTTAATATTTTCAATAAGTTTAACTCTTGAGTCCCTAGAACATATTTTTTTTATTTTCCTTACGGTATCGTCCGTTGATGCATTATCTATAAAAATTAATTCAAGCTCATACTCATTCAATTCTTCTGAAAATAAATTATCTATCTGTTTATACAATTCATCAATATTATCTTCTTCATTTTTACAGGAACCTACTATTGAAATACAAGACATAGAGATATTCTATATTCAAAACATGAAATAACAATTAAACTATTTAATACAGAAAAAAAATTATATACTTCATAAATGAAAAATATTCTTATCACTGGCGGAAGTGGATTTATAGGTTCCACATTTGTCAAAAATCTTAAAAAAAATAAAAGTTATAAAGTTTTCCATCCAACTTCAAAAATATTAAATCTTACTAATCTAAAATCAGTCAATAATTTTTTTAGCAAAAATAAAATTGATTATGTAATACATACTGCAAATCATCATGTTCATCCAAAAGACTCTAAAAGTAAAGATTCTGATTCGCAATTAAAAAATAATTTATCAATGTTTTTTAATTTGTACATCAATTCCCCACATTATAAAAGACTTATAAATTTTGGATCCGGTGGAGAATTACCTAGAGACAAATGGAATAAAAATATAAAAGAAATTGATATAGGCAAATTCATACCTAAAGATCAATATGGATTATCAAAAATGATAATAAGTGATTTTATAAAAAAAATTAAAAATCAAAAATTTATTAATTTAAGGTTGTTTGGTGTTTTTGGGGAAAAAGATAATTGGCAATATAGATTTATCCCAAATATGTGTGCGCATGCAGTATTAAATAAGGATTTAGAAATTCATAACAATGCCTTATTTGATTTTATTTATATTGATGATGTAGTAAAAACAACAGTTAGGATATTAAATAAAAAATTAAAAAAACATGATTATAATCTTAGTACAGGAAAAGGATGCGAGCTTTATGAAATAGCAAGTAAAGTTTTAGAATTAAATGGAAATAAGAAATTAAAAATAAAAATACCATCAAAAAAAATAATAGTTAGTTATGTTGGAAATAACAATAGAATAAAAAAAGATAAATTATTATGTAACATGACCCCTATAGAAACATCAATAAAAAATGTATTAGAGTATTTAAAAACTATTAAAAATAAAATAAATCTATAATATAAAACTATTTCTTAAAAATAAATCCGATATTGCCTAATTTTAGATTAATATTAAATAGCTCTGGACATTTAACTTTCTTTTTAAAGATCGCTAAAACAAGTTGTGATATCAAATAACCAATTTTAAAAGAATTAATTGTTTTAAATATTGATATTTTTTTCATATTAATTTCACTAAATAAATTTTGAATTGTTCCTGGATTAAAAAGGTGTGGATGCTGTAAACAGTATGCTGGCCACCTCTTGCCAAGTATTTTGGCTAACTTTGAAGATTCATCATGTACCACTCCAAAAACATAGCCATTTTCATTTAGCATATTAGATATTTTTCTAATATATTCAGATATATTTGGGATATGATCTAGCACATGAATACATATTATTAAATCAAAATTATCATTTTTAGGTACTTCTGAAATATCACTATAGACACTATTAGACACATTTTTTAGTAAATTATGCATTTTTTTATTTGGCTCAATTGCTACACATTTTTTTATATTAGGATTCTTATCTCTCAATTTTTTTAATATAGATCCGTTGTCAGCTCCAATTTCAATTACAGATGATATATTTTTTTGTGAAATAATATTAATTATTTTATCTATATACTTATCTTTTGTTATATGATCAGTCTCAATATCACCAGAATAAATATTATCCTCCATGTTTGAATAAAGATTTATTAAATGTTCCTCATTAAGATATTTCTGACAATATAAAAATCCACAACTACATCTACTATACGGGAAAAAAAGTTTATCTTTATAAAAACCTCTCCAATAATTACCAATTTTTTCAAAATTATTATCTGGGTTAATATCAGGTGAGACAACTTCTTTGATGGTTCCATCTGAACATAGTGGACACTCTCTTTTATCAAAATTTTTCATCAGCTATTTCTTCTAAAAATTTCATATGGTCTTTTGTTATAATAATCAGGATCATTTCTATAATGAATTCTTACCTTATTTTTAAATTTTTCAACACAATAATCAATACTCGGTATTATTTGTATTATTTCAGTATCAAAATCTAAAATTCTATCAATTCTTCTATGGTGCCAAGGACATAAGATCCTAGATTTAACAATACATTGCTTATCCATTTTTGCACCTTCATGAGGACATGTTGTAGGCCAGATCGACTTTACATTGTCATCAACTTTTATAAAAAAAGATAATATTCCACAACTATTACCAATTATATCTCCATCTTTTGATTCTTGAATTTGCTCATATGGAATATCAACATAACTTTCACGTTTATTATATACATTAGCTCTATATATTTCTTCTGTAAATTTAAAAGAATAGGTCTTATTGGGATTATAAAAATCATGTCCACTTTCACGTAAAACCTGTCTCCTGTCCCTCATGGGTATATCTTCGGACATTAGAATCTCATTATTTTTCACAACCATTTTTTTTATAAAGCCGTGAAGAAATTTAAATATTTTTTTAGACAATATAGTAAAACAGGATCTAACAACAGTAAATCCTCCCTCCTTTATTGCTGAGGTTTTAACAAGAATCATGAAAGGTCCAAAAGATGAGAAATAAATTTGCTCTTCATCAGAAACCTCATAATTTACAAATATCAAAGGGATAGTAATGCCTATAAAAGGAATTTTGAGAAAATTAATAGAGCCTACAAAATTATCATCTACTATAGCTTGAATGCTATCAACATTTTTATGAACTATGTTTAAGTGAGGAACATCTTTATAATTCCAATCAGAATCAAAAATAGTATATTTTCCCTTACTTTGTAACATAAATTCTGTGTTACAATATCCTTCATTTGTCATTTTGGTAATCAATTGTTTATAATTCAATTTTGACATATATATAATATAAATTATTAAATGGATTTATTAAGTTGAATTTATCTAGAATAAATATTTTCTATTTGCTTATATTTATAACTGTTTTTACGGGACTCTTCCTGACTGTTGAGATAGTTCAAGAGAAATCTACTAGAAAAAGATTATTAAAAAGTGAAGTTCGTGCCATTGGGGAATTTGTTAAGTTCAGCTGTTTATCAGAAACCATATATAATTCTGATTGTATTGATAAAATAGTTGATAAATATTTATCCGAAAGAAAACAAATATTCGAATCACTTCCTAGCTATTTAAACAATGTAGAAATATTTAAAATTACTAAGTCCTTACCAGAAGACGTAGGTGTTGATGATAAAAATTTTTTTAAAAAAAAATATTCTCTTAAATTCCATAAATATTATAAATTTTTAGGCCTTAATATGTTCTTAGAAAATTACACAACGACAACCATGATACATGATTATAAAGATAATAGTTACAGCTTCATATTTGGTTCAATTAATCAACTTGAACTAATAAAGCAAATACTTATAAAAGCTCTATATTATCTCTGTGGACTAATTTTCATTATTATTATATATATTCTGTTTATGAAAGACAGAATCGACTGTCCTTTTTTTTATGAAAAAAGAGATAGAATTACAACAAAATATTTTATCTTTCTAATTATTGCATGTTTCGTATTTATTATTTTTAAAAAATTCTCAGCCCCTTATGATATTAAAAATGTTTATCCATGGATATTATCAAAAATGAATCCATATAAAATTCATGAATTTATATTTTATATGATTTGCTCATTAGGATTTTTATTTTTTTATGTTTTTAAAGATTATTTAAAAATTAAAATTTCCTATAGAAAGATGATTAATGAAAAATTGAAAAATATTAGGAAACTCTAAAATTATAGCTATGCAAAAAATAAAAGAAAATATAACACCTCTGCTACTATGTACAATTTCTATTCTTACATTAGCTATTGTAGTATACCCATTCCTTACAGCTCAATTTATTATTATTAATGAGAGCATCGCTATACCTGACTTTGCTTCGGATGGATCAAAAATAATTAATGATAAGGATATTAGTCAAAATATTATGATCCAACTTCTTGGTGGATATAAAATCTTGGAAGGATTTTTTTTTCATCATCATATGACAATCTTGCTTCCTGTCTATTATCTCGATGTAGGAATAGATAGAAATATTCATCAGTATGGTGTACTAACGTCATACTATATTTTTTTTATATCTAAATTTTTATTTAGAGATGTATCAATTAACTCATATATGTCCATTATTCATTCATTTTTGATTATTTTTCCAATATGTCTGAGCTTTATAGGCTACAAGCTGTACAACAATAAGTATTTAGTAAGTTTGTTAATTCTAGTATTTACTCTTACATATATCCTACTAGATTTCGTAAATTTTTATCTTACCCCCACGATTAGTCCTATGAGACAAATTTTTATACCATTCATTTTTTATTATATTTATAAAGTTTTTGTTAAGGATGATAAGGATTGCTTAATATATCTATATTTATTTTTATTATTACAGAGCTTTATTTTTATAGAATTAAGTATTTTCATAATAGTAAGTATTATTTTTCAAACATTAGTTAAAAATAATATAAAAATTGAAAAATTTATTACACTAAAAAATTTGATAATATTAATAATAATTATTCTAATATTTCTTTTTAATAATTTTAATAGTGATAATTATTTCTCTAATTTTAATTTTATATTTTTAGGCCCAGAACTTAATTTGTTTGATATGAGTGTAATTACAATGTTGCTTTCATTAGTAATGTATATAGTCAGCTCCTCAGTTGCTGATTCAAAAAACCATCTTTTTATAAAAATAATTGGTGGATATTGCATTTTCTCTTTACTGTATTTTGTTTGGAATCCTGCTTATAATCATTTAGGTCCAATTATTTGGCCCTTTTCATTCCTATTATTATTTTTTATTGATAAATTTATAATTATTAAAAACTTTACAACAACTTTTATGATACTTTTTTTAACAACAATTTTTACTATTAGTTTTGCCGTTAAGCATTTTTATGTAGAGAAAAATTTATTTTATACATCACTAACTTCATACTTAAAAGTTTATAAATTAGATATTAATAATAAAATTAATATGAAATCAACTATCAATACCAAATATATTAAGGACTCTTGTAAATTAATGAACAAACATAATAAAGGTTTATCAATCAATATGATTTCAATACATGATAGCTATCTTCCTTTCTTATGTAACAAAGCAAATTCAAAATATGATCAATTAATTATTAATATGGTTAATGATGAAATTAAGATGGACGCATATTCTTATTTTATAGATGAAGAAATTATATTTGTAGATAACTTTATTGATAATCCAAATCAAGAGATTTACTATGATATATATAGCGAAGCTTTGGATTATAGAATAAAAATTTTAGCTATTCAGCAAGCTAGAGATTTGTTTAATAAAATTATAGAAGATGGTAATTATAAGCTTATTGATAAGGGCGAATTAATAAGTGTTTATAAGAAGAAAAATTAGCGGCATAAAAGTCGTTTTTTAGCATAAACCTCTATTAAAGTTTTATCTTGTAAAAAACTATAAATCTTTTCATAGTCTTTAGATTCTACTTTTTCAACTAGAAGACTGTTTATATTTCTTTGTGCTAAAAACTTATCTTCAGGCCTGAATAATTCCTCATGCGTTTTCCAAGCAAATTCATCAATATCAATCATAACTATGACATCAAGATTTATACTTTGAAGCTTAATAAATTCTTTTTGAGCATCTGAATTTGATAGAAAATCAAACCAGTATGATACATTTCTTGTAGGTGGGGGAATATTTGTGGTTAGATTTATTATGGCCCCATGAGGAAAAGCTAACAAATTAGATGGCTTTTTCTTACACTTAATTAATTTTTTATTAATATTTTCTAAATGATTACTAATACCATCATTACTAATTTTAGAAATAAAAGGAATGTCCTGTGAAACATAATCACCTCTAAATGAATTAATACCCCACCAATGATAAATTTTATCTCTCTTATCTAGAATTGATATAGTAGAATATGAAAAAATAACTAAAAGTGCTAATATACAACCGACATTATAGAGAGTTTTAAATGAAAGTAAGATACAGATTAAAAAAGCAGCATGAAGAAAAATTGAAACAGAGGTTAGCCCTGCAGAAGTCGCGGCAGCAAATGTCAGGCCAAGCAAAAGAATTCCCAAGCTTTTATCGAACTTTTTATTTTTATAGAATAATATAAAAATTAAAGGACAATATCCACTCCACAAGTAGACCTTATTTAAGAATAACAAATCCGAAATTTTTTTTATAAAAGCTATTTCTTTAAAATTAAATAAATAAATAATTATTATTAACCCTGAAAGTAAAAGAAAAATAAACAGATACTTTTTATTGAAAATTACAGATTCAATTTTATCAAATAAGATAAGATTACGAATTTTTTTTGAAAATAATATATGTATCTTAAGAATAATTATTAATGGAATAAAAATCTGGCTTAAGAATTTTGAAAACTTAAAATAGCTATAAAAATCTGATCTTGGTGGAATCAAGGTTGTTAAAGAATGAAATATTCCACCTTTTGCATTCCCCGCATTTACTATGATATTATCGAAAATTGCTACGATTCCACTGTATGATAAGTATGGAAAAATATTTAATATTAAAGCTAATATGCATCCCATAAATGGAAAAATTATTAATTTTTTTGATTCCCAATGTTTATATAGAAAAATAATAAATATAGTAAAAAAAATTACGGCTCCATTACTTTGCTTTGTAAGAAAACACATTGCAGCAAAAAATCCACCAAGAAATAGATATTTCTTTTCTTTCTTGGTTGATATTAAGTAATATGATAGTAGAGCAAATATATTAGTTATATGGATAAAATCATAAGATAAAATTGCATTTATTGATAAATAGAAAATCATACCAAATAATGCAGATATAATTGATTGAGATTTTGGAAAATTTATATTTAAAACTTTATAAGTGAGATAAAAAAGAATATTTAAATTAAGTTGACCTAATATCCTGGATATCAAAATTGTATTATCGCCTATGGATAATATGAAATATGAATACCAATAGTAAAAAGGTGTGAGATAGGCATAGAAATCCTCATAAGGTAAATATCCATCTTGAATAAATTTCCCTCCTAACAGAAACCAGCCTTCCGTTAGAGGCAAATAACTATAATTCCAAGATAAGACAAATATATTAAATAAAAGAAATGAAAATAAAATAAAATAAATATGAGTTTCTAATTTTGTAAAATTATATTTAATCAATTAAAAATATATCTCCTCAGAATTAAAAAATTTATCATTGCAATTGGCAACAAGATAGACAAATAGCTTAAGTACATGTTGTATCCAGATGATTCAGCAAAATATAATAAAATATTTGTAATCAAATAGAACATCAGAGCAAAGCCAATATATATATTATATTTATTGGATTTTGAAGCAAATGTTATGTGTTTATGTGTATTAAAACTAATAAACATCCCAACAGCTAAATTTAAGGTTGTTGCTATAAAATAATGAAGGCCTATATAATAAAGAAAACTGAAAATGAGAAAACTCAATACAGTGTTAATTGAACCAACAAATAAGAATCTTATGAATTTAATATTTAATAATCTTTTGGCAAAATCTAGCATAAATATAGTGAAAGAATATACAAAAATTTGCATATAGTGAAATTATATAAAATAATTTTGAAATGAGTAAAAAAATGAGACTACTATTAATAATATTGGCCATACCTTTTATATTAATTACCTTAATACAGTCTGATTTTAAAAACTTCAAGAGCTCAAGTAAGAGAGTAGCTGAACAAATAAATTCATACTATTCGTCACAAATTGTAAAAGATGAATATTATAATGAAAAAAATATTAATGAAATTGAAGATTTAAAAATATATCTTATCAAAAATAATAAAATCTACGCGACAAATATAGATAAATTTAATATATATATATCAATTGGAAATAAAGAATCTTTTTATCAGAAATATAATATTAAATTTAATGAAGCTTTAGAGAATAAAAAAAAATTAAAAAAAAGTAAGGAAAAATATTATTTAATTACAAAAAATTTGATCAGATTGTATGATAAAAATGATAAATATTTAAAAATAGTTTCTGATAACAGTTTTATTTTAAAAAAAATCATACAAAACCTCTCAATAATTATTTTAATTTGTATTTCTTTAATATTTTTGATATTTAAAATTTCCAAGAGATATGATTTAAAATTTTATCAAAAAATTATTAATATAATTAAAAACCTTAAAATAGATTTTTTTGAAATATATATTTTTATTGTCTTTTTTGGTTTATTAAATCTTTTTTTTCCAATATTATCTGCTAATTATTGGTATGTATTTTACTTCTCTGTTTTATTATATTTGTTTTATCTATGTTCTAATATAAATTTCTTTGAAAAATATAAATATAAAATATTACCTTTAATTCTCATAGCTATTGTATTTATAGCTTTATATCATTTTATAAATATTTTTGGCTATATGGGAAAAGAAACACACAGTGATGTCATCAATAAGATAATTTTATTGTCTACCTTAATCCCTTTTATATTTTATTTATTAAAAAAATCCCAGCTAAATAATCTATCAATTCTTTTGGCCTTGGTATTATCAATATCATTCATACAATTTAGATCATTATCAGATAATGTAGATAAAATTTCTGATTTTATATATATAAATATAATTTTATTCCTAAATTATTATTTGATCATAACAAAATCCAATAATACCTATATAAGTTTTTTATTCTTTATTATTGTAACCATTTTATCTTTTATGTTTGCCTTTAGAACAGACTATATCTTTTTAGAAGAACAGGGATTTCATATCTCTTACTTTATTGCTCCGATCGTTGATCAAATTTCCGATACAGGATATAAACTATTAAGTGATGGTCCATCACAATATGGTTTTCTAAATTTAGTAATTCCTAGCATCATAGATTATAAATCTGGGCTAAATTCTTTTCATATTTTTCAATCGACATTACTCGTTTTTACATCGATAATTATTTTTATAACTATTAATAAAAGCAATATAAAAATAAATAAGATATTCTTTTATGTTTCTTTTGTTATTTTACTATTCCTTTCAGATCCTTACTTAATTGGGCCAAATCCATATCCTTCTTCATCTGTTGTCAGATTCTTTCCTGTATATATGATGATAGTTTTAATAAATTTTTACCCATTTGACCCGGTAGAGAGAATTAGTAAATACGTAACATTTCTATTTAGTTTATTTTTTGCTATAACATTTTTATGGTCAATTGAAGTCTTTTTTTATGTTATTTTCCCAATATTTATGTACTGTTTTTATATTTTAGTATCAGATTACAGTTCAAGAAATCTAAAAAACATTTTAAAGAATGGGGTACTCATCATAATAACTTCTACGATATTAATTACATTTTTTTTAATTATATATAAAGAATATTATAATCTTGATTCAATTTTCATAGATATGCATTACATGCACGTCTTTGGATATGGAAAAGGATACGCAACGGTCAGCTTAACGCCTTTTTCCCCTGCATTAATATTGCTAATTCCATTATATGTATTCGTTTTAAGCAATATAAGAACAAAGGATTTTAAAAAATATTATTATATATTTTTAATAATCGGATTACTTTCCTACTTTTTTGGAAGAGCTGTTCCAAATAATATATTAGCATTATGGCCAATTTATTTTCTAACTCTAGGCCTTTTAACTTCATATACAAATATTAAGTATATTAATTTTTTATTAATACCAATAATTATTATTATCTCAATCTGTCAGTTTTCAATAATTAAGAGAGTTGATAAAATTTATTTTTCAAAGTTAAATCCATCGATAACTGTAGATCAAAGTAAATTACCAACTTATGATATAAATGCTGATGATTTTACAGAAAATTTAAACAATTTTATTTCTAAATTATCAAAAAAAGAGAAATTATCGGTTATATCTTTTGGGGATTTTAATAAAAACCTAATAAGAAATGATGGGAATGATATTTTTTTACCTAGTCCTTGGCTTTTAATTGCAAGTCCATTACCCATTGAAAAAGCAAAGAGAATACTGTTAAATTCACAAAAATTTGAGAATAGTGAAGGGTATATAATTTATGATAAAAAATGGGATTATCATTATTCGGATTTAATTAGGGGAATAAAAAGTATTAAGAAATGTAATATGGTACAAAAAGACCAAAGATTCGAAACTTATTTTTGCAAAACTGGATTTATAAATTAATTCTTTTTTTAAGCATATCTATTCTTTTAAGATCTTCACTTGCAACATTTTGGTAGTAATCTCTTTTGTTTTCTAAATATGCTAATTCAAAATTTACAGCCAACTGAATACCAGTCCTCATATCTTGATTAACAACTTCTTTATCAAAAATTATTTTTCTTGTTTCAAATGAGGATAGCCTTATAGGATAAAGCGTTTTAAAAAATTCTAAGGAATCAAAAGACACTCCCCCTCCTACAACAAACTCCAAATCATCTTTAATACACTTTTCAGCAACATTTACTGCATAAGCTAATACATCATCATTATTAATGTCATTTGACCCAAGACCAAGTGAGCCACAAAAATCAGCTCTTCCAAAAACATATCCGTTAACAACAGAATTTCTTATAACATCAGAAATTTTATCGATATTATTATAAGCGGTTATAGTTTCAAGATTCATATAAAAAGAGGTATCATTAACATCATTTGAATCGTAAACATGATTTATTGCACCTATAAACTTTTTCAATGAATAATCTGTTTCAATCATAGGAGCGACTATTCTATCTACACCTAATTGCTTACACTCTATTAAATCTCTTATAGCCTCACATCCACCAATCTTAATAGTTAAACCTAATCCGGATCTTCTAACAATATCACACAGTCTCAATAAATCATCAGTCCTTGTTCCCTCTGCTTCAAATTCTGCCTTAACACTAAAAACATTAAATTTTTCTTTTAGCTCAAGGAGCAAATCGTACATCTTTCTTTCATTAGTATTCATAGGTTTTTTTTTATTATATACTAAACTTAATTATTATGAAAACTAAATATAAATATAGTGATCAAGTTGCGATATGGTTAAAAAAACTAGGATATACGCATTGTTTTTTCCTTTCCGGAGGGAATATAATGCATGCCCAAGAAAGCTTTAGAACAAAATTCAAATGCATACCTATTATTCATGAAGTTGCTGCAGGGATCGCAACAGAGTATTTTAATGCTACAAGTGAAAAGAATAAAGCACTGGCTTTAGTAACAGCAGGTCCTGGAATAACTAATATAATAACTGCAATTGGGGGTGCTTATTTAGAGAGTAGAGAATTGCTTGTTATAGGTGGGCAAGTTAAAAGAGAAGACTTATCAAATTCAAATTTGAGACAAAGAGGTATTCAAGAAATAGATGGGGTAAAAATTGCAGAACCAATAACAAATTTATCAATTAGATTAGATAAAACAATTAATTTTGAGAAATTTAAAAAATTAGTAGAAATTCCTGAAGGAAAAAGAAAGGGGCCAATATTTATAGAAATTCCGCTTGATATCCAGGGCTACCCAATCTCAAAAATTGATAGAGATAAAGTCAAAACAAAAAATAAAAAAATCATTAATAATATAAAAAAATATAAAAGTAAATCTAAAGTAATTGTTAATTTACTTAATAAATCTAAACGACCCTCAATTTTGATAGGAGCTGGAGTATCGAGGGAAACGGCTATTAGATTACAAAATAGTCTAAAAAAAGTTGGCATACCAATTATGCTAACGTGGAATGCGTCTGACAGAATGGATAGTAATTCTAGCAACTATTTTGGAAGACCTAACACCTGGGGACAACGCTACTCAAATATAATAATCCAACAATCTGACATGCTTTTAGCACTAGGAACAAGGCTTGGGTTGCAACAATCGGGTTTCAATTGGAAAGAATTTGTTAAAAATGGAGATATAATTCAT
>MDTC01210901.1_pt1 | contig 44963 bp, 47 predicted proteins | sample 811181 | NCBI WGS metagenome assembly MDTC01 (sample SAMN05326644, study PRJNA326480) | marine metagenome | isolation source: seawater | place: Pacific Ocean: North | collected 2011 | reverse complement strand
TACTAGTAGTTTTCTAAATTTTGGATCACAGTTATGTAAGGAAAATAGTAAATATAAATTCTTAAAAGATGTAAAAGTCATGTATACAACAGTAAAAAAACTAAGTAAAACGGAAAAAATAGGAGAAGTAAATGTAAAAGGAAAATATCTAACAATATAGTAGTATGAGTGAAATATTAAATTTTTTAAATTTACATTGGTCTATAATATCATTTTTTATATATCTTATTAGTATTATTTTAATTTTATATGTGAATCCATTTAACATTATTGCTGAACATAGTGAGATAGTAATTTTTTTTATTATAACAATAGGATTATTTAATTTATTATTATGGAGGTATTTTATAGGAAAAGATTCCGACTCGAAACTACATACAATAAATTTTATTTATAAAATTTTTACTAGTACTTTTGCACTTTTGTTAATCTTTGCTTTAATGTTTTTTATATGTTATTACATTTTTTTTACACCTTTTACACTTTCTTCAATTATAGTGATTTTAAATATATCTATAGTAATTGGATTGTTAGCTATTGGATATAAGTATTTTAAAGTAAATCCAATTGAACCATCAAAGATTAAATCTATATTAGAATTACTAAAACATTTAGTATTTTATTTACCATGTTTAGTAATAGATTTAGTAGAATATTTGAAAAATCAATATAAGATAACAACTAAAACAGTATGGATTCTACTATTAATTGAAATATCTATTATATTATTACGTTTTTCTATCCCACAAATATATAAAATATTTACCTATAATTATGGTAAATTAATAAAACAAGGACCACTATATTTAAATGTTGAAAACGATTTAGGTATTTTTCAAAATTATAAAAAAAATCAAGATAAAAATAATAAGAAAAATACTTTATTTAATTATAATTTTGCTTTATCATTTTGGATATGGATTAATCCACAACCGGAATCTACAAGTCAAGCATATAATAAATCGACAACATTACTAAATTATGGCGATGTTATACAAATAAATTTTAATAAAAATAAAATAGAAATACTAGCTCAGACGTCTAATGATTCAGTGAGTGAGTCAAATAAATTAATAAAGGTTTACGAAACTAAAGATATATTATATCAAAGATGGAATAATTTTGTTTTAAATTATTCTGGTGGAACTTTAGATATTTTCATAAATGATATTCTTGTAGTTTCACAAATTAATATTACACCAATAATGTATGCTAATAAAGTAACTTCTGGGTCAAATAATGGTATAAATGGCGGAATAAAGAATATTGTATATTATGATAATGTTTTATCACGAAATTACATACATTCGATATACAACTATTTCTAACTCAATAAAATATTTATCTATCTATTTTAAAAATCATTATTTTCTTTAGCAAACATTCTAGAAATATTATGATTTATTATGATAGATATAAATTTCTTATTATATATTATATTATGACATTAGCTAGAAATATAATATTGGCAATAGTTATTATAATTGTAGTAATTTTTTTATACAATTATTTTCGTAGTAATAAGAAAGACTTAACTGGTTTAAAACCAGGAAAACATTCTTCTAAAATCTCATCATCAAAATTACCACATAATAAAGGTAGTAGCAATTATGCATACTCGGTATGGTTTTATGTAAGTGATTGGCAATACAGATTAACAGAACCCAAAGAGTTATTAGTTAGAACATCTAATAGCGGAAAAAATATTAATAATCCAAAAATAACTTTAGCTCCATATGAAAACAATATTCATATTAATATTTCAACATATCCTTTATCAAGTCATCATAAAAATAATGATTCAAATAATGATCAATCAAATTTAACGCACATTCACTCACACCATGAATGTGTTATTCGTAACTTTCCATTACAAAAATGGGTTAATTTAATAATTAGTTTAAATGGTAGAACTTTAGATGTATATTTAGATGGTAAATTAGTAAGAACTTGTATACTGCAAGGAGTAGCAAAACCATTACCCGATTCAAATATTAAAATTACTCCTAATGGTGGATTTTCAGGATGGACATCTAATTTACAATATTGGTCTAATCCATTAAATCCGCAAGAAGCCTACAATGTTTACAAAAATGGTTATGGCGGTTCAACATTAGGAAGTATTGCAAGTTTTTTTGAAAAATATAAGATTAAAGTTTCTTATTTAGTAAATAATACAGAAGAAGGTAGTTTTTCTATCTAATTAAATAAATAAAAATGTTATTTCTTATATATATATAATATAAGAAATGAGTACTCTATATGGAAAAGTATCTTATGGTGCAACTGGTTTTAACCCATTTGCAAATAATAATCCATTTGGTAACAATAAATATTTACAAGGGTCAAAGGCATTTTTAGAATCAAATAGTATTGTTGCAAAATTTACATTTTTGATATTAGTAATTTTTATATTTATAATATTATTACGTTTAGGTATTCGTCTTTTATCATATTTATTTTCTTTTTCTGAAGATCCTATACTAATAAATGGTATGGTTAATGGGGAACATTTACTAGTAAAACAACAAAATCCTAATAGTAAAGGGTCAATTCCAATTATTAGGTCAAAAAATGAAAGAGATGGATTAGAATTTACGTGGTCGGTGTGGCTTTGGATAAAGAGTCCGCCTTTAAATAACAATGCATCATATAGACCAGGACAATATAGACATATATTTAGTAAAGGAAACGATAATGTTGGAGCTAATGGTATTGTCATACCTAATAACGCCCCAGGGTTGTACCTAGCTCCTAATTATAGAGATTTAGTAGTTGTAATGAATACTTTTGAAAAAATTAAAGAAGAGATTACTATTGGAGATATACCAATTGAAAAATGGATAAATGTTATAATAAGATGTAATCAACATAAATTAGATGTTTACATTAATGGTACTTTAACTAGAAGCAAAACACTTAAAAGTGTTCCCAAACAGAATTATGATAATGTTTACATCGGATTAAATGGTGGATTTCCAGGAAATATATCATCACTAAGATATTTTGCATCTGCAATTAATAGTAACACAATTTTAAGTTTAGTTGAAAGTGGACCAAATTTAAAAGAGATAGGTTCTAGTTTAACACAAACACTACCATATTATTTATCATTCAGATGGTTCTTTCCAAGACAAGCTAATGATGTAGATTTTTAAATTAATATCTAATATTGTAATAAAAGTTACACTTTATTAATTTTTTATTATAAATATTATATAATATTTATAATGACAGATAGATTACTCTGCCAAATATTTAATGATGCACTAAATATAGTTAATAGTAAATACAGTACTAATCCACAAACGCGAGATTATAGTTTTATTAAGTTTGATACTAGTAACAATAATTTAACTCAAAATAATAATATATCTAGTCAATGCTATATAAAAAATTTATCAACATATAATGAAAAACTTTTAAACAAAAAAAATATTATTTTTAATACAAAAAATAATAAAAATGTTAACAGTATAAAATTAAAAAAAAGTGAACAATATTCTATAATAGCAAACGGATATAGATTGAATGGTCATAAGAGAGCTACATATGCTTCTCAAAATATTAATTTTACAAATCCAAATATTTCAAATAAATCAATCAATGGAAATATAATACAAGAATGTGATATACGATAAATAAAATCATAATTTTAGAAAATATAATATTTAAGAGTTATTAAAATTAATAAAATAAAATTTATTTTTCTCATTTAGAAAATAATATTTAAAAACTCTTGTTTAAATATAGTTAATTTATTCTAGAACTATATATAATGACTACTATAAAAACATTAGATAGTACTATATTGGGAAATACTCCTAGTCAAATAAAAAGTATGTCTGAAACATCAACAGCAAAATCTGTTTTAGAAAAATTAAAAACATTATCAGAAAAAACATCAAAAGCGGCTGGTGAATTAACAAAAGGTACTTTAGATCGAATAGAAACATCAAAAATAGGCGAAGAATCTTCAAATATTATGTCATTAATATTTAGGTATGGATTAGCATTTTTATTGGTTACATTTTTACTAGTAAATATTTTATCGTCATTAGGAATTCTACCAACTATTTTAAAAGATTTTTTTAATCCAATATTATTATTTTTTAGAAAATCTATAGGTGAAACAATAAGAGAAACTAGTGATAATACAGAAACTGGAGCGAAAGAAATCATTGATATAACATCTAAATCTGTTGATGGAGCTGTGGATATTTTAGAAGACAATATTAATCCACAAAAAGAAAAATTAAGAAAACAATTAAATCATCCAGAAAATAATTTAACTGAAAAAAAAGAACCAGAACCAGATGATTCAAGTAGTAAAACACAAATACACAGAGGAAGTGGAAAATCTGGTTACTGTTACATCGGTGAAGATAGAGGATTTAGAAGTTGCATAGAAGTTAAAGATGATGATAAATGTATGTCAGGAGATATATTTCCAACTAGAGATATCTGTATAAATCCAACTTTAAGATAATAAATAAAAATATTTATTAATAATACAATATTATATTAGTAAATATTTAAAATCTTATCCATTTTTTCTAATTTTTCTACAGTGCGATCTAAATTTGTTTTTTCAATACCATTAAATAAATAATCTGTATTTGGAGTTATTTCGTTTTTTTTTACTTGATTATAGATTACATTAATTTTTTTTGAAATATTTTCTATAAATTCTTTGTTATTAACCAATGGAATATTTAAATCTATGTTCTCTGTTAAAAAACATATAGCCGAGTATATAATATATTTTCGCTTTCGTTTAACGCCATTTGTATATCTAATTGCATATAAGTTTAATAATGATTGTATAATTTTATTATACAATTTATTTGATTTTTTTTTTGATTCACTAATTATAGCATCCCATATTATCCATATAATATCTTTTTGAAATTTTTGTTCTACAGGTGCGAATGCTCTTCTATCGCAATCACATTTAACTTTTTTTTGTTTGCAAATATTTTCATATAAAATTAACCATTCAACCCAATAACTAGCCAATGTAGTATCGCAAGATAATTTAGATATATGATATGAAAACTCATTAATTGCTATAAATATTTCTTTTGGATCTTCCTCTCTAAATATAGATTTGGCAAAATCAATATTTGGTGCTTTTAACTTACTTGTTAAATTAGTAATATCAAAATTATTTACATCTTTTATTGATAAATTTTCAAAAGCATATTTCTTTCTAGAACTGCATAAAATACAAATTAATTCTGCAAATAATTTTCTTATTTTATCATTATTTCTTAATGATAGTTCATTACCGATATAACCATTTGATATTATATTTTTAAAATTTTGAAATCTAACTTCAATATATATTGGTAATTTTGGATTTGCCATATGAATATATCTTCCCATATATAGTAATAATATTTCCCAAAGATCTTGGTACTGTCCAGCACATATAAGTTCAACAGACCAATAACATGCTGGTTCTATTTTATTATTATATAGAGATAATAGTAGTTCATTTTTTACTTTACTTTTTGAATATTTTGAAAATGTTTTAGATTTAAATTCTGAAATATCTCTACAATCATTTATTTCATTATGATTCATATATTAATTTAAACATAAAAAAAATAACAACAATACATATAGAATGAAATTTCTCGATTATTTAATCAAAAAAGCAAAAAGATCAACTTTATTAGAAAAAATAGTTTTTATATGTTTAATTATTTTATTAATAGTAATATTATCAAATAAATTATCCAATAGAGAAGCCTTTACTAATAATAAAAAGGAATTTATTAAAAAAACTGGTAAAGATATTTTTGACGAATTTTATGTAAATATATATGATGATTTAGTTTATAGTGAACTAAAAAACAACTATGAAGTAAGTAAAATAGTAAATAGTAAAAAACCGACAAGACAATCTAAAATTTTAGATATAGGATGTGGAACAGGACACCATGTTAATTTATTTGATGAATTAAATATTGAATATGTTTTAGGTATAGATAACTCACCACATATGATAAAAAAAGCTAAAGAAAATTATCCAAAATCAAAATTTAAATTATGCGATACCACTAATTCAATGGAATTTGAACCTAATACATTTACACATATTACATGCTTTTATTTTACAATTTATTATATAAAAAATAAAAAACTCTTTTTAGAAAATTGCTATAATTGGTTAATGCCTGGGGGTATATTGGTTATTCATTTAGTAGATATGAAAAAGTTTGATCCGATTCTTCCCGTAGCTAATCCATTTATACTTGTTTCACCACAAAATTATGCTAAAGAACGCATTACAAAAAGCACTGTTAAATTTAATACATTAGATTATAAATCAGATTTTAAATTAGATAATAGTATTAACTGTAATAATTGTGAATTATCAAAACCTAATGCAATTTTTAAAGAAACACTTAAATTTAAAAATTCTAATAAAGTAAGAATTAATGAACATAAATTTTATATGTCAACACAAAAAGCTATATTATCTTTGGTAAAAGATGTAGGATTTATATTAAAATCTGTTGAAGAAATGTCAAAAATAGAGTATAAAAATAATTATTTGTATATTTTAGTTAAACCAAACTAATATTTAAATTAATAATTTATTCATATAAATATAAATAATAAATACAAATTATTATGTATTATTTATATTTATTACTAACATTTTTTGTAATATTACTTTTAATAACAAAAATTTATATTAGAATTAAATTTGGATTTTGGGCTTACCAACCTGTTTTTCATTATCATAATTTATTGTATTGGATTTATCCAAATGGTTTAATAAATAAACACTTACCTAATATTAATAAATTTTGTAATTTTTATAACATACATACTGAAGAATATAATAATTGTGATAAAAAAACATTAAAAGAAGTTGTTGAATTATTGAGAACATATTATTATAATAATAAATCAGGTAAATATTTACCAACATTAGAATCTATTTCATCATATTTTACAGGTAATAATGGTAAAACATTTATTTCAAGGTATAATAAATATGAATTTAATGAATTACTGGCGGTAATGACTAGTAGACCATTAAATATGTCACTAAAAACTAGTAAAACATTAAAAATTTATTATGTTGATTATCTATGTGTACATTCACAATATAGAAAAAAAGGTATAGCTCCAGAAATAATACAAACTCATGAATATCAACAATCACATAAAAATAATAGCTCACAAATATCGCTTTTTAAACGAGAAGGAAAAATAACTGGTATAGTACCTCTTACTGTATATAAAAGTTATCAGTTTGTAATATCAGATATATTACCACAAGTATTACCGCATGACTCAATGAAGTTGATTGAAATTAATAAATTAAATATTAACTTATTAGCATTATTTATTCATAGTCAAAAAAATAAATATGATTGTTTAATTATACCTGATATAGGAAATATTATTAATTTAATTAATAATGAAACTTATAAAGTGTATGGTATTATTGAAAATAATAAATTAATTGCATGTTATTTTTTTAAAGATAGTTTTATGTATTATAATGAAAACAATAGTGATAAATATGATATTAAATCAGTAGAATTTTTTGCTTCAATTACAAATTGTCATCATGATGAAATTTTTATAAAAGGTTTCTCTCTTGCTCTGCATACATATTCAAAAAAAATAAATTTTAAACTAGTAACTATAGAAAATATATCAAATAATAATATTATTCTAAATTACATATTTAGACAAAATTTGATAATAAAAATTATAAGTCCAACGGCATATTTTCTGTATAATTATGTAACACGACCTATTCTATCAGAAAGAGCCTTTATATTGTGTTAAATATTTTATATCTTTCAATATTTATCTACTATATTTTCCAACTCTTACAAATGAATCTAAAACATATATTACAAACACTCCTAAAAATATATATAATATTAGTTCTTCCGTTATATAACTCACTTTTTCTTCTTGTTGTTCCTCTAAAATATGCAGTATATTATCTAATTTTTTTAATAATTCTGAATTACTATCATGATTTATTCCGGAATATTGATGTTGTGAATCATAATTCATATTTTGAGTATATTGTTTATAATAATCATTAGCATAGTTACTATTTAAATTTGAAAATGAATTAGTATTTGTAACTGGTAAATCAGAAGAATTATTTTCATGTAAATTTTTTTCTAATAATTCAGATTGTACAGGTTTATAGTTTCCTAAATTTGATGTTTCATTATTACCGTCGTCATGTTCATCTGTATATATTCCTCTGATCATAGAAGAATCTATTTTCTTGTCTCTATTTTTAGATGTTTTATTTCTGTTATTATTATGACTAAAGTTTTGTTTTTTATTATTAATATTATTATTATTATTATTTTCAAAATCTATAGGTGCAGCACTTAATATTAAAGAAGACATACTTATAAAAAAATGAGATTATATTATTTTTAAAAGCTACACATATTTAATTTTATAAAAAAAAAATTTTTTATTATAATATATTCTATTATGATAAGAAATATAATATTTATTTATAATTTGTAATTTTAAATAAATATATAATTATATATATAATGAGTAAGTTTAATTATTCTAAATATTATAATAAAATTAATAGTAGTAAATTGTTATATGGTTTAGGAATTATAATACTCAATCTTTTTTCTAAATACGTAGAGATTAATATTAGTAAGAGTCAACAAGCATTTATTAGAAATTCTATTACTAGAGAATTATTTATTTTTACAGTAATTTTTGTTGGAACACATGATATAATAACTTCTATTTTATTAACTGCCGCATTACTTATATTATCTAATACTGCTTTTAACGGAAAAAGTAAATTTTGTATAATGCCAGAAAAATATAAAAATTTAGATAAAGTTTTAGATACAAATAATGATAATTATATTTCTGAAATAGAAATAGAAAATGCTCGTGATATTTTATATAGAGCTAGTTTACAAAAACAAAATTAAAATACCTTTTAATTAACTTAATTTATTTTCAAAATAATATATAGAATGGATATAAGTAAATTATATATTGAAATTAAAGTAGTGGGGGATATTAATAAAACTATACAACAATATAAATATGAATTAAACAGTGTTCCTAGTACTAAATCAAAAGAGAAATCGTTATATATAACAAAAAGATACTTGCTGGATAAAAAAGAACTATTAAAAAGTAAATATAAAAATGATATAAAATCTATTTTTTTGAATAAAAATCAATTAGAGGATGTAATATCTAAATTACCGAAATCTATTATTGCTAAGTCTAACGAGATGTATGAGAGTGATAAGAGTAGAGATATGTGTGATAATTATAGTGATATATCTGCAAATTATACAGATATGTCTGGTAATTATAATATTATTGATAATAATATACAATTAATACTAAACATATTTTTTCCAAAAAATTCATTTTTTTATATTAATGGTAATAAATTTATTATTAATAATAAAAATATTCTACATAAAAGAAAAAATATAAAATGTGAAAAACTACCATCATATGAAATGTTAAAAGAAAAACTATCTGATAAATTACAAAAAGAACAGAGCAAAAGAGTATTTAAAAAACAAGAAGAATACAATAAAATTTTAAAAAGTATTCAAGATGAAGAAGTAAAAGAACAATTTAAGAAAAAATATAAAATAGTAGATTTATCAGACGGAGAAAAAAAAAAAAAATTACTAAATGAAATAGAAGGAAAATCTAAGTTCGATATTATGTCTTTATTATCAACAGTTAAAGGGCGTCAACTTATTAATAATTATGGATTGAAACAAGTTAAATTGATGAATAATAGATTAATAAAAAATAAAAAAGAAGTTTTATACAAATATGTTGAAAATAAAGGAATAAAAATAATAGATGATAAATTAAAAAATATTTATTGTTTAATAACTCTTAATCTTATAGATTCAGAAACCCCATTAAAATCTCAATTTAAAATGTCTTGTAAAAGTAGAAAAAAAATAATTTATGACCTATATAATAAAATTTTTACACGTAAAAAAAAATTATCAAGTCATGAATCTATAAATAAGAGTAGTGAAGATAAATTAAATAGAGAAGATGAATTAAATAGTGAAGATGAATTAAATAGTGAAGATGAGTTAAGTATACTAGATGAACTAAATAGTAGAGACGAATTAAGCGAAGATACATCAAAAATAAAAAAAAAGAAAATTATTAAAAAAAAAACAAAAAAATTTACAAAGAAAAAAAAATAAGAACAAAAATTAAAATGATATATAGATAAGAATTATTTATATATATATCATAATGTTAAGAAATCGTGTAGCGATTATTACTGGAGCAACAAGAGGTATTGGTAAAAATATAGCAATAAATCTTGCAAAAAATGGTTGTAATATAGTTGTAGCTGGGAAATCAACTACAGAGAACAAAAATTTACCAGGAACTATTTATTCTGTTTCAGAAGAATTAAAAAAATATAACTGTGATGTTTTACCGTATAAAGTAGATGTTCAAGATAGCGATTGTTTAAAAGATTTGGTTAACAGCACAGTAAAAAAATTTGGAAAAATAGATATTTTAATTAATAATGCTGGCGCTTTATGGTGGAAAAATATATTAGAAACACCAGTAAATAAATATGATCTTATCAATAATGTAAATTCTAGAGCTAGCTATACATTATCACAATTATGTTTACCACACATGTTAAAAAATAAATGGGGTCATATTATTATGCAATCTCCACCTTTTACTGACGAATATATAAAATACATAATAGATGAAAGTAAAATAAAAGGCATGACAGCATATATGATAAGTAAATTAGGTATGTCAATAACCGCTAGGGGAATTGGACAAGAATTTAAAGGAACAGGTGTAGCCGCAAATAGTTTGTGGCCGATGACACCGATTGAAAGTTATGCATTAATAAATAATAATTTAGGTAGTAAAAAACAATGGCGTAAGCCAGAAATAATATCTGATGCTGTATTAAACATTTTACAAGAAGATCCATTTACATTTACTGGCAATTGCTTAGTAGATGAGGATTATCTAAAAACAAAGGGAGTTAGTGATTTTAGTATTTATCAATCCGTATCTGGTTATGAACCACCTAAATTAAATGATATGAGCGATTTTTTTACAAAAAAAAAATAAAAAAAATGCTCACAGTGGGATTCGAACCCACGACCCCCGGCTCATAAGACCGATGCTCTAACCGCTGAGCTATGTGAGCAATACCCGTTTATAGATTGAAAACAGTTTCAATTTTTTTTACATGATAAAAGATGTAAAAAAAATATTCATATTAAATTTTTAACTTAAAATTAATTTAGATGCATGTTATTATAAATGCATATTATATTTTTTAAATTTATATACATCATCAAGAGGAATTTCATTAAAATCAATTAATTTTTTGTTTCTCTCATACAATTCATATGCATTCTCTTTTTTTAATCTATCTTCAAAATATTTTTTGTCTTCATAACATTTTATAGCAGTCTTTATACCACATTTGTTAAATATAGAAGGAATATTATCACTTTTGTCTCCCATAATAATTTTACAAAACAAATCTTTCTCTGGATTACCTGAGCAATTTTTATTATCTGTTAAAAATTTATATTTTAAATTTACTATTTTAACTTTTGGACCAGCTAATTGTAAATAGTCCATATCATTTGCAATTATATATATAGTATTATCTACATCTTTAGATAATATATTTTTTGTCATTATTGCAATACAATCATCGGCTTCAAATGTATCATACTTAAGAGCTGGTATATTTAACTCTTTTAATAGATCTAATCCTATTTTAAAGAATGGACCTCCCAAAAAATCATCATCATAAACTCTTTGTTCTTTGTATTTTTCAAATAGTTTGTTCCTCCATATATTTTTTTTTGGACAGTCAAGCCCTGCAATGTATATAAAATTTTTTATTTTTAACTTTTTCGGTATTTCTGTAATTTTATCAACAAATGTTTGATTAAATTTATAAACAAATTCCTTATTTTCTATTGGATTTTCTAATGGCTCTTCTGGCTTTGCTAATTTCCACCATGCAAGTAAAGCATAATATCTATAAAATATAAAATAACTCATATCAATCATAATAAAATCAGGTTGTGTTTCATCATCTAATACAGTATCATTTTTTTTGTTTACTTTATTTTTTTTTTTTATGTATTTATTTTCAGAAGTTTCTGAATTAATATTTAAATTTAAACTATTTTCACTATTGATTTTTTCATTTTCCATTTTATATTAGTTATACGATATATGTTTAAATTAATATATTATTTAGATCAATTTTATTAATAAATTGTAAATTCAAGTAAATCTTTAGACATATCTGAAATATTATTTAAAAATGGTTCATCACCAGACAAATTTATACAAACACTATAGCAAGTTCCTATTGAATATTGTAACTTGTAAAAACAGTCTAATAATTTTAAGTTGTATTTATATAATACTTTATTTAATTCATAACAGCTATATAAATCCAAATCTTTACTAAATTTAATTTGTTTTTCAAGTATAATTTTAATTTCATCATAACAATAGCTATCTATGTTAAAAATATTTTTATTATCTATATTTTTTGTTATTTCCTCTATTAAAATCTTTGTTGCTTTTTTATAATCATTATTTATAAATATTTCCCTTATAAATTTGTAACAAGTATTCTGCTCTTCTCTTGATATATTTCCAACAATTCCAAAATCAATTATTCCTAATTTTTTATTTTTATTTTCTTCCATAAAAATTATATTACCAGCATGCAAATCTGCATGAAATATTCTATTAAAAAGTAAACTTTTCAGACTGAATTTACTTATTAGTTTGGAATATTCTATTTTATTTATCGATTCCAAATCAATAAATTTAAGTCCATTTAAATATTCCATTACAATTATATTACTATTTTGATTTGTAAATGAATCATATACAAATGGTATTTTTACATATTCTGTTGTTTCATTATTATTGTAAAATGTTTTAATATTACATATTTCATTTTTAAAATCTAGCTGTTCCAATAATAATTTTTTACTCTGTAAAAAAATATCTTTTAAATAAAAAAAGTATAATTTTGGAATTTTAGATAATAAATTTATTATTAATTCAAATTCATCAATTGCATTATAGACAAGATTATCAATATTTCTCTTTTTTACTTTTAATATAATATCCTTATCTAACATTTTTGTTTTATAAACTACTGCAATTAGACCTGTATTTATTTGTTGTAACGCATCGATATCAATTAATAAATTATTATCTATTTCTCCAAGTTTTATAATATCAGATATTATATTTTCTTCAATATTATTATAATCGTAAGGGACATTATCAAGGTATTTTAAAAGATATTCTCTCTGTATAGTATTAAATAATTTCGTATTTGTTCCGATTGATTGGAATAGTTTTATATAAAATATGTTATATTTGGAAAGTGCCTCAATAAAATTAATAAACGATTTATTTATATCTCTATGATATAAATATTTAATACTTTCAAGAAAAAATAACTTAACTGATAAAAATAATAATTTTGTTCTAAGCATTATTTATATTATTTATATCAAGATTATTTATATTTATATTTTCAATAAACATTTTAAAATTGGTTAGAACTTTTTTCATTAATATACCTAAAATATTTTCCATATACATAGGCATTTCTTCATCAATGTACGCCTTAAAATCATAATGAATATTAATTAATTGTTCATTTATATTTTTAATATATAAATTATTGTCATTAAATATTATAGGTTTGGCATCTATTGGTTTTAAGTATTGTATACTTTTACTATGTATAATAATGTCATTTTCATTGATATATTCTATGTTTGTTTTTAAAAAACAATATTTTTTTGAAATTCCAAAATCTGCTCCAAATCTTTTAAAAATATATATAACATCTATTTCACTTTCTGATATATTATTTACTATTTCTGACTTTTCTATTATATCACTATTTATGCAACCAATCAAATTTAATAATTTATAGTTTATAATATTATTCATTTTAAGATTTAATTTGTTGTGAATCTGTAAATCTATAGTAAAATTATCACTATTATTACAAAGATTATTATTATATTTTTTTAATACAATATTATCTTTACTACAAATAATTTTACTTGTACTCATTCTATTATATACATATTAGTATTTATTTACAAAATTAAAACTAATATGTATTTTATTTATTTAATATTATTATAAATTAATTTCCTAAATTATAAATCTAAACTTATTGTATTACGTTCACTACGACTAGGTTTTTGTTTTCTATTTGACTTTGGAATTTTTTGATTGTTTAATTCTTTCAAATCTTGTATACTTATCGTACTAGAATCTTTTTCATTATTAGAATTATTTACATTACTCTTTGTTTCAGTAGATGGTGGTATATTAACTTGTTTAGTTTTTAAACCTGATAAAAGCTGTGATATATCTCCGGGTCCTTTCATTTCTTGACGTGATACTTCTCTATTCTGACTAGTAATAGATTGATTTGTCTGTTCTAATGGTGCAAATTTTTCTTGTATGCTAATACCCTCTTGTGTTCTGGATGACATTAAATCTGGTCTATTTTGTGGTGGTGCATAGCGTTGACTTTTACTTGACTGTGTGTTAACTGATGGAGGGGGTGGACCCATATTTGGTACAGGCGGTGGGGAGCCTGAATTACCTGGCATAAAACTATTCATAAAATTACCAAAACCAGGATTTGTCTCTCCCATACTATTTACAGCAGCTTGAGTAAATTGTTGCATTAATTCAGGATTTTGTTTCATAATATCATCCATTCCTGGCATAGATGATTTAAACATAGTATTAGTCATGTGAACCATAATAGCTGAACCACCTAATTGAAATAACAATTTAAGTTCAGGAGCCATTTTAGCCTTTGACTTATATTTTTCATGCAGTTCTGAAAATATCTCATCATAATCATTAATATTTTCATTTACTTGCTCTGCCCATCCATCCATTTTAAGATCAAATGGGTCAAACTTACTATTTAAAAATTCTAATCCAGTGATAGCAGCCATCAACATTCTACCTTGAAATTTAACACTATTAGCTTTTTCACGCTCTGAAATAATCATTTCATACTCACCTTGTAATTCAGCTAAAGGTGAATCCATACTATATTTTTTTGTTAATGATGCTCCTTTTCTTTCTAAATCTTCAAGTCTACGTAAATATTTAAATTTTTCTCTTGTTAATTCTTCTTTTGATAAAGGAACATCATTTGTTGTAATAGGAACATTTGAATATTTTCCATATCCATCCCATGTTTTATTTTCAGTAAAAGATTCTACTGTAGCTTCTCCTAAATTACCCATTGAACCTCCTATATTTTCTTGAGTATGATCCGATTTTAACGGTATATCTTTAAATTGTACGTTTAATGGTTGTGATACATCATTAACAGAATTAAGTGCATTTTTAAATAAATTCGACCTTGAATTTTCCAAAGATTTTTTGTTAATATTATCAGTTAAGTCATTAAGTTCATTTTCTAAATCGCTTAATTCCCCTAATCCAATATCAGCAGAAGAACTTTTCTTTTTTTCATTCATTAATAATTCAATACCTCCACCAAAGTTTACTGATGGTTTATCCGAAATACCTAAATTTACTTCATTGTTACTATTATTCAAATTAATTACAGATTTTGTATCCCCAGGATTTATATCAATTACCATACTTTCTAATTCATTCATTATACTTCAATAAGAACATATAATTTTAAGTAATACGAATTATAATATAATTATTATAATTATTACTTAAAATTATAATATTTATACCTTTTTTTTTGTTTTATTATGATGTTTTTTTCCATACTTTTTAGATTTTTTATAATCTCTTGCAAACCACTCTGAACCATTTGTCATTACTAATTCTTTTAGCTTATGAAATTCTATATTTTTATGTTTATGTTTTACATTAATTAATCTAGTTCTAAATTCTATTTTATCTGGCTTTCCTGGTTTTGTTCTTATTACTTTAACAAAACTAAACCATACAAATCTTCTTGCACCCCAAACACATCCTCCATTAGGTTTATCGCAATAATCTTTTAATATTTCATTTATAGATATAGCTCTCATTCAATATATATATATATATATATATAAATATATGTAGATATATATATTTTTTTAATTTATAAACTTTCTTTATACCATATTGCTTGTAAAAAACAATCAGCTAAATCATCCTTTTTTTTATGTTTGTTAAACATATCAATAACTTTATCTTTCTCATTATTATCACATTCCATATCAATCAAAATATTTTTTGTTGCTTCAATACTTAATTTTTTTCTCTCTCCATAAGTAGTTTTTTTATTACCTATAAACATTTTTAATTTATTTGAAGGAGAAATAAATTGTATATTAGTTATATTTTTCATAATAAAATATTGTGTTAACATTCCTTGTATACAATTCATTCTATTTGCTATTGGACTTATTTGGTTCTCAATTAATACTACATCTATATTAAAAAATGAAGATTCTAATTTATCTAATTTTTCTTTTATTGATACTCCAATATCTATAACACTAATTTCATTACATTTTGTTTCACTAATATTTTCAAAAACATTTTTTTCTACAAAATCTTCAATACTTTTAATTAAATTTAACTTATTATAAGGAATATTTTCATTACTAGGAATATTTTCATTTTTATTAGAATTATTTGAAATTAATGGAATATTATATTCTTCTTTAATTTTTATAAGTTCATTTAATTTCATTCTTTTATATTTATTTAAATCTGATGTAGGTAGTATAAATTCACTTTTAACAGCATGTGTTTTACAGTAGTAACAACCATTTTTATTAAATTTTGCTAACTTATCACACTGTTTATTGAATTGTTTACTATTTTTTTTATTTTTACTCTCTATTATAAATTGACAAAAATTATTTCGTTCTTCGAATAGATTAATTACATCCCAATATATAATATTATAATTACTTTTTTCATTATTTGTTTCTAGGATAAATAAAGCTAAATTTTTGATTCCTACATCAATACTTAATATTTTCATTATATATATACAATAAAAAAAATAAATTTATTATTTTTTTATGTATATATTTCACAGTATGATGGTAAAATAGTATTTATATCATTATCATTATTATCTTTAATTGTCTTATCTATATTATTATTATTATTATTATTATTACTAGTATTTTTAGTATCATTACTATTATTTCTGTAATTTATTATACTTTCGTTATTATGATAAATTTCTCTTGTATAAATATAATAATCTTGTTCATTATTTTGTTTAGTAAAAAAATATTTACATGCAATTATAATATATTTATAACAAATAGTAGTAATAAAAATACAACTCATGCATCCAATAACGATAATAATTGGTGGGTTTATTAAACATTTTTCATCAAATATTATACTTTGGTTATAAGAATACGGTATTTCAATTGTTTTACATACATTATAATACATTTATTTTAATATATTATACTATATTAAAATAAATTTTTTATTATATTTATTTAATTATGATTTACAATGCCGGGAGAAAACATACTTGATAATTTTATATAATAATCTAAAAATATTTTTTTTAAATCACTATTATGCGGTAAAGGTTTATCACATACAGATTTAAATAAAATAGGAAAAGATATATTAGTATTTTCTTGTGCAAATTTATTATAACAATTTTTATTTGCATTATATTCATTATTTTTAATAATAAATTTTGCATTGTTAGTTAAATACATTCTATAATCCATATTAGAATTCATTTATATAAATATAGAAAATAATATAATTAATTATTTTGTAATAATTTAATTAAATTTTCTTTTTTTAATTTACTTGCATCATCCTTACTATTTACTAAACCTTTTTCTATTACTAGTGTTCTAAGTTCATCTACTCTCATTTTAGTAATACCACCCTTTTTTATTGTTATTTTATCTTCATTACTATATACATATAGTTCTTCAGTTTTTTCTTCAGTATCAGAGTTATCATTATCGCTATCAGTAGTTAAACTAGGATTTGATTCCAAATCAGAATTATTAATATTTATTTTTTCATTATTATTTATATCAGGTTCTATATCTTCTATTGAAATAATTTTTACACTATCATCATTTTTAATATCATCATTAACTATTTCTAAAATACTTTTTTTATTATCTATATCATTTTCAATATCTTCTTGTATAATAATTTTTTTATAATTATTATCATCATTATTATTTTCTAGTTCATTATCTGAATCATATTCACTGCTATATTGAGAATTACCAGATTCATCGTTCGATTCGTTACTAGATTCATCATCAGATACATCAATTTTATTGGATCCTTCTTGTAAATAATTATCTAATTTATTATTCATAGACATTTGTTTATTCGCTGATTCTATCGCAATATCATTAGCTATTTGAGATTGTTCTAAATGCGATACATTTTCTTTTTGTTGCATTTTATTAATAAATGAATGTAAAATTTTACTCTGGTCAATAAGTGTATTTTCTAAAACCGCAAATCGTTTTAATATATAAAACATAATTGCTCCAGAAATAAGTAAAGTTAATCCTAAAGATATAATAAATCCGCTACCTTCTAATCCAAAAAGATACATTCTATTAGTAATATTATATATATTTTTAAATACTTATTAAACGTATAATACCTAATAACAAAAAATTATATATATATATTATCTATAACATGGTTTGCCGAATTAATTATTTCATCATCATATGATAATTCCTCTAAAACTTTTATTCCGCCTTTAATATTTGATATACCATTTATTATCTTATATGTTGTTTTATCTTTTAATATTTCCATTTGTTTATTACTAATATTAGGTAATTTATTCATCATATTACATAAAGAAAAATAATGTGTTGTTAACATAAAGTCTATGTTAGAAAATTTTGATATATATTTCAAAAATCCATATGCGCTTGCAATGGCTTCGGTAGGATTTGTTCCAGAATATATTTCATCAAATATACAAAAATGTCTTTCTAAATTATCAGATTTTGATAAAGAATCTAGTATTTCTTTACATCTACGTGCCTCAGCTTGAAATAAACTATCTCTACCTGATGTATCTGGTATATTAATATACGAGTGAATATACTTATATGGATTAACTAATGCACTTTTATAAAACCCTATTCCTAATTGTTGTGATAATAAAATATTAAATAATGTAGTTTTTAATAAAGTAGTTTTACCAGCTGCATTTGGTCCTGTTATAATTATATTTTTTGTTAACTTATATGTATTTTTTATAGGATTATTATTAATTAAAGGTGGAAAATATGCTTCCTTAAAACGACAACTTCTTCTTGTAAAATTACAATAATTTATATTTTTATTTTTTATATTTTTTTGAAGACATGTTAAATTTTCAATATAACCTTGTAAATATAAACAATAATATATAGAATCTTTGTATTTTTTATTTTTAAATAATTCATAAAAACAATTTAAAATATTTCCAATTTTACTAACTTGTTTAATTGTTATAATATTCAAATTTATTGATGCAATTTTATCATTAAAAACCAATAGGTTATTTTTTATCTCTTCATTTTTTTGAACAAAACCTATATATGAAGTTCTACAATATTTGTTAATATTAGTAATTGATTTTATTGAATAAGTTAAAAAATTATTTATATTAATAAGATATTCTCTTATTTTGTAAATATTTTTATAAAAAGTATAACAAGATATTATATTCTGATAAATATTAATAAAGTAAAATATTATTGAAATTAATATAAAAAATCGACGATCCCAGCCGACATCATTAAATTCAGAAATTGCTTTTCCAATAACATGATATTTTAAAACCGTAATTAGAGCATTTATATACTCGGTAATTGTAATATTTCTTTTTTGGAATTTTATCATAAAAAATGGTATTATTAACATAATAATTGGAATAGCTAGACTCATTATAGGTGATGTCAAATTATACATAGTTAATCCTTGCAAAAAAAAAGGATTACTGTTAAGAAAATCAAAATATTTACTATCTAAATATTTATACTTTTCATAAAATCCTGTTTCACTATTTAATTCACTTAATATTTCATCTACTTTATCAATATTTATTTCTTCATTAATTGGTTTGAAATTTTTTATTAAATTTTTACTATCATTTAAAAATGATATATTAGTAGTATAATATTCACTCCATAATGGTAATAATATATTCGCATATTTTGTTTCTGGATTAAATACATAATTATATAGAGATAATTCTGAATCATTTATTTCTAGATCAAATTTAATATTTTTATATATAGGATACTTATCATGAATATATGAAATAGGTAATTTAAATAAATTTTGTACATTATCAATATTAGACGTATTATTTCTTTCTAATGAACATTCAGTTTTAATTATTTCTGATAATTTTGATATCATATAAAAAGTACAATATATTATACTATTTAATTTTTACTGTAATATATTAATTATAAAAATAAATATTTAAATAATAAAAATATTCAATTCTATTATTTAAAATCCTGGACCATTAACAAAAACAGGTGCTTCAGTTAGAGTCTTTGTTTTTAAAGTAAATTGTTCAATGAAAAAATATCCAATAATTACACTAAAGTATACAAATATTGTATCGATTACAACACTTTTAAAAGGTTTATTTTCTTTTAAGATAAATCTCATTTCTATAAATTTAGCTACAAAAAATGTAAAAGAAATTATCAATCCAGTTAAATAAATATTCTCCATTAAATTAATGTAAGTAATTACTTACAATAATTTAACGAATACAGTTATTTTTTTATAATTAAATTAAAACAAATTAAAAGAGTGTAAAATTTTTATAGTTCTTCAATATCATCAATTAATGGATTATCATCTAATTCTAATGGTGAATTTAAATTAATTGTATCTATATTTAAATCTATATCTCCACCAATATTTAATTTAATATTTTGTTCTTCTTTTTCTTCTAACTCTTGTTTTGCTCTTTTTTCATGATTTAAAGCTGTTATTTTTTCTAAAGTATCTAAATCTTTTGGTGCTAAAACTTCTTCTTGTTTACCATCTCTATCAACAACACTATCTATGTTCGAGAAATCGATTGATAATCCATTAGATACATTTGTTGAAATATTATTTTTTGTTGTTTCTATATTTTCTTGAGGTTGATTTTCAGGCGATTCATATTTATTTTCAGATAAACCTTGAGATATAGATATATCATGAGAACTATTAATCGAATTATTAGAGAAATCCATTGTTGTTTTTAAATTATTCTCGTTTATTTCATCTACTATTGGTTCAACAGTAACTTCTTCTTCTTCTGTTTCTTCCATATAAACTTTTAAAATCTGTTCAACAGGAATATTATCTCTAATGGTAGTAAGAATAGATTCTTTAACAATTGTTTCTAATTCTCTATTATTTTTTTGAACTTGTAAAGGATATATATCTTTTTCAAATAAATAAATATTGGTATATAGTTTTCTAGCAGTATTAATATAAATTTTATGAATAAATTTGTCAACAGATGGTATATCAATATCTATTTTTTTTTGTTTCATTCCTACCCGTATGCAAGTTAATGCTTTTAGTTGTATTATATGAACACAAGAAATTAAATCTTCTAAGTATTTACATCCACTGGTTAATTCAATACGTTTTCTTTCATTTTCAATTGTTGTAATATTCCATTCTGGAATTCTTGTAAGTAAATTTTGAAAAGTCATTAAATATTTATTTTCTTCATTACTTTCAATACAGAGTTTAATTGCTTCATCATAAATAGAATTGATACCTTGAATTATATTATGAGATAAAATACTAACTAATCTGGCACACCATTCGTTTTTTGATTCTGTTAAGCTATTAATAGAATAATCATCCATTTACATTGATAAAATATTTTCTAAATCAAATTCAGAACGAAAAAATATTAAATTTAATATAAATAATATAATAATTTTTTCACTTCTAAATTCTTTTTTTATTTTCTGAATAACAATAAGTAGTTTAAATTTTTCTTTATCGTTTACATAATTATTTGTTACATAGTTTATTAAATCTATTCCTGTAATACCTCTATCATATAACTTAACAGAAATTAAGTATAATTTCATTATTGAATCTATATCAGCTAAATTTCTTTTTAAGTATGACATTGTATTAGTAATTATCTTTTTATCATTTTCTAAATTATATTGATGTAAATTTACATATGATTTATTTATGTAAGGATATGGAATATATATTTCAGAAAATCTACACATTATAGGTCTTAATAATTTATATTTATCTTCTACAATAATAAAAAATCGAGTTGTGTGACTAAATAATTCAATACATCTTCTTAATGCCGACTGTGCATCTATCGTTAATTTATCAGCATTTGAAAGAATAATTGTTTTGAAAAAATTACCACTTTGATAATTTATATGTGCTTTAGCAAAAAATTTTAATTCTTCCCTAATAAATTTAATACCTTTTCCATGTGCACAATTAACAAACATTACATTATTTTTCTTCAACAATTTATTATAATTATATATTTTATCAAGAAATGAAAAAACAATTGTTTTTTTTCCTGTTCCGCTAGGACCATGAAATAAAATATTTGGTATTTTTTTTATTTCTAAAAAGTAATCTAATTTATTTATAATATTTCTATGAATATCTAATTTTTCTTTCATAATAGATTAATAAAGTATTTTCTTAAATTAATTCTAGTATTATATTTAATTATTTTTTGATATACCTAACAATGTACCACCTATTAATGTAAGTAAAACACCAAACCATCCTAATAAATTTAAATTTTCACCAAAAAATAATAAACCAGCAATTGGTATTATTGTATTTGTGCCAGCATTCCATAAAACCTCCATTTCACCTTCATTAACATAAGAATAAGATATATATAATATAATTACAGCAAAACCATAAAATAGCCAAGTTATAAATGGAAATAATAAATTTTTATCTTTTTGTAGATAAAACTTTCTTAATAACGTTTGTCCTATTGTTTCTAAAATTGTAAGTCCAAAAGCAAATATTAAACCATGTTGAAATTTTGATAACTTCATTAATATATAATAAAAATATTATTTTATTATAAATTAAATTTAGTATTTAACACATATTAATAACTTTGCAAACTCTGAGCATATGGATTAGTTTTAAATGCGGAAAGTATATCAGGATTAATTCTATCTTCATTTACCTCATTATTGTATTGTTGTGGTAAATTAATTTTACCATATGTATCTAGTGATGGTATTGATCTATTTAGTAAATCATTTTTTTGTATTATATTATCGCTAGATGGTAATCTATTATTTACTCTATCTTTATCATTTTTTGAAAACTGAATATTTTCACTACCATTAAATATCTGGGTACCTCCGGGCATCGGCCAATTTTCATATGTTTTATTTACATTATTACTCTGATTATTCCATGCCACGGTGTTCATTTGTCCTTGAGGACCATTTACATATCCCATTGATGATGAATCTCCAAAATTTCTTTCTTGATCTTTTATTTCAAATTGGGAATTTTGATATCCACCCTCAGGTACTGATATATGGGATACATTTAAATGATTTAAACCAATTTTATCCACAGTTGTTTCTTTAATAGTTGTTTTAACTGAATTATTTGGATTTGTAATTGGTAAGTTTGGCACTAATGCCGTTACATTACCAGTTTGATTTGAATTTCCAATAACATTTTCTTTTTTACTTGGACGAAGTGCATCAACTATAGGAGCCATTATTGCTCTAAATGTACCATTTATTCCTCCCGCTGAACTATTATCTGGCTGACAATTTGAATTTCTATTATTGTTGGAAATATTATAACCTTTCATACCGTAATCATAAATATTTGCACTTCCTTGTCCTTGGGCTGATGCATGATTAAAATCATTTGGAGATAGTTCTGGTCTAGATGATTGCTCATAATTACCTTTGTAATAAGATGCTTTAGAATCACCAGCATTACCACCTACACCATAGTATTCATTGGTGGTATTTAAACGATTATTATCAGGTAGTATAGTTTCAGGAATTTGTGACTGACCTAATACATTAGCTGTAGTAAACCAACGTTCCGGCCCCAATGCATAATCTGTATTAGGTCTATATTTCTCTACTGTACCTATCACCGGTAAATTATTAATTTTGCTTTCAGCCGGACCTTGATGTCCGTTTAAATCATAAGATATTTTTGGATTTGTTTTAACCCTTAATTCATCAACCGTCGGTGGTTTCCATGTGGTTCTATCTAACATTCCTGAATTAAAACCACCTGCCCCTTCAGTTGTATATCCTAGCCCTAATCCAGGTGCAACTTTTTCTTGTTCCCATGGTAATACATTAGCGATTTTATTACTTGGAATTTGTCTTGATAGTAAAAATTCACTATTATTAGGCATTCCATGGTTATGTTGAACATTATCTTCTGGTTTAAATAATGGTGCTTGTTCAACTTTTTTTATTTGCTGACTTCCAGAACCTTGATGACTGTCTAATATACTTTCTGAATAATTTGAATCCATTCTTGGTCCTGTTATTTTTGATCCAAAAAAAGGAACCATATTATTGTGTTTAAAATCTTTATTGTTTATTTTATTACCAGACATGCTATTTATTTCATTATTCATTACACTATTTCTGTAATTAATATTTTCAACGTTTATATGCGATAAATGTGACTTCCCATCAAAAAATTTATCAGTTGTTTGATTGGGATTTATATATTCTCGTATATAGTTTTTACTATCATGTTCAATTGGTTTTAAAATAGGAAAATTTTCATTTTTAACATTCGTATTTGGCAAATTATTAGAATTATTTACTCCCATATTTGTATAACTTTCTTTTTTTTTAGTATTATCTTTTTTATTTGAATGTATATATAAACCCCCAAGTACTAATAATGGTAAAGCAACTTCTGCCATTTATATATTAACAATAATATATTTTTATTATATAAGAAACCATACAAATAATTACTTTATATAAAATATTAATTTTATGCTAAATTAATATTTATTTAAATTAATTACCATTTAATTTACATGGTTTAACTAATTCATAATTATCTTTTTCTAAAATTCTTGAGCTAATATTATTTTCAAACATTAATTCGGTAAAATTTTGTGGATCTTTATGTAAATAACACCAATTATTTTGTTCTAAATCTCTTAAAGTCCATGCTGGAGTAATTGCTCGTGACTGATCAGTAATAGCTGATGAAATACTAGGAAAATTATTTCTTACATAATTATTATTATATGCTTCATCTTTCTTATTCTTCACTTCATCTCTAGATAATACTTTATTTATACCTTTTAAATAACTATTTATATCTACCATATTATCAGAAATGTTTGCACCAAATTTTTCTAATCTAATTTGTGGATCTACTATATAATAAGGGGTAGTTCCATTACCTGGCACATTAACCATATATTTTAACATATTAAGATCTTGGTCTAAAAACATATTTATTCTATCTTTATCATCGAAACCTCTCGTAAATGCCATTAATATATAATAATATTATAATAATATTATTATATAATATTTTAATATTATTATGAAAAATTTATTTAAACAATAAATGGTCGTTGATTATTATCTTGATAAACATTTTTACTTTTAATAATTTCTGGTTTATCAAAAAAAGAAACCATTGATAATGTTTTTAATTGAGCTACGGTTTTTGGTTTAGATTCAACTAAATTCGATGAATTAATACCAAATAATGATGATTCTATGTCTACATTATTACATGATAAAACATCTGAACCAACCCGGCCTGTAGTATATAATTCAGGAAAAGATGGATTATATGCATGTCCATTAGGACTATTGTAAAATGTTAAATTTTCTCTAATTCGTTCTAAAGCTTTTTGTTCAAGACAGTAATTTCCTTTACTATTTATATCTCTTGTAGACGCCATTATAATATATAATACATTTAAAATAATTTATTCAATTAAATTATTATATTTTTTTTCATCAATATTTGTATTATTTATTAAAGAACATAGTATAGAATGAAATAGATAAAAGTTATCATAACTAAATAGAGAACGAAATATCGATAGTTTATCTATTTCTTTATTTTCTACATCTAAATTTAATTTATTTTTATTTTTTAATATAATATTTTTAATATATTCATTATCTTTATATTTTTCATATAAATAATTTGATGTATTATTAATTATATTTTCATCAAATTGATTACAACTAAATGCTTGTAATAATTGTATTCTATAACAAAATAGTGAGTCATCAAAATCTTTTATTAATGTATATGTACATACAAAATCAGATTCATAATAAATTGAATTTCCTAAATTATTCACACCTATTCTATATGTGTTATCTTTACTATTCATAATAATATTAGTAATAATAGTATTAATATTAATATCTTTTTCTAAATAATTTATTTACAATCATCTTCTACCATTTCCTTAACAATATCATAAAAAGTATATTTAGGTTCCCATCCAAGAACGTTTTTTGCTTTGGAATAATCACCTAATAATTCATCTACTTCACTTGGTCTAAAATATTTTTCTGAAATACAAATAACTTTTTTGTTAGTTTTACTATCATAACCACATTCATTTACACCCTCGCCTTCCCATCTAATATTAATATTTTTCATCTTAAATGCGTATTCAATAAAATCTCTAACAGAATAACTTTTATTAGTTGATAATACAAAATCATCCGGATAATCAATTTGTAACATTTTCCACATACCTTCTACATAATCTTTTGCATGTCCCCAATCCCTTTTAGAATTTATATTCCCCATTAGTATGCAATCAATTTCACCTTTTAATAACTTGTTTAATTCTCTAGTTATTTTTTTAGTAACAAAGGTTTCTCCTCTTCTTGGACTTTCATGATTATATAAAATACCATTTGATGCAAAAATACCATAAGCCTCTCTATAATTTTTTACTATCCAATATGAATATAATTTAGATACACCATACGGTGATCTTGGGTAAAAAGGCGTAACTTCTGTCTGAGGTATCTGTTGGACTTTACCATACAATTCTGAAGTTGATGCTTGATAAAATCTAATTTTATCAGTTATTGAGCAACTTCTTATAGCTTCTAAAATACGTAATGTTCCTAACCCATCTATATTTCCTGTATATTCTGGTAATTCAAATGATACTTTTACATGACTCATTGCAGCTAAATTGTAAATTTCTAATTTATCTATACTACTATTATTAGTTTCATATTTATTAATAATTTCTGTTATTATATTATTAATATTACAACTATCCCCTAGATCACCATATCTTAAAAATAAATTATTATTAGAAAATAGATGTTCTATTCTTTTAGTATTAAAACTAGATGACCTACGAATTATTCCCCAAACGTAATAATTTTTTTCTAATAGTAATTCTGATAAATATGAACCATCTTGACCTGTTATTCCAGTTATTAAAGCTACTTTATAATTTTTTGACATTAATAATAATAAAATATTATTATTAAGTTCTTTTTCTTGATAAATATTTATCAATTATTTTCTTCTCTATTTAAGATTCTTGATGGTATACCACCTCTAATCCATCCAGCGGCGGCAACTCCTTCAACTAAATTAACAGGATTATTAACAGTTGCCTCTATTGATGGTAAAAGAGGATAATATGAATAACTTATATGACTTACTTCACTGTTTGGGTCCTGTGTTTTTCTATTGCTATTTAAATCACCATTTTTTATATTAGATTCGACATCTACATTAGTAGGTCCTTTTCCTAAATATGGAACTGTTGAGAATAATCTTTCTTGATTAATTGTTCGTTCTTTTTGTTTAGACATTTTACTTAATTTTAAATTCGAATTATCATCTATATAATTACTATTAATCCCACCGCCTGGTGTTCCATTAAAAAAAACATTTGGTTGACTAATAGCTAAAATTAAAGAAGTAGTTTCTGGAGAATAAACATTATAATTTTCAAGCATATAATTACTAGCATTAGTATTTTCAATACTTTTATTTGTTAAATCGCAATTGTCTGAACCAATACGAGATATATTATTAAATATACTATCTACTAATGACATTCTATATTAATATATATATATAATATTTTTTATCACACTCTTTCTACTTTATAAAATTGCTAAAATTTTATAAAACTTTAATACATCGTATGATTATATGCTCCTGAGCTATGTCTCTCTAATGCTAATGGATTACCTTCTTTTCCTGATATCATTGACCCGTATGCGTATTCTTGAAAAGCTTTTTGATCATTTGGTACTTCTGTATTTGCAGTACTACTCCAAGATATCATTGATCTATCAAACATTAATTCATCAGCTAAATCTCCAAATAATTTTTTACCTATATTATCATCATTAAACGGTTTTTCTACAAATTTTTTTACTGAATTATTAATTTGCTTTTCTACTTCATTATTAAATGCAGGTGCCGCTGGTTTTCGTTTTGGATCATAATGTATTTCTGGAATTAATACATTCATTAATGGATTATTTTCTGTTGGTTTACTATAATCATTCTTCTTTAATTGATAAGTAATTGGGTTTGTTAATTCTGGATACACACTACTTAATTTATTGCTAAAATATTCTTTTTTTTTAAAATTACTTCTATTTTGTAGTAAATATATTAGACTAATAGAAATTAATGTTATTAAACCAATAGAAACTATTTTTAGAGATAATGTTAATAAATAACCTAATATAGTTAATATTATTACTAATCGAGTTATTGAATTGATTTTTTCTTCTATAGTCATTCCGGTAATCGGCCAAAATTCATTTAATTTATCATGTTTTAATAAAATTGTTGGATCATTTAACCAAATAGGTACAGACATTATATATATATTTAAATTATTTTATTTATATTTATAGAAACCTTATAATTGATTAATTTATTTTCTTTTTATGATGTTTTTTCTTTTTTCGATTTGTAGAAGGTCTACTACTCTTATCAACTGTTTCTCCAGTTGAAAAAGTAAATTCCTCCATTCCCTCTAGATTAATGCCAAGAGATTTTATTAATTCTTTACGCTTCATTATATCTTCTAAATTTTCTTCTGAATTCTTATTCAAAAATTCATTATTTAAAGTAGAATCATTCTTTTCCTTTTCTTGTAATTTTGTTCGCATTCTATCTCTCATTTTAGCCGCTTTTAAATTTTGTTGCATATGTTGATTAAAAGCATTCATATTTACTTTACCTCCTTTACCCATACCTGGTGCTCCCATCTGGGAAAACATACTCTCTAAATTATTCATTCCAGGCATATCTTTCATTTTATTAACTAATTCAGATGCTTCTTCTAATAACTCTGACTCTTTTATTTCTCCACTTTTTATTTTATTATCTAATTTAGAACCTACATTTTTAACTAAATCCATTAATTTTGTTGGATTCTTGAACAATTGTTTAAATACATCATTTACAGAATTTGCATTTTCCATATCTATATCTAAATCTTTTGCTGTCTCTTCAGCAATCTCTTTTGCTAAACATCCTAGTTTACCTTCCATCATACTATTAATATGATTATGTAGTTCTTCTGCATTAGGTAAATTAGTTTGAGGCATTTTCATGCTTTCATCATCATCATCATGATTATTACTATCATTTGAAGTAAATGTATTATTAGATTCTTCACTGTTAGAATTAAATATATTTTCCATTTGTTGTATTGTTTCTTCTATTTTTTTTTTAAATTCATCTTGATTTATAGCCTCAAATAATTTTGCAGTATCTCCAAATGATTCACCTGAATTAATATCTGTCACAATAGAAAATAATATTAGTTGTAAATATTTCCAAATTGTTGATTTAGTTTTATCTGAAATATCTTCATGCCATAATTCTGTAAAATTAATACCAGGTAATAATTCAACAATTATATCTTTATCGTTAAAAATATCTACATTTTCATATAATATATCAAAAAATCTTTTTGGATAAACTTCTTTACAAAAATTATATATAGTTGGATTAATATTTGATGCATCGTTTTCTACAAAAAACAATTTTTTATTTATTTTATCTGGAAAAGTACCCACCAAATCATTTATAAAATCAGTTATAATTTTTGTAAATTCTTTTGGGATTTCTAACTTTTCTACTTCTTTATCTTCGATAGACATAATATATTTATTAAAAATATATTATGTTTAAATGTTGTTATATATCAATTAATAAAATATATTTTTTACATATTTTAAATATTTTTTTACTATTATTTTTAATACTATTGATAATACAAATTACATAATTTTGTTAAATTTTGTATATATTTAATTGTTTTTTGCTTATTTTCTTCTCCCATTTCTTCTATTGGTTTACGTAATGTATCAATTTTTGATAAAATTGTAGAAGCATTTTCATTATTTATTAAATCATCTTTATAATTTCTTTTTATAAAAAAATCTATATTACCTTCTTCAATTTCCACTTTATATTTATCTAAGATATAACTCTTCCAAATGCTTATTATTATCTTTGGATTAATCTTTCTAATAGATATTAAACTACTATATGCTACTTTAATATCATTATCATTTGGAAATATAGTTAATACATCATTAAAAAAATCATTAATATGATTATTAAAACCAACAAGTAAATCAGATTTATTCATATTACAATTAAAATTAATTTTTCTTTATATTGTATTGTAATATAAATAAAATATCAATAAAATAAATAATTATTTATTTAAGGAATTTTCTCTTTCATTTTGAATTTGTTCCATAGATACATTATTTCCTATTGTATTCGGTGTATAATCATCTGGTGGAGTTTCAATTTTATCTTTATATTCTAATGTTACATTATTTCTTAATTGTCTTAAACCACCATTACCTTTCGCAGATAATGATTCAACTGTTTGATCAAGAAAACTAAAATTATCTGAAATTACACCACTATTATTTATATCTCCTAAATAAAAAGCTTCAGGTTCTGAAAATTGTGAATTATGTATTGTTTTTGACTTTACTGGAACTAAATGTTCCATAATATTATTTCCATATATAACTTGATTTCCTCTATTTAAAAGCATTAGAGCAGGAACTTTAGATACAGTTTGTGGTAATATAATTTCTTTTTGATTTTGTAAAATAATATATGTTGACCCATTTGATTTTTTAATTCTATTATCAATACAAATAAAATGTATATCACTTTTAACTTGAGATTGTGATAATTGTGGTAAAATAACTCCACAATTTTTACAGTAATTGCTATAATATAATATCATACTCATTATATAACTTTTGTTATTTTCATCAATTATTTTTAACTTATTTTTTTATAAAATTGATTTAATAATTTATTATCTACAAATATCATAATGAATCCTATCGTGACAGATATTAATGAAAATGATGGCGTTTTGAAATTTACAATTAATAATATTAATGTTAGTTATGCCAATGCAATTAGACGAGTTATTTTATCAGATATTCCAACAATTGTTTTCCGAACTTTTCCACACGAAAAAAATGATGCAGAATTTTACATTAACACAAGTAGACTAAATAATGAAATATTAAAACAAAGATTATCGTGTATTCCTATACATATTGATGATTTAGAAATACCAATAGAAGACTATATTGTTGAAGTTGATGTAAATAATGATACAGATACTATAATGTTTGTTACTACTGCAGACTTTAAAATTAAAAATATTAAAACACAAAAATATCTAAGTAATGAAAAAACTAAACAAATATTTCCACCTGATAATATTAGTAAACAGTATATTGATTTTTGTAGATTACGTCCAAGAATTTCTGATAATATTCCTGGTGAACATCTTAAAATGTCCTGTAAATTAAGTATTGGTACTGCTTCAGATAATGGTTCTTTTAATGTAGTATCAACTTGTACCTATCGAAATACACCAGATTTTAATACTATAGAATCAAAATCTAGAGATAAAGAAAACGATTTAAAAGAAAAATACGAAAATGATAGTGATATAAAATATCATTTAAATGATTGGTTAAATTTAGAAGCTAAAAGAATAATTCTTGAAAATAGTTTTGATTTTAAAGTAGAATCTATTGGAGTGTTTGATAATTTATATTTAGTTAAATATGCTATTAATAATATTATTTCAAGACTAAAAACTATTATTGAAATTTATTCTACTCCAAATAATTTAATAAATGAATCAGAATCTACTATTCCTAATTGTTTTGATATTATTCTAGAAAATGAAGATTATACTATTGGTAAAATACTAGAATTTACATTATATAATACATATTTTCTCAATAATAAATCATTAAAATATTGTGGATTTAGAAAACCTCATCCACACATAAATATTAGTATAATTCGTATTGCATTTGATAGTGAAGCAGATAAAAATACTGTTGTTCAATATATTAATAATGTTTGTGCCATAGCTATAGAATTTTATGAAAAATTAATACCCTCATTTGATGAAACTATTTAGAAACGCAGGGGTACAATCACTCATCTCGTGATCATTACTTTCTTCACTATTTATATTATTTTTTAATTTTGTTAAATCTCTTAAATGATAATTAAGAGAATACATTAATTTAGCTGATTCTAAATTATTAATATAATTTATTACTACATTTTTGTTAACAAAACCATTATTCTCTCTTACAGATAAGTAATATTGATGAAGATTAAACATGTGATTTCTAAATTGAAATGGATACTCTTTTAAAGGTTTAACTTTTTTAATATAACAATTAATATAATTTCTAAATAAATTGTCAGTAAACAAATGTAACTGATTTTTGAATTCTAAAAACTCTTTTCTATTATCAGGAAAAAAAGTTAAATAATAATTTACTTGTCCTAATTTACGTAATGATAAATATTGAAATTGTAATTTAGTATTATTTCCTTTTAAATTTTTTACATACTCGTAATTAGGATTTCTTATTTTAGTTCTATCACCATTTTTATTTCGAATGACTATTCCCATAATATTTGTTGCTGTATTCATAGAACCATACATATCTTTTAATTCATCATAGGAATTAAAATAATATCCAAATGGATAACTAACATTTTCAGGTAATACCAAATTATGATATTCATTCTTTGGTATTTCTCTAACTTTCAAATTGTTATTATCAATAGCATATATGCTTATTAAATATAATCTTTTTTCAATAATAGGTATAACAAATTTATTTTTTGGATGTTGCATTACAAATGAATAACAATAATTTTTCGATAAAAGATCAAAATTTATATTTAATTTACTAGATATTTCATAAAATAACTCACTAAATGTTGGCTGTTCTTTATTAAATTTTACATTACCGCCTACTGTAGATTTAGATGCTATTTCCCATTTATTACTATCATTATCATAAAATAAATTAATCATAGTTCCTTCTATAAATTCTTCAGCAATACAATCTTCTTCTTTATATTGAGTCATAAATATATCAAGATTTAAGGATTTTGGCGGAGAAAAAGATAAAATTCTATTATTATAGCATACAATTGATCTAAATACACCAACTGAATATACGTTATCTAATGTCAATATATTTTTATTATATTTATATATCTCATATGTTTTATTATTCATTATCCATTTTTTTTTATTTAATAAAGAATTATTATTTTCATCATCTTTAATACATGATAAATCATATTCTTTTGTATACATTCTATATTATTAATGATTACTATTTATCTTTAATTTCATTTCGTTAATGATAATAATTTCTACTATAAATATAAGGTAATGGCAGATTCACCTAGTAAAATTATAAATATACAATTAGGCGATATATTAGAAATTATAGCTCCTGATAATGAAACTTTAAATAGAAAACAATTTTATGTAAAATATATTGATTTAAGTAAAATTGTACTTATAAATATTGATAATACAAACATTACAACATTAATATTAAATGAAAGTAAAAATTTTGAAGATAAATCAATCAATAGCATCGAACTATTAAGTAGAGCATCTTTTCCTGGTTATGCAAAGCAAAATAATTTAATTATTGGTACATGGATAAATATATATTTTAGTGGTGAAGTTCCATTTGTATTAACAGGTGAAATAACAGATTTAGAAGAAGATATGATTGAAATAAAAACTTATCCGGATAATGACATTATATATATTGATTTTGAATACAAAGGTATTCCTGAAAATATTCCTATTGAAAAAATAGTAATTAGAGATTCACCAATTAAAAAATCCACTACTTTAAGTGATGTTATTAGTGAAGGAATACAAATAAGTGAACAAGAAAAAAACGAACCAGAACAACTACAACAAGAAATATATGATTATTACGATTCTGAATTTAAAAATGAACCTATTATTCCGGATACACAATTAAAAAAAATATTAATAGATGCCGACCAAATAGAAATTGGCGAAGTATTAGATGAAATCACACAGGTTGTTGATGTTCCAGAATCAGAAATGAGATACGGTATAGAAAAACAAACAAATGATTTATTGGATGAATTATTGTCTAATATACCTAATTTTAAAAGAACATTTAGCGTTTTAAATAATATTCATACAATCATTGAAAGATATACTCAACTAAGAACAATATACTCAGATTTTGATACTAATGGTAATGCTAATATTCCAAAACCAATTGACGAATCTAGTAAACCTATAATCAAAACCATAATAAATTTAAACAAAAATTTACATTGGTTATTACCTGTATCACATAACAAAAAGAAAATATACGATATAGATTCATCTCTATTTGATGGATTAGATTTAGCTGATATTGATCCAATTATTCTTGGTAAATATTTATCATCTGAAATTGATATTAATGAAATGTATAAAAATGGTGATTTTCCTGATGATGAAAATACATATAAATCATTTTATAAATCAATTAATAAATTTTATACTCCATTTGATGATCCATCATTTCCTGATAATAGTATTAAAATACAAAATGTAAATGATAATATTCTTACCTTAGTAAATAACTTGGATGATTTTACTTCTAGTGTTGCCGCTAAGGAGGAAGGTTTTATTTCTAGAAAACAATTTTATATGGATATATATACTAAAGGTTTAACATATTTAAAAGAAAATAATTTACGACACTTGACATCTAGTGATAAATTACATATTAAATCTATATTAACATTACCATATAATATTTTACTATACTCAAGAATTGATAAGCCTAGTAGTAATATGTTATTAAAATCAGAGTTAAATAAATCAAATTTTGCATACTGGAAAATATTTAATAAAGATACTAATATCAGAAATATAGTAATCAATGGTAAAGATGATACAGAAAATATTCACTCCTATAATCCTAATAACAAATTACCTACTGAATATATATTAGATGATGAAACATTCAGTGGAAGTGATAATTATGAAAAATTTTTAAATATCATAATACCAAAAAATATACAAATATTTAAAAATATTAAAAATTTAATAAAAAATAATTTTTCTTTACATTCTGTAATAAATTTTTTAGAAGTCTTTCACATTTATAATGATAATATCACATATAATCAATACTCAATAATGAATGAATTTGTAAAAAACAAAATTCAGGAATATAAACAAAATTTTATTATAAATTATAAAAAATATAATAAATCAATTCTAAAAAAATTACCATATAAAAATTATAGTAGTTTATTAAAAATTATATCATCTAATATTCAATTAGAATCTATAATATTTAAAGCATATGGTTTTAGTAAAGATATTAATTATAGTGATTCAGAAGTATTAAATATAATTCTTAATATTGATTATGGAAAATTATTTACAATTGCTGTGATAAAAATTGATTTTGATTTACAAACAACTAATCTAATTGATAATTTTGTAAAAAAATATGAAGAACAATTAAAAATTCAAGAAGAACGCTTAAAAAAAGGAACCGATTCCAAATGCAAAAGTATTGTAAAAAAATATACTAGTAAAGAAAAATTATTAGCTGATTCAGGTCTTGATAAACAAATATATGTAGATTCTGAATATAATAATGGCAGTGCTGAAAAATTAGTAGAAGAGGGTGATTACGCCATATTAATTGAATCTATTGACAATGTTACACAAATACCTAATATACCTTTAAATAAACCAGTTATAGTACTACCAAAAAAATCCGAAACATCAATTAGCGATTCAAAAATTACCGCAAAAAAATCTTCTATTGGTGATAATTTAGAATCACTGCAAACAGAATTAGCAATTAAAGCTTCAACTATTCCTAACTCTCAAAAATCGCAACAAAAAGAACCAGAGCAAGACAAACCAGAGCAAGACGAACCGGAAGAAGATGAAGCAGAAGAAGATGAACCGGAAGAAGATGAACCTGAAGAAGATGAACCCGATGAAGATGAAGCGGAAGAAGGCGAATCCGGAATATTATCAGAATCTTCTAAAAGTACTTCTTCACAAAGTGGAGGTGTTGGAGATTCAAAATTAGTTGAATATTATGTTAGAAATAACTCTGAATGGATAAAAGATGATAAAATTACTAATGATATAGGTGGAGTTGAAGTTTCATCAGAATTTTTTTGTAATTTACAAGAGGAATGTATTAGTGATGTAAATAAAGAATGTACTGATATGAATGATTCAAAAAGAAATATTGAAGAAGAAACATTAAAAGCTATTTATAATGAATTTGATGATAGGTATGGAGAGAAGGAAAATGAATTAAAAATTAGAATTGATAATTTATTACTATCAAGTATTGAAAGAATAAAATACTTAAAAAAATTAGAAAAAATAAACTTTTATAAATATAATAATATTCAAAAAAGTATAGGTGATACTATTTTAAATGATCAATCTGAAGATATGTTTTTAATATCTCCTTATGAGAATTTACGTGATATTATATTGGGACAAGTTGATATGGTCAAGAAACAATATGATATACAAAAATTTGTATTATATTTTACTAGAAAAGCATTAGAACACGAAGAACAATATTGGCTTTATTGTAGTAAAACTAATGTTAAATTACTACCTACATTTTTAAGTCACTTAGCTAATGTATACGTATCAAATGGTGATTATTTATATGAATTAGACAAAATATGTACAAATCAAGGTACGATTAGTGATGATGGTGAAGCATGGGTTGATAAATACAGTGGATATTTTATAAAAAATATAGACTTAGATACAGAAGAAGGATTTACAGAAGAAGGTTTTAAATTAAAAACTCGTGAAATATTAGAAAAAGATTTGGGTGATGCTATTTTAGAAGAAGGTTCTGTGAAACCAGATAAAATAATACAAGATGATTCTGCTACTTTAAAAAATCCAGATAAAGATACAATTAATAAAAATAATTTAGAAAGTGAAGAGAGTAAAATTATATTAAATATTATTTCTGCTATTACTGGATTCATGGGTATTAATCTTGAAAATGAAAAAGATTTTATAATTAGAAATACATTAAAAGTTTATACTCAAAGTGTTCCTAATGAAAAAGCTTATAATACTACTAGAAGTAAAGCATTAGAAAAAGGTAAGAAAAATGTTCCTACTTATGAAGACACTAAAAATACTGCATATTTAATTATAACATTTGTATTCATACTAATAGGTATTCAAGTTAGTATACCTAGTATTAAATCACGCAAAACATTTCCAGGTTGTATTAAATCATTTACTGGATATCCATTAGTTGGAACAGATAAATCAGCATTAATTTATGTTGCCTGTGTTGCAAATAAAATTAAAAGTACTGTTGAACCATGGAATTCTATAAAAAAGAAAAATGAAGCAACTATTATTAAACATATGGAATCAATTATTGAACAATTTGTATTAAATAACCAAAGTATCAAAGAAAGATTTAATGAAAAAATACAATATTTAAATGTACAAATAGATGATACCTCTATTTTAGAATATGATGTAGTTAAATTAAGTAATTTTTATCCACCTTTATTTGATTTTAAAATAGAAAATCTTTCTAATATATCAGATACATTTAAAGAAAGTTTAATTAAAAATATTAAAAGTGGTTCATATTTTCAAGAAGAACAAATTTTAACTATTAAATCAAAGATTATATTTTATTCTCTTTCAATACAAGAAAAAATACAAAAAATTATTAATAAAAAAGCTCCATTAATAACAAATAATGCATCTCAGCCGTTCTTAGAAAATGCTTGTTGTGATGACCGTTCTACCAATATTCATAAATTTTTTATTCAATATGATAATACAATTAATACTAATAATAATATTGTTAGTGATTTAGATAACATATTATATGATTTAAATACTATGTCTAAACCACCTGTATATTTTGATTCAAGAGATACAAAATATAAGTTTCCTCAATTAGGAGTAAATTTTTCAAAAGATACAATATATAAAAGTTTTGTTGTATTCTGTAATAAAAAATCTACTATTTTAAATGAAAATTTACGTGCATTTTGCTCACAAAATTATGATATTGAAATAACAAATGATTCAATAGAGGAAAAGATAAAAAAATTAAAAGAAGACGGAATAAATTATGATGAAGATTTATTACAAAAATTATTAATTATTATTAATACTAAAAATAGTTTAAATTTAAATTTAGATGTTTCTCCGCCAAATTCAATAGAAATATTGAGAGATTTATTAGAAAATTTAAAACTATCTACAACAAAAATATTACCTGATGATTTTGTTTTAAAATTTTTAAAATTGTTAGATGTATATTCTATTGAACAAATAGAAGATACAGCCGAAGCAAGAGATTTTCGAAATTACTTAGCAATAAAAAATGATGATATATTAAAACGCATTTTAAATTTTATTAGAATTCATTCTAAAATATCTAAAACAAAATTTAAAAATTTTCAAAGTTGTCTTGAAAATATTACTAATTTTATTGAAACCGGTGATAATTTATATATAAATAGTAAAGATGAAACAAATTTTAAGATTATACATTTTATACAAAATAGTATTCGTAATATTATTGATATATTTCCTAATATAATTTTAAATAGAGTTAATTATTCAAGTATTAATATTCCAAAACATTGGAAGTTATCTCAAAGACATGTAAGTGATATTAAAGAAATAGTAAATAAATATTATCTAAAACTAAAACAATATTATAATGATCCAGAATTTAATAATATATTAATTAATATACAAAGTAAATCTAAAAATATAGAATTATTAGCAAAACATACACCATTTTTTGCTTCAATTATCCAAAATTCAAAAGAAATTAATTCAATATTTGACAAAAAATTAACTAGCTTATTGTTTAAATACTATCTTCTCAGTATCATAGATAATTATATTAGTATAAATGAAGGTATTAATCAAATAAAAGAAGAAGATGAAGAAGATTTCACTGATAAAACAGATGAGCAGGATGATAAAGAAATGATTGATGAAGTATTAGTAAATTCTTTAAATAAAACAAGTGAGAAATTTCTTTCGCCAAATAAATTATCTGACTACTTAATTACAATTATTGATATATTATGTAATGACAAAGATGCTATTAATTTTAATTATGAAACTATTATGGAAAAAATTTTGAGATCAAAAGAAAAAGAAAAGGATACGATAACTGATTTTCTTAAAAATTTAACAGATGAAGAGAGAGAAATTGAAAATATATTTAAAAATCAAAAATTAGAAAAATGGAGTAAAGGTTTACAAAAAGGATTAACACAATATGTACAAGAAACTTATGATGAAGAGATGGAAGATTTAGAAAAACAAGCTATTAAAGACCGAAAATTAGCAAGTAAGAATGGTATTTCTGATGCTAATAAAAATATTTTTGCCCTAGATTTAGATGAACAACAGGCAATTTCTGAAGAAATAGATAAAGAGGTTTATTCATTAGATGATTATCCAGATGATTATGCGGATCACGATGAATACGGAGAAGATTACTATAGAAATGAAGGTTATTAAATCATGTAGCAAGATTTTCTATAATTAATTCTTGATATAGTAACTTATGCGATTCATAAAACCATTCACCAAAATTTGCTAATATACTTAATTTTTCTTCAGACTTAAGATTTTTTTTTTCAATAATATCATTAGAAAAAATCCATTTATAATCACCATTATATTCTTTTATAGAAATAAGAAAAGTATCAACCTCTGTATTTTTATCAATAATTAAAGCAGTATGTAGAGATTCATTTGTATTTATAAAATCACCAATATTATAATTCATACTAATATATTATGTATTATTCTATATCAAAATATATTATTATATATTATATATAATAATGTATAAATCATTTATAAGAAAAAATAATATTAGTTCTGCTATTATACTATTTTTAGTAATGTTTATATTTTTAACTTTTTTTAAACCACATTTTTTATATGCGAAAGATGGTTCTTTAAGAACCTTTGGAATCGGTAAAAGTAATGCTACTATTCTACCAATATGGTTATTCGTTATAATATTATCAATATTCTCTTATTTGTTAGTATTACTTTACTTAATGCAATAAATTTATTTTATTCAAATGTACTATACACTCTATCTGGTGGTGCTTCTTTATTTGCTTGTATATTAGAATCAACTTCTTTTTGATATTCTTCATGTCTTCTTTGCATATCTTTTACCGACTGATTACATGCTGAATTTATAATATAATTATATGATGCTGATGTTGTTAAAATACCTGTTAATAAAAACCACATAAATTCAGCAACTATAGTCTTTAAATATACAAAATTTTTTAATTCATCTTTTAAGTTATTATTTGCATCTTTACTTAATAATTGACCACTCCGTAATGAATTCCAAAATGTATCAAAATTACTAATTCCGATTTCATTAATTAATAATGTTCTATCTGTGTAAATATCTGCTAAAGCTTTCGTTAATTGAGGACTACCCGTGGCATCTTGTGGTTTTAATATTTTATTTAATAAATTATTTAAACCTCCTAATTTAGCAATACCGTAACCAAATGTATTTGAAAAAGGAATTAACCAACCAGGAAATAACATTAAAAGAATATTTAAAAGGCCAAATATTAAAATCCAAGGAACTGCAGTTACTAGAAAAGCAGTTTGCCATTGATTTGAACCACATAATGAATTAGTTAAATTTATATTTATCATTAATTCTGTAATAATTAAAGTACCTATGTAAATCATAAAAACACCAAATAGATAGTTTGTAGCTATTTTTTTTATTTGTAAAATATATTTTATAATAAAATATGTAATTGTTAAAATTATAAATACAATTATTGAAAGAAATGGATTAGGCGGAGTACTTCCCATTATATTTACTATTTATAAATAAATTAAATATTTATAAATTTATTTATTTCTTTATTTTATTAATGGAAGTAATAAAACCATCATTGACAGAATTTACTACAAAATATTATTTAAGACATTCATTAAACCAAGCACGTATCTTTAAAGATAAATATATTACTTTATTTGTTAATATCTTTCTTTTCTTACTTTTTATTTTAGTATTAGCATGTTTATTACTATATAAATATAAGGGGAAACTTACTCCCGAAGAAAAAAAATATAAAGAACGTGAAAAAAAAATGTATATTTTTCAGAAATTACATCAATATGCCTACGATAAACAAAAACAAAACCAAAGTATTATAACTGATTTGCCTGTAATATAATTATCCAATAATTTATTTTTATTAATAATAAAAATTTTTGTAAAAAATATAATATTAGCTTATATCATATTATGACAGATTATGATAAAGAGATTTCAGAACTTGTTTCAAGTTTAACTATATTAATGGAAAAAATTAATATTTCAAAACAATTAAAAAATAGTAAAGAATTAAAAAAGCTAAATAAAGAATTAAAAGAAAAAAATAAAGAAGTAAAAACACTCATTAAAAGTAAATTATTGAATCAATTATATCAAGAAAAAATTAAATTAACTCAAGATAATGAAGAATAGATGGATGATAAAGTATATACGCTGTAATAATTATATTAAACATTATAAAAGTTTAATATAATATAAAGATTTACTAAGTAGATATTTAATTAATATATGACTATTCAAAGTATAAATTATAAAATAACCGAATTATACAACCAATATAAAAACGATGAGTTTATTTTAAGTAAGCTAACTAATTATATTAATAATGATCTACCATTATTACTTATTAACTGTAAAAAACAAAAAAAAATTCGTGAAGATAGAAGGGAACTATTAATTGAAGCACACAATAAGTTTGTGAAAGAATTTATTAACAAAAATATATATTTTTATTCTTCAACAACAGAAATATTTTTTAAATACGATAATAATAATTATTATGTAAGTAAAGAAGATGATATTATATATTCAATTCTTTCATCTTTAAGTTATCGCGATAATCAAGAACAAGTTCAGTATTATGAAGAAAAGCTACTCCCTTGGAAATTTAAAATAAAGACTTCAATAATTAAACAACTACGCGATGTCTCTATATTTACTTCTATACCAGAATCAATTACTATTCAAAATGTTATAAATTTATTTTATAACACATTTTTTAAAATAAGAAACGAGGTTAAGTATTTTTTGACTATTTTGGGAGATACAATATTAAAAAAACAAAATAATAACATTTATTTAATATCTAATACTGCAAAACCAATCCTACGATTACTAGAGAGTTTTGCTGGAAATTATTTTGGCCATATACCATTACAACAACAATTCCGGTATAAATATCATGAGCATCCATATCAAGATTGTAGAATATTAAATATAAAAAATGTTAAATTTAATAGTGATACAAGTGATTATAATTATGAACAATTTCAAAAAAATATAATTAATATAATTGTTGTTTCTTGTTATTATTCAAATCGTTATGATAATTCTGATGAATTTTTAAATAATTGTCAAGATGAAAATTTATCTAATCGTGTATTATATTTAAAAAATAATAATCAAAATAAAATTGTTAATGATTTTATTTCATCGAAAATACAGATATCTAATGATTCAACTATATCTAGTAAAAATATGTTATATTTATGGAAGTGCTACTTAGAAGAGAACAATATCCCTTATATTATATATTCATCATTATTAAAAACATTATTAAAAAATAAATTAAATTTTAATACAAATGATGACTTGTTTTATGGTTATACAAGTTTAGGTCTTCCTATCGTGTCAAATTTTATTAAATTCTGGGAATCATCTATTAAAGAAGACTACGATGAGTATTTTTTAGAAATTGATGAAATATGTTTATTATTTAAAAATTGGTTAGGAGGTAAAGTATTAATTGAAATTAAAGAATCAACTATATTAAATTTAATTAAACATTTTTATCCTGATATTAATATTGAAAATAATAAATATATTTTTGGTATTATATCATGTTATAGTAGTAAAAAAGACGGCATAATTACTTTTTTAAATAATTATCATAATAAAGAAAATTTAACATCATATGAATTATATGTTGAATATACTAAAAAATATAACAAAAAAAATAATAATTTAATAGCAAATAAAAGCTATTTTGATTTAGTAATTACAGAATATTTTAAAGATGGTAAATTTGTATAAAATTTTTTTATTTATTATATTTTTGTAAATGTAATAAACATTATAACATTAATATTAATATTAATGTCGTTATACAATATTTTAAATTGTATTATTTTATTAACAATAATACCAATAAAATGCAATACTGAAATAGAAAATAAATCATTAGTTTATTCTTTTGAACAATTTAGAGTATGTGGAGCATACTGTGGTCCCGGTTGGTGTAATAATAAATGGCTAAATGAAAATATTTGTGATACATCAGTTGAACCCGAGCATCATCATATAACTGGAATTTCATGTGCAGATTTATGTTGTAAGAATCATGATAAATGCTGTGGACAAAAAAAGAGTATGCAGCATAATTGTAATAATGAAATTGTTAATTGTTTATCAAAATGTAATCCATTAAGTTTAACATGTACTTTTGATGATATACCTATTTTAGCTAGTGAAATAGAATTTGCAATGAATATTATTAACAATTGGTGTTGTGGTTCTAAATGTCCGCAGTAAAGTTATAATATAATATATTATAAATTATATTATAAACTAGAAATTATAGTTCATTATTAATTGTTTATTTGCCTCCTCTGGTGTGAGGACGTTTGCGTGTTGATTTTGATTTTGATGATTTTTTTACGCTTTTTTTAACGGCACCAAATTTACCTTTTTGGGCAAAATAACCGTGTTTTTCTAAACGTTTTTCACGTTTTGCTGTCATAAACTTCTTTTTAGAGACAATGCGGCCATTTTTATTTTGGTGTAAGTCTTTTCTTGTTAAACCACCGGATGTTTTGTAGGCTGTTCCGTGCCAGACGGATGCTCTTGTTCCTACTAACATTTTGTATTTTTGTCCATTAATGTGATAGAAACCATCGGGAGCTTTTTTATGATTTTTCATTATATAATTATAATGAGATAATTATTTCTAAATATATTAAAATAAATTTCTTGGAGGAGCACCTGAACCACTAGGAGCACCAGAACGTTTCCCAAAGCTATTAATATCTTGTTTATGTATTACAAATTGTCGATTATTTTTTTGGTGCTGAATTATATTACTATTCCTCATTTTACTTGTTGTAGATGATCCAGGAATATTTAAATTACCAGAATATGGATATCCTGTTTTATTTTTTGGGTATGATTTTTTTGGACATGGTGAACAATTAATTACGTCAGGATGAGGTTCTGGTTCTAGTTCTGGTTCTGGTTCTGGTTCTGGTTCGGGGTCTGGTTCTGGTTCTGGTTCTGGTTCTGGTTCTGGTTCAGGTTCTGGATCGGGTTCTGGTTCTGGTT